>ODAI014336532.1_pt1 | contig 10725 bp, 6 predicted proteins | sample 1539321 | NCBI WGS metagenome assembly ODAI01 (sample SAMN02144231, study PRJEB22623) | gut metagenome | biome: sheep rumen | host: Ovis aries | place: New Zealand | reverse complement strand
CGTCTCACCATCTGTGTGACTTGTGGAATCCAATGTGTTTGTGTTGTTCGTCGTTGAATTGGATTTGGAGTTTGAGTTGCTAGTGCTTTCGGCCTCGGACGAGCTTTCCGAGACTGTTACCGAGCTTGTCTCAATCTGCCGCACGAGACTCCACTCTATGTTGAGGTAAAGACTTTTGTACGGCGGTATGTTCACGTCATAGTTCAGCGAGATGTAGTGGTCGATTCCTTTGTCTGATGTTGCGACCGCATTGACCGTGCAATTATAGATTGTCCTGTCGCTCACGTTTGTGATTTTGACATCGGCGCTGCAATACACGACTTCCTCATTCGCGCTAGGTCTCTCCGTTCTTGTGTGAATGGAATTTACCGAAAGCTCGGCAATCCCCTCTGGATCGTCAAAATAAGTGCATCCGGTAATCGCAAAAATCAATATAATCAGTCCTAAAAATCTTTTCATTGTTTAACCTCCAAAAATTGTCCGATGAAATTTTCCCAGGCAGATGAAAGTCCCAGGATGTTCAGTTTTCCCTGTATCATGCTCCACACAGTGCGGTAATAGTTCAGGCGCGTCTCGTAGTATTCGAGCTCCGTTCCCCAGAATTGCGCCTCGGTTATCAGATTTCTTTCAAGCATGGTCCTCATGTCTTTTCTGAAGTCCTCTTCCTCGCGCAAAGCATTCTCCATCCGCTCACAGTATGCCGATGTGGACTCCTCCCATTCCCGGTACAGGTCGCGTGTTTTTTTCTGCTCGTCACGGATTATGTCAAGCTGCAAAGTCAGATTCTGAATCTTTTTGTCGGAGACTTCCCGTAAGCTTTTTCCCTGCGACAAAAAATCAAGTCCAAGCCTCAGACCTACAGTTCCGCTCAGAACCCATGCGTCGGGGGATGCAACAAGTTCCCGAATCGAGCGGCTTAAATCCGTGTATTCGTTTCCGACATTCTGTCCCGGAGAAAGGGATGCCTGCATGTAAAGGGAAGGGGAGAGCCTTGATTTGTCCATTTTGAACAAAAGCTCCTCGTCCTTTATTTTGCTCAGGATTTCTTGTTCCTGCACGGTCCTGGATGATTCGTCCCCGTAAGTTTCGTCAAGCAGATGAGCATCAATCAGATGAGCATCAATCGGATGAACATCAATCGGATGAACATCTATAAGATGAACATCTATCAGATGCACATCTATTAGATGTTGAATCTCCAGTCTGAACAAATCGCTCATTTCCATTATCCCGGCGGCTTTGTAGGATGCAAGGGCTGATTCCGCCTCCATCAGTCTTTGCTCTGCTCTCTGGTAATTCTGCAATGCCTGCGTCTGGTTCATGTGCGAGTTGAAAAGCTCCACGTTGCTTCTTTGTCCGCTTTGATGCCTGTGACTTTCCTCAAGATATTCCGCCTTGACTTTCGTGAGCATTATCCCGTAGTATTCCTTTTCGTTAAGCGCGATGTTGTAATCCTGAACTGCGCTGATGAATTTTCTAGCAAGATTGAACTTCGCCTCCATGCTTTGAAGATTTCCCATCTCCTTCTGATTTTTCATCCTCTCAATCTCAGGATCCTTTGTCAGTGAGAATGCCCCGTATGAGAGATTCTGCGAAAGTCCCAGCTGGAGATAAGGCTGCTGTATGTAAGCGTTCTGTCCCATGAGACAAGAGATTCCGTATCCCGCGTCAAGTGCTATCTGTCCGTTTCCCGGAAGCTTCTGATGGATTCCGATATTTGCAGACGGTGCCATGATGATTTGCGGTCCGTGACTTATTCCCCTGTTCCTCACGTAATGATAATCCCCACGAATCAGATTCGAGTTTGCGGTCAAATCAATCTGGACGGAAGGAAGCCATGTCTTTTCCTCCTGGGAGAACAAAGCGTCCATATAGAGCTCGTTGTTTCTTATCATTATCCCTTCCGGGGATTGCCTTAGCACATTGGAAATCACAGTCACAGCGTAATCGTTTTTGTCCGTCCCTTTCGAAAACAGACTCGCCTGTGCAAGGAGAAATATGACAAGGCAAATTGCATTTTTTATTTTCAGTACCATAGGTTCAGTTTCTCCAACACATATTTCAAGAGCGTCTTTTTTGAAACGATTATCCTTGCGTCAACCTGTAGTCCGATTCTCAGGGGAAATTCCTTTCCTGATTTTCCCGTCAGAATGTTCTTGTCCATATCAGTCCTGATTACAAAGACCGCGTTCCCGCTTGTCGTCGCAGAGATGTCCGGGTCGATTGTGAGAATCTTTCCCTTCGCTCCTCCGAATTCGTGGTAGGGCAGACTTGGAAAACTTATCTTCACCTCCGAATCCTCGGCGAGTTTTCCGGCCTTGCTTGCGGGTACCGACAGTTCCACGATGCAGTCCTTGTTTCCGAACGGCACTATGTTGAAAAGTTTTTGTCCGCTCTGAATCCAGTCCCCGGGATTGAGTGCAGAAATCTCCTGTATGATTCCGTCAATCGGTGCGATTACATCGGTGTATTTCAGGGAATCCTCAATCTGCTCCATCTTCGTCCTGTTGATTTTTATCGCGGTCTCCAGATTCTCAATCTCCTGGCTTATGTCGTGCCTGAATGATGTGTTCAGGGCATTGTATTCGTTCAGCGACGTGTTGTATCTGTAGGAATATTCCCTGAGCCGGGTTTCCGTTGTCATGTTTGCGGGAAGATTGCTTTCCTCGTCCAGAACCTGAAGATTGAAATTCTTTGTCTTCTCAAGCCTCCTGATTTCCTCCCGCCATTTTTTGTATCTGAGAGCCGCCTCCTCGTATTCAGCCGGAATGAGATTTTTTCCTTTTTCAAGGCTTCCGTTTATGAATTTGAGGCCCTGCAATTTTTTCTCCTGCTCGGCAAGCTCGGTCTCAAGCGAATCCTTTTGTTTCAGAATCTGCGTGGGATCTATGCTCAAAAGAAGGTCTCCCTTTTCCACGACTTTTCCCGGATTGTAATCCACTTTCATGATTCTTCCGGTCACTGCGTTTGAAAGCGAAGAGATGTTGCTCCTTGGTCTGATGTAGCCTGTGCAGCGTATGACTTCCTCGAAAGGAGCGAACACGAACCACACGGATGCAGCGGCTATGAAAAGTGTGATTAGCATTATCATTCCGTTTTGCATCGCGGGTCTTTCCCTGAAAAAATATTCCTGGGTTCTGCTTATGTGTTTATCCGAATAGACTGTCATTTAATTTTCCGCCTTGTTCTGTGTTTCCCACATCTTCGCATAAAATCCCTTGCGCTCCAAAAGTTGTGCGTGGGTTCCCTCTTCCACAAGCCTTCCCTCGTCAAGCACGAAAATCCTGTCGCAGTTTTTTACGGTGGAAAGTCTGTGCGCCACGATGATGCTGGTAGTCTCCTCCGGCAGATTCTCAATCGTTCGCATGATTGAAGCCTCCGAAAGACTGTCTAGACTGGACGTGGCCTCGTCAAGAATAAGAATCCTGGGGTTTCTGAGGAGAATTCTTGCAAGCGAAAGCCTCTGTCTCTCTCCTCCTGAAAGCGACGCACCTTTTTCCCCGACCTTGGTTGAAAATCCCTCGTCAAGTTTTTCAATGAAATCCAGTGCGGCTGCATCCTCGGCGGCTTTTTTGATTTTCTCGGGTGATGAGTCCGACGTTCCAAGCGCGATGTTTCCTCTCACCGTGTCGCTGAAAAGAAGTGTCTCCTGAGGCACATATCCGAAAAATCTTCTGTAGTCCTCGGTGCTGTAGTCCCTGATGTTCTTTCCGTCCAGCATTATCTCACCTTTGTCGGGACTGTAGAATTTCAGGAGCAGTTTCATCAGCGTGGTTTTTACCGAGCCCGAGCTTCCGACGAACGCGACTTTTTCTCCGGCATGTATCTCAAGGTTTATGTCCTGCAATGTGTTTCCCCTGGATCCGAATGCGAACGAGAGATTTTTCACGCTTATCTTTTCAAAATCCTGATTTGAGTCCAGATGAAATGAAAAATCCTTTTGCTCACCTTCCTCCTTCAGATCGAATATTTCGCCGAGCCTTTTTCCCGAGACGGAGAGTTCCTGAATCTGTGGCTGCAGTGTAATCAATCTGCCGAGAGGTCCGATGAAGAATCCGAGCAGAGTGACAAATGAGATGAGCTCGCCCAATGAGATTTCGCCCCGCATAATCAGAATGCTTCCATAGAAATACACGGCAAGATTCCCAATCTGTGAGAGAAAGACCTGCATGGTCGATATGATGTTCGTGAACTTGTTGAGTGAAAATCCCCTTTGAATCGAGTCAAGGATTTTGAACTCCGCCTTTTCGTAGGAATCATCCTCCACGGAGAGAGCCTTTATGGTTGAGATTCCCCCTATGCTTTCCACGAAATGCGAGTATTTTTCCGCCTCGACCGCAGCCCTTTGGTAGATGAGACGCTTGTAGGTTCCCGACGAGAGAAGCACTGTGATTCCAGAGAGTATGACAGGAACCATGGAAATCAGAACGAGCTTTGGACTGAATGCGAAGAGAACGATTCCCCCGAAGATGAACATCACGCTGTCAAGTATCACTCCGACCGTCATTGATGAGAGCGCGTTTTTTATGGAGCTGATGTCAGAGAGTCGAGACAGAATTTCCCCGTCCTTTCTCTTCACGAAAAAATCAAGCGGAAGCCTCAGTATGTGATGGAAATAATTCAAAAGCAGAGTCGCCTCAATTTTGTTTCCAAGGTGCATCACAAGGTGGTTCCGCGAATATCCCAGAAGATTCTGGAAGATGATTGCGACCAGATATCCGATTGATATGCCCACCAGAGTCGTCTTCATGTAAGAATAGAGCACGTCGTCAATGAGAAAACGGAAATAGAACGCGCCGAGAATTCCAAGCAGGGTAAGGAGGATGCTGGAGAGCAAAACCAGATTGACGATGGACTTGTTTCCACGCAGAAGATACGAGAATCTTGCGAAGAATGATTTGTCGTCCGAAGTTTTTTCAAATTCCACCGTGGGGGCCACAGTCAGAAAAACGCCGCTCCACCATTCAAGGAACCTGGATTTTTTCACCCATGAGATTTTATCCGCAGGATTTGCCACGAGAACCTTGTTTCTTTTTGACCTGAGTGCCACGACATAATGGCTGAGTCCGTTCATGTTCGTGTGACAGATGATTGGGTATGTGTAATCGTCCCTGAGATTTTTTTCCTCCGACACAAGGACCTTGCATGACATGCTGAGATTTTTTGCCGCCTTGACGATGCCCTTTGCGCTCGTTCCCTTGGAGTCCGTTCCAGCAAGCTCCCGAATCTTCGCGACAGATATGTTCTTGCCGTAATATTTTGAGACCGTTGCGATACATGCCGCACCACAGTCAGTCTCATCCAGCTGCTTTACGAAGCAGAACCTTTCATTATAATTCACTTTTTTATCCTTAATTTTAGATTAGTTTAATACAAGTGATGATTTGAAATCAACATTTGCTCAAAAATTTGTCTTAAAATACAGTCTTTTTTTGCAATTTTCACCAAAATCTCTATTGCGGAAGTGTGTTCGCTTTTCCCGGAGTCTGCAATGCCTTTTTCGCGATGTCGTACCACTGATTTTTGTCCGACCTTAAAGTGCCGTCCGAAGGAAGCGATGTGACAGACTTTCTGTTTACGGAATGGGATGAGCTTTTTATGAGGCTCCCGTCAAACGCGGACTCAACCGTGCAGTCTGCATTTCCGTTTCCGTCCGTCCAGATTCCGCTTTCCTCAATGGCTTCGAGCGCTCCGTTGAATTTTTCGTCAAAGGCAGATTTCTTTCCTTTTTCCAGATACAAAAACGCGTCGTAAATCACCGATGTGTCGTCGTTTCTCAGCATGAGCACGTCAGTTTTATCGCCGAGAGAGCTCTTTTCGTTTTGCTGCATGAAAAGGTCCCTTGCAGAGCTGCAATCCTCAGCTCCCGCCAGAAGAAGGTTTTCCCCGGTCTCGTCAACGCAGGTCTTGTCGTAGTTTCTGTAGTGCACGACAATTCTCTCCCCCTTTTTTACTTCCATGGCCGGAAACTGATATCTCCTGTCCTCCCCGTCAGACGCGCTTACGATTGAAAGACCCGATGTGTTTCCTTCCTTTAAGACATAAAGCTCCACGAACTCAAAGATATTTTTTGACGCAGTGGCCCCGGTCCTTATCTCTGAGAATGCCATGAGCGGAACCCTGTCGTTGAATCCCTTGAAGTCCACGCTGAGTGTGAGTGTGTTGCCCCTTGAGTCCTCAATCTCCGCATCCAGAACGTAGAGTCCTCCGACTTCGGTATTCTCTCCCAGCTTGAAGTCAATGCTGCGTCCGTCATCAGAAATCTCACTTTCCACGCTGATTTCGCTTTTCTCACCGTCGATTCCGTCCTTTCTTACAGATGCCCTGTTCACAATCACTTCCTTGCTCAATGTCATCGAGACATGCCCTGAGTCCACAATCTTCATGTCCTCCAGTTGCGGCACGGTAAAATCACCGGAAAGAAATTCCACTCCGTCTATGGAAGTGCGGCATCCACCAGGAACCACGCTCAGGATGACGGAAAAAATCAGGACACCGGCCGGAACCAGCGTCTCGGTAAGATAACGTGCGATTTTTTTCACCGCTTGCTTTTTTTTCATCATGCGCCCCTTTTTATGTTTGTCCGTCCGAAAATCAGTTCGAATCGGGCAGGGAACTTTTTTTCCCTACATATATATAATATTCCCCGAATTCCCGTCACGGTAATCATTTCTACAAAAATTTTTAAAAATTTTTTGTTTCGTCCGCCTGATTCGTTTGTTTTCCATAATAAGGCTGGTTAATCGGCATGGGACAGTCGGATTTCGGGTCTTAAACTGAAGTTCCTGAACCTTTCCTAAAGACTGGACGGACTGATTCCGATAATCTAACCGGGTATTTTTATTCTGGGAGGAGATATGAAAAGGTTTTTTAAAGCACTTCTATGCGCCGCATTTGCGCTTCTTTCTCACGGAGCTTTTGCAGGTGACGCGGCCGTATTTTCAGACATTGGATTTTCAGAAGACGGATTGACATATATTTTCGGTCAGTACGGAAAAACCGACGTCCGTTACGAGGCGTGGGCAGATTTGTATACCGTGGACGTTGCGAAAAATGATTACGTTCCGAACGGTGTGTTCAGGACAAAACCTTCCGCCGAGACATCAAAACTTTCGGGAAAAGGTGCTTTTGAGGCTCTGGTCAAAAAGAGCTCGTGGTACCTGAAAAAATACAACTGCACTCCGGCATCCGCGGGGACACTTCTTTATGTGAGGGAGTCCGAGAGCAAGATGCCGACCGAGGTGATACAGTTCAAGGATTTTGAGGCATCGACGGCGGAAAAATCAATCTTCTATAATATACAGCTGGTTCCGACTTTCTACGGCGAGGGAAAAAATCTTGAGTCGAAATTCCACATACTGATGGAAAAAAAGGACTCGGAGGGAAATCTTCTTGCGAGCAGCGTGGTGGGAACTCCGGAGTTCAGGCGCAAGGGTGTGGTGAAGTACCGCATCGACAGGATTTTTACGGACAAGAGCGGAAAGAGCTTCGTTTTTATCGTGGAAAAGACCCAGCAGGACGACACGGGACTTTCAATCAGATACATGGTCGAGACAATCCGCTTCTGATTTACCGGTGGATTTTTTTTGCGATAAAATTAATTTCCAGATTGCCAAGGGTTTTCAAAGTGAGTTTTGAAAAAAAATCCCGAAGACACAATTGAAGCTCATCTCAATCGCCCTCCGGGATTTCTCATCTTTCAAAAAAACGTCTTGTTTTCTTACTGCAGGATTGCTCCCTTGTCGGCGCTTGAGACCAACTTTGCATAGCGGGCAAGATATCCGTGGGTCACTTTCGGCTCCGGTGCCTTCCATGCGGCTTTTCTCTTCGCAAGCTCCTCGTCTGAAACCTCAAGGTGAATCTTGTAGTTGTTGATGTCCAGGCTGATTATGTCTCCTTCCTGAACCAATGCGATCGGTCCTCCGTCGGCGGCTTCGGGTGAGCAGTGTCCGAGTGACGCGCCCCTTGTGGCTCCGCTGAATCTTCCGTCGGTAATCAAGGCAACCTGCTTGTCAAGTCCCTGTCCTGCAAGAGCGGCTGTAACGGCGAGCATTTCCCTCATTCCGGGGCCTCCCTTCGGTCCCTCGTAGCGGATTACGACGACATCTCCCGCGTGAATCTCACGTTTCTGCACGGCTTCCATCGCCTCGCTCTCATCGTTGAAGACACGGGCTGGTCCTGAGTGCTTCATCAGTTCCTTTGCACATGCGCTTCTTTTTACGACAGTTCCGTTCGGGGCAAGATTTCCGAAAAGGATTGCAATGCCGCCGTTGTCGCTGAAAGGATTCTCAATCGGCCGGAGGATTTCAGGATTCCTGTTCCTTACACCCTTGATGTTTTCCGCGATAGTCTTTCCGGTCGCTGTGATAAGGTCGGTCTTAATCAGATTTTTCTTCGCAAGCTCAGCAAGCACTGCCTGAACACCGCCCGCGTCGTTGAGCTCACAGATAAAGGTGTGTCCCGCAGGAGCCAAGTGGCAGAGATTGGGTGTGCGCTCGGAGATTTCGTTCACTTCATGGAGGTCAAGCTCAAGTCCCGCCTCGTGCATGATTGCCGGAACGTGGAGCATTGTGTTTGACGAGCATCCCAAGGCCATGTCCGCTGCAAGTGCGTTTCGGAAGGAGTCCGACGTCATCATCTGTCTTGCGGTGATTTTCTTGTTGTAGAGGTTCATTACCGCCATGCCCGCGTGTTTTGCAAGTGCGATTCTTTCACCTGTCGTAGCCGGGATGGTTCCGTTTCCAGGAAGTCCGAGCCCCAAAACTTCGGTAAGGCAGTTCATGGAATTTGCGGTGAACATACCTGAGCAGGATCCGCATCCGGGACAAGCGCAGTGCTCCATTTCCTTAAGCTGGGCTTCAGTGATTTTTCCAGAAGCGACCGCACCGACTCCCTCGAACATGTCCGTGAGCGAGAGATTTTTGTCCGAGTAGGGATTTCCTTCCTCATGGCTTGGAAGATGACCCGGCATCATGGCTCCACCGGAAACGAATACGGTCGGAAGGTCAAGACGTGCCGCCGCCATCAACATGCCCGGAACAATCTTGTCGCAGTTCGGAATCATAACAAGTGCGTCAAACTGATGCGCCGTTGCCATGCACTCAACGCTGTCTGCAATCAGCTCGCGGGTTACGAGAGAGTACTTCATGCCCTCATGTCCCATCGCGATTCCGTCACAAACACCGATGGCGGGAAATTCAACGGGGGTTCCACCTGCCATGCGGATTCCTGCCTTTACGGCCTCGGCGATGCGGTCAAGCTCAATGTGTCCGGGGATGATTTCATTTTTGGCACAGCAGACTCCGACAAGCGGTTTCTCAAGCTCCTCGTCAGTGTAGCCCATGGCATAAAAAAGCGAACGGTGTGGTGCCCTTGCCATTCCCTTGGTTGCGTTGTCACTTCTCTTCATATTAATACCTCTCAAAATGCGGTAATCCGCAAGACAAGGATATTCTAGCGATAAATCGAAGTCTAGTCAATGACACAAACGAAGCGGGGCTTCGTTTGTGTGTCAAGTTTTTGCTTGGTCGCGAAGGCTTCCATTTTCTGCTTTGCAGACAAATGCAAGAACTTGCAGCCCCTTGGTGGAAGGGCTTGGTCTTGAAGGCTCCCATTTTCTGCTTTGCAGAAAAACGCAAAAAACTTGCAGCCCCTCGGTGGAAGGGCTTGGTCGCGAAGGCTCCCATTTTCTGCTTTGCAGAAAAACGCAAAAACTTGCAGCCCCTCGGTGGAAGGGCTTGGTCGCGAAGGCTCCCATTTTCTGGGTTACAGACAAATGCAAGAACTTGCAGTCCCTCGGTGGAAGGGCTTGGTCTTGAAGGCTCCTGTTTTCCGATTTGCAGAAAAACGCGAGAACTTGCAGTCCCTTGGTGGAAAAATTTTGTCGCGGGGGATTACATGTTTCCGCCTTCAACTACGAGACTGTCGGCATCGGCTGCAGGACCGTAGACTGGACGCAGGGTTTCCTCATAGTCCTTGTGGAAGAAATTCTCTGCTGCAAGGGATTTAATCTCGTCGTTTATCCAGCTCAAAAGCTCGGTGTTTCCCTTCTGCACTGCGGGGGCAATGGCATCAAGACTTCCCAGACTGTCAATTCCGACTGCAAATCCCGGATTCTCAATGGCCCATGCAAGGACCTCGGTGTTGTCGGTGGAAAGACCTGCTCCACGTCCGTCAAGAAGTGCGTTGTATGCCTCTGAGTAAAGGTCGAACTTAACGAGCTCCACCTCAGGATAATTGTTGGTGAAGAAAGTCTCTGCCGTGGTTCCCTTGCTTACAATCAGCTTCTTTCCGTTGAGCTGTGAGACTGACGTGACTAAATCAGATTCGGGGGAAACAACTCCAAGAGCGACCTTCATGTAGGGGAGTGCAAAATCAACTTTTTCCGCACGCTCCGGTGTCACAGTAAAATTGGCAAGAACCAAATCAACTTTTCCCGTGGCAAGTACCTCAACTCTGCTCGCCGCCTCAACAGGAACATAATCAGGCTTCACACCAAGGTCCTTTGCTATGCGGTCTCCGAAATAAACGTCGTATCCCTTGTAATTACCGTTCTCGTCAACATATCCGAATGGCTTTTTGTCGCTGAACACGGCAATCTTGATTTTACCGCTCTTCTTAATCTGCTCGATGCTTCTTGCCTTGGTTCCGTTTCCGCATCCGGTCAGTGAGGCCACGCTGAGACCAAGCGCCAGTGAAGCAATCAACACGCCAAAAATTCTTCTG
>ODAI014023826.1_pt1 | contig 10725 bp, 11 predicted proteins | sample 1539321 | NCBI WGS metagenome assembly ODAI01 (sample SAMN02144231, study PRJEB22623) | gut metagenome | biome: sheep rumen | host: Ovis aries | place: New Zealand | reverse complement strand
GGCGAGGCGCACACGATCGTGGCAACGACGGACCACGGCACGGCGACGATCACAGTCAGCGCACTGTCCTATGTCGACACCGTTCTGAAGGCGCCGGCGGCGTCTGCTGCGGCAAAGAATGCAGTTGCCGCGATCTACTGCTACTACGAAGCAGTCATGGCTTACAGAGCATAAAACAGCATATTGCAAAACTGCCGGTATATGCCCGGCAGTTTTTTTATGCCCGAACGTTCGGATGCGGACGAATTTCGGCGGTTCTGTGAACAGTTTGGTGCATCGGTTGCAAAGACGGGAACAATTTGATATACTGTCATACAGAGAAGTATGCGCCTGCAAAAGGAAAGGATCCGGAATTGGAATCGTCACAGCTGAAGCCGTACTGCACGGTCGGGAAGAACAGCGAAACCGAATACGTTATATCACGATCACGCTTTATCGGACGCTGCTTTGCCGTATCCGATGAGTCGGAAGCGCTGAAGATCCTCGAACGCATCCGCAAACAGCACTGGGATGCAACGCATAACTGCTACGCATATCGGCTGCGAAGCGGAGCAGCGCGCTATTCCGATGACGGAGAACCGCAGGGCACAGCCGGGCTTCCGATGATGGAGGTTCTGAAAAAGCGCGATCTTTATGATCTGCTTGTCATCTCAACGCGATATTTCGGCGGGATCCTGCTCGGCGCAGGCGGGCTTGTGCGCGCATATACGCGTTCGACCACGGACGCGGTGGACGCAGCAGGAATCCTGCACATGCTTCCGTGCACGGGATACCGGCTGCATGTGGATTATCCGTACTGGAATGCGGTACAGAGCGTGACGGAACGGTTCGGCGTACTGGAGCATACGGAGTATTCCGAGGCGATCGACTGCATCTTTCGCTGCAGAACGGATCGCACGGACGCGTTTTTGAAAGCGCTGCGCGAACGCACGGAAGCGCGCGTTACCGCGCAGGCGTTTGAAGAAGGATACTTCGGCTTTGCCGAGGAACAGCAAACGGCGGAGGGCAAATGAGGCGGAAACTGCTTCTGATCTGCATATCGATTCTGCTGCTCGCGGGTGTATGGATACCCGCGGGCGTATTCGCCGACGCAGATCATCCGATCACGATGACGATCCAATGCGATCCGGATCCGGAACTGGAAACCGGAGGCACGATTCCCGATCTGCTGTTCACCATCCGCAACAACGGCAAAGAGGACTATACGTTGGACTTTGCAACGCTCACCGGCGGATACGAGGATCGCACGCTGGTGCTTGACGAACATATCACCGTGCTCGCAGGCGGCACCAAAGAGTTTCATCTGACGGATGTCGCGATCTCGGACGAGCAGTTGGACACCACCGTCGTTTACCGCCTCGCATGGAAGGAAACGGAACTGGTGATCGACAACGAGGAGGGCACGTCCACCGCGATCCAGCACGAGCGGGAAGCGGAAGCGGAGATCCGCATCGAGCGTTTTGTTCCGCCCGAACTGTCCGTAACGGCGTCTGCGCCGGTCGAACGCGTGCGCGTAGGCGAGACGTTCACCGTCGTCTATACGATCACAAACGATACGAAGTTTGATATGAGCGCGCTTAAACTGTACGATCCGGAGCAGAGCATGCAAAGCATCGGTCTGCCCTCGACGGAACTGTTTGCGGGCGAATCCAAAAGCATCGAAGTCACATACACGATGGGAAAAGAGGACATGAGCTTTTCTCCCGCCGTCGAGTACACCGTGCGTCAGCGTGAGCAAATGACGCGCTCGGAAACGATGCTGACCGTCGAATCGGTCGTTGTGGAGCTGACGCTCAAGGTCGAGGATCATTCGGCAACGAGCGAGGGGACATCGTTCCTTGTCTCGGTGCACAACGGCGGCAATCATACGGTAACAAACATTCAGCTGTACGACGAGATCAATACGCCGATCGATGCTCCGTTTGATCTCGCGCCCGATCAGAGCAAGGTCCTGAAATACGCGGTGCCTTCCGCGATTTCGTCCGAAATCATTCGCAAAGTTCAGTTCCATGCTGAGGCGACCGATGTGTTCGATACGGTCTTTACGGTCACCGATCCGAATCAATACGAGGTCATTCCGGTCGTCGAAGGCGACTCGGTCAAGATCAGCCTGTACGTCGTCCTGCAGCGCGCCTACTACGATGAAAACGGCAAGCTGTGCGGATCGATCCAGTTCGAGATCCGCAATTACAGCACCGTCAAGATGCGCAATGCAACGCTGACGGAGCTGAACCTGTTCGGCGATCTCGCTTCTTACGAGGAACTGCAAAACGGCGAAACGTGGGCGATCAAATCTCTGCAGCTCGACGGCGTTCCGGAGCTGGCGTTCAACGTGTCTGCTGACGACCCGGCCGGACAGCGCTGCACGAGTGAGACGATCCGTCTTGATCTGTCCCGCTTAAAACAGCTTGCAGATCAGACGAACGACCCCGTTTATGTCTATCCGAACAATCCGTATTTGAAGGATCTCGACGTCAAGTACCGCAGCGTTCTGCGCATCGCGGGGCTGATCGTTCTGATCGTATCGATCGCATGTGCGATCGTCTGCATCGTGCTGTATGCGATCGAACGGAATCTGAAGGCAAAACTGCCTCCGGAAATAGAAGAGAACATGGAGAACGAGCTGCGTAAATCGAAGCGCCGCGCGGAACCGCAGATCTTCGGAGATGCGCCGACCGAACAGTTCGGCTATACCGTCCCGGTCAAGCTGCGCGACTACGGCGAGCTGACGGAGCAGGAAGCGGAAGCGCGCAGAAAGGAATACGCGGACAAGCTCAGCGAAAACCTGCGCGAATACAGATCGTCACCCGCGACGATCGTGAAAACCGCAGAGCCGGAGGAAACGAACACGATCGACTCCGCTTACACGGCTACACGGATCATCCCCGTTTCACGCGTCAAGTCCGCATCGGTGCGTGATGACATCAAACTGATTCCGGTCAACCCGGTCGAACCGAAGCCGGACCGGACCGAAGAAAAGCCGAAACCGAAACGTGTCAGAGAAAGGGCGAACGCACAAACGGCAAAACCGAAATCCGAAAAACCGAAACAGATGCCCGAAAAGTTCCGTTCCGATTCCGCGCAGCAAATGCCGGAACCGGAAAAGCAGAAGCCCGCAGGATCGCAAACGGAACCCGTGAAGGCGAGTGCGGAGCAAGGGGAAGCAAAGCCCGTCCGGACAGAATACGAAGTACCGGAGAAGCGCATTCCCGCGCCGTCTGCAGGCACGCAGAGAAGAGAACAGCAGCAGCTTACGATCGCGGATGCTGCGCCGGATCGGATCATGTCCGCGAATATGCAGCAGCAGTCGGAACCGCCGCAGGATTCTTCGACGGGCGATGCACGGCGGCCGTCTGAACAGCAGCACGAGTATCGACCGTTCGGTTATCCCGAAACGCGCGAACCGCAGAAACCGCCGCGCGTGATCGATCCGATCGAGCGGCCGCGCAAGCGTCCGGTCGAAGAGCACAGAATCAAGCGGATGAACGGGTGAACGCGATGGAGTGGTACTGGTATGTTCTCATCGGACTCTCGATCCCGATCTCGACGCTGATCTCCGCTTCGTTCTGCATTTACGAAAAGGTCTTTCGCGGCAACAGCGAGCAAAAAGACGCGATCATCGAAGGCGCACGAAAGGATCCTTCGCGAATCGTGCAGATGCGTGTGCGTACGTACGACAACATGCTTGCGTATCCGCATGAGCAGGTATCCGTACAGTCAAAGGACGGTCTGACGCTGCGTGCAAACTGGTATCCGAACGACGGTGCAAAAAAGGCGGCGATCGTGGTGCACGGATGGCGAAGCGCGCCGTGGTGGGATTACGCCGGCGTATTCGAATGTTTGCTGGAAGACGGGTATGCCGTGCTTGCGGTATCGCAGCGCGCGCTTTATGAAAGCGATGGCAGGTATGTGACCTACGGCGTTCGGGAAAGCGAGGATCTTCTTTCGTGGATCGACGTCGTTTTCGATCGCTGCGGCAGGGATTGTTCGATTGCGTTGATGGGCGTTTCCATGGGAGCGGCTACGGTGCTGCTTGCAACGGGTCGCGCGCTTCCGGATGCGGTGAAATGCGCCGTCTCCGATTGCTCCTATTCCAAGGCAAGCGAGCTGTTTCGCGAAGGCGCGCACGGCTGGCTGCCGATCACGCGCAGGTGCGTCGATCTGTTATCGCGGATCCATACCGGCGTGAGTTATTTTCCGGCGGATTGCAAAAAAGCCGTTTCTCGTTCGCATACGCCGACGTTTTTTGTGCACGGCGATGCGGATGAGGTCGTGCCGTACCGCATGATGGAGGAACTGTACGACGCGTGCGCCGCGCCGAAGAAACGGTGGACGGTTTCGGGAGCAAAGCACGGCGAAGCCTATGCGACCGACCCGGAAGGGTATCGGGCGCACATTCTGCCGTTTCTGGATCAGTATTGTTCGGAAGGGAAATAAAGGCGAAAATCATCCGGCAGGGGCGCGGACAGCGACATGCGCGTTCCGTCGATCGGGTGATCGAAGGCGAGACGCGATGCGTGCAGCAGCGGGCGGTCGACCTCGCTTGAGCGTTGCCCGTACAGCCAATCGCCGAGAAGCGGCACACCGGCGTAAGCCATGTGTACGCGCAGCTGATGCGTGCGTCCTGTGTGCGGGATTAACTCGCACAGCGACAGACCGTCATGCGAGGCGAGCACGGTGCATTCGCTCTTTGCATACGCACCGTCGGTTCGCACCGTGCGCTGATAGGTCGAGCCGTGAAGCGGACCGATCGGCGCCTCGATCGTAACATGCGATCGCTCGGGTACGCCGTTCAGAATCGCAAGGTATCTCTTTTGATATCGACCGTCGGTCTGCTGCGCCTTGAACAGCGCGTGCACATATCCGCTCTTTGCAACGAGCATCAGACCGCTCGTTCCTTTGTCGAGACGGCTGACCGGATGCGGATTGTCAAACCCGGAAAAATGTGCGGCAAGCGCGTTCTCAACGGTCGGTTCATCCGGATCGCGGGAGGGGTGTACGCCGAGCCCGCTCGGTTTGTTGATCACGATGAACCATTCGTCTTCAAAGACGACGGGAAGCGGACGGGAAATCGGACGGATCGGCATGCGTTCGCCGTCAGACGGATCGAACGCAAGCAGATCACCCGGTTTGACGCAGGCAACGACATAGACCGGCTCACCGTTCAGCAGCAGCGAACCCGGGCGCGTTTTCAGCCGTTTCAGGTACGTTTCGGACACGCCGAAGCACGCCTTCAGCACGGAGGCGACGGAGCGTCCGTCATATGCGCTTGTTACGGTCATCGAACGCATTTGCATGGAAACAGTATAACAGATGCCGTGCACTTTCGCAATGCGGCAGGCATAAGGAGTTTTATGTATCTGATGGATTATGTGCGCGCCAATTCGCGCGTCACGACTGCAATGGAACCGTACAATGAGGTGGATATGCTGGCATTCGCCTCGCTCCCGTACCTCGACCTGCAGGGGTCGGTCGGCAGCGGGATGAAGGATGAGGATCGCACGATCGGCGACGCGGCCGCCCTGTATCGCGTCAAGATGCGCGGTGACCCGAATCCGCCGGGACTGTTCATCCCGCGTGATTTCATCGATATTTTTCTCGCTATGGAGGATGCGCCGCGCTATCGCGATCTGAAGATGTACGGGTTTCGCTACATCTGGTCGCTTGAGGAGGAGGAACAGTTCTCCGCGGTCGGGCTCGAAACGCAGGAAGGCGATCAGATCCTTGCGATCGCCGGAACCGACGATACGCTGCTCGGCTGGAAGGAGGATTTGAACCTTGCGGTCAACGGGCATATCGCGGGACAGGAAACGTCTGTGGAGTATGTCAACGATGTCCTGAACAGCCGCGGCGGTCGCTTCACAATGTGCGGCTATTCAAAGGGCGGGCATCTCGCGGTGTATGCGCCGGCCATGTGCGAATCGCCCGACCGGCTGAAATCCGTCTACGACTTCGACGGACCGGGCTTTCGGAACGATTTCCTTGCATCCGAGCGGTTTCGCGCGATTTCCGATCGCTGCCTGCTGATCGCGCCGCGCTATTCCGCGGTTTCGCGCATGCTCAACAACATTCCGAACTACGTCGTCACGCGCGGCACGCTGCGCGGACTGTATCAGCATTACAGCAACCGCTGGCTGATCGAAGGCAACCGCTTTCTGCGCGAGCCGGATTTTGCGGACGGCGCGAAACAGTTCCATGACGCGTTCATGAAACTGCTCATCGAAACGCCGGAGGAACATCGCAAACTTTCGATGGACACCGTTTTCCGCGTGGCGAACGAGGGCGGATATCGCTCTCTCACCGAGATCTGGCGAAACCGAAACAAAGCGGTGCCCGATATGATCAGCGCGATCTTCAAGCTCCCGAAAGAGCAGCGCGATATCGTGTTCCCGTTCGTCATTCGCATGCTTCGAATGACGACCGCCTATTACGGCGGCAGACGATAATCCAAAACTTTGAGACGCACGGCGGTGCGTCTTTTTTGTCGAACCTTTCTTTGTAAATACGCGCCGACAACCCCCAACCGGACCGTTTTTGCCTGCATATGCAGGCAGTTTTTTGTTTTTGAATTGTGACGAAAAGTGTATAATCCGTCACAATTCCACGTGATACAATGCAGTTGTCGGGAGGAAAGGAGCTGATATGGAACAAACATATCCGAATCAAAACAAACTGCGTGATCGATTTCTCAAACTGCTGAACGAACAAGTCGGAAGGGGCGTCTATGTATGGGGAGGGAACGGGGAACTTCTCGATGCGATGGACGATCCCGAAGGATGGATCAGACGGCGGGAAGCGAATGCGATGAACGCAAGCCGTGCGATCGCGTTGTATCAAAAGCGTAAGGCCGCCGGTGTCAAAGAGATCCGTGCATTCGACTGCTCGGGGCTCGTATATTGGGCGCTGCGGTCGATCGGTGTACAGAAGACGGATGTATCGAGCAGAGGACTGTACGCATTGTGCGAGCCGCTTACGGAGGACGAACTGAAACCGGGGGATCTCGTCTTTCATCACGACGGGAAGCAGATCGTGCACGTCGGTGTTTGCGCCGGAACGGAACAGATCGAGTGCATCGGACGCGAACGGGGCGTCGTAAGAAACGCGCGAAGAGCAGGATACTGGAACCGTTTCGGACGGTTCAAAGCACTGCCGTATGACGCGGATCGGGCGTACGTTCTCGTAAAAGGCGGTTCGGTGCGCGTACGGAAAGGCGACGGCGTGGGATCCCGCTGCATCGGGATCGCGCACAAAAACGATTGTCTGCCGCTTCTCGGCACGGCGCCGTCCGGATGGTATCGCATCGAATGGAACGGAACGGAAGCGTTTATCACCGACCGTCCGCGTTATACGGAGGTGCGGCATGGCTGAGCGTTCGATTTCCGAGATCCTCGAAGCGCTGGCGCGCATCGAGACGAATCTCAAAACCATCGCGGAGAACGGTGCGGATCATGAAGAGCGTCTGCGCGCACTCGAGAGCAGAAACGGCAAGCGGTTTGAAGCGCTGACGCTGTCCGTGCTGACCGCCGCGGCGGTCGGGATCGTCGGGTTTGTTTTGGGAAAACTATTCTGACAAAGGAGAAACGGTATGGAAAGACAACAGAGGACCAGGAGCATTCTGTTCTGGATCGGACTTGCGGCAGCCGTCTATGAAGCGGTCGTGAATTCGCTCGTAACGAGCGGCGTATCTATGCCGCCCGTAGTCGGCGCGATCGGCGTTGCGCTCGCAACGGTGCTGATCTACTGCAACGGCAACAACCCGAGCCTGACGGAATATTGAAAGAAGGGGGTGTCGGAACAATCCGGCGCCCCTTTTATGATCAGCTCTCGAGCTGCTTTCCGAAATACAGCGCGGCGGCTTTCAGCGCGCCGAGCTGTGCATCTTCGATCGAAAGCCGCGGATCGTCACTCAACAGCAGCACGCTTCCCGCCGGATCTCCGCCGACCAGGACCGGCATCGCGGCGACCGATCGTACCGGCTCCGCCTGCATCGATATAAGATACCCGTCACGCACCGTGAGCGCCTGTTTTTGCCGCATCGTCTCAACAAAGGCAGAGGACAGCTTCATGCCGGTCAGCTGTTTTTTCATCGGTCCTGCAGCATATAATACGGTTTCCGTGTCTGCAACGGCGGCGGAGAAACCGAACGCGCCGCACAACGCCTGGCAGAACGCTTCGGCATAATCGCCGAGTTCGCGCACGCGCGCATACTTTTTCAGGACGATCGCATCTTCGCTGGTGAAGATTTCGATCGGATCTCCTTCGCGGATGTGCAGGATGCGCCGGATCTCCTTTGGGATCACGATCCTGCCGAGTTCGTCGATGCGCCGAACGATACCGGTTGATTTCATGAGGGACCTTCCTTTTGTGGGTTTTGCATTTAGTTTCGGCAAATCCGCCGGTTTTCATACGCACAGTTGAAAATCCGGAAAAAAACAGGTATACTGGATCCATGAATCCATCGTCATCGAAATCCCGAATGGTATACGGAGCGATCGCTGCTGCGCTCGTGCTTGCGGCGTCGCTTCTCCTGCTGCTGACCGGCAGCCGCAAAGCGCCGGTCTTTGCGGAGTTTGCGGCTTCGGATGCGCTCGACGGTTCGGCGGATTGCTGCCTCAACGCGCTGACCGTGCTGGATCGTTATGCGGAGGAACCGGATCGGGAACGACCGTCGGAGCTGCTGCTTGCAAGCTATCGCGACCGCGACGAAACAGAGGTGCTGATCAGTTTGCTGGTCGAACCGGATGAACCGCTTTACGCGGCGCTTTCGCCGTATTTCGCGGCGGGCGAGTCGCACATCGAAGCGGCGATCCTGTCCGGCTATTTCTTCTGCGAACCGCTGAATCGAAACAACAAAGGCGCAGAGGAAGCGTTTGGGGCGGATGCGGACGCATATATCGCATGGCGAACGGACGAATCGCCTGCATACCGGAATCCGGTCGTTCTGCGCTTTGCGGGCGATACGGAAGCGGCGTACGATGCAGCGTGTCAAAAAGCAAACCGCGGGACCGTCATCACGGTCGTCGTGTTGTTTGCGCTTGCGCTTGCCTGCGGTGTGCGGCTGTTCACGATCCGCGAAAAGAAAGCGGCATAACCCTTGCAAACGGAGACCTGCTTTTGTATAATGGATACGATCAATCGAACGCGAAAGCGGAAAGGAAACGATATGAAACAAACGGTACTGGTGACGGGCGGCGCGGGCTATATCGGCTCGCACACGGTGGTGGAACTTCTCAATGCGGATTATCCCGTGCTGATCGCGGATAACCTTTATAATTCCAAAGAAGCGGTGCTCGATCGAATCGAGACGATCACGGGAAAGCGTCCGGATTTTGTCAAAGTCGACGTGTGCGATCAGGAAGCGATGCGTGACCTGTTCAGAACGCACGACTTCGGCTCGATCATCCACTTTGCGGGGCTCAAGGCCGTAGGCGAAAGCGTCGCAAAACCGGTCGAGTATTACAGAAACAATCTCGACGCCACGCTGACACTGCTCGAGTGCATGAAGGAGTTCGACGTGCGTCACATTGTGTTCAGCTCGTCCGCAACAGTCTACGGCGTTCCGAAAGTACCGATTCGCGAGGACGCGCCGCGCTGGTGCACGAATCCCTACGGCTGGACGAAGTTCATGGGCGAACAGATCCTTTCGGATTTCGCACTGGCGAACCCGGAAATGTCGGTCGTTCTGCTCAGATACTTCAACCCGATCGGCGCGCATGATTCGGGACTGATCGGCGAGGACCCGCAGGGGATCCCGAACAATCTGCTCCCGTATATCAACCAGGTTGCGACCGGCAAGCTCAAGAAGCTCCGCGTGTTCGGAAACGATTATCCGACGCCCGACGGCACCGGCGTGCGCGACTATATTCACGTCGTCGATCTTGCAAAGGGACATCTCAAGGCGCTCGAATACGCCGACCGTCATACCGGCGTCGAAGCGATCAACCTCGGCACCGGAACCGGTTACTCGGTGCTCGACGTGATCCATGCATATGAAGATGCAAACGGCGTCACGATCCCGTATGAAATCGTCGACCGCCGTCCCGGCGACGTCGCCGAAAACTACGCCGATCCGAAGAAGGCGGAAGAGCTTTTGGGCTGGAAGGCCGAACGCGATCTCGTCAACATGTGCAAGACGGGCTATCATTGGCAGTCGATGAATCCGAACGGATACGACGCATAATTGCAAAAACAATCAGACGCATCGGTTATTCCGGTGCGTCTTTTCTGTTACAGCTCGCCGTTGATGAGTTTTTGATGCGCGGAAAACGCCCGGGCAAGGTATTCTTCGGGACCCATGCCGAAGTACGGATCGTCCTCTTTTGAAAGAAGTTCTTTGCCGAACTCGTCCGTTCCGACATGCTCGATTTCGAGCGACCACGCGCCGGTGTAGGAAGAAGCAAGAAGCTCGCTTCTGATCTGCTTCCAGTCGATATTGCCGTCGCCGGGTAGGTTATGCGCGTCGAACGTGCCGAAATTGTCGTGCAGATGCACCGCCTTGATGCGGTCGGCAAAGTCGACGGCGATCCGCCGGTCGGGGCAGAAGACGTGGTTGTGTCCGGCATCGAAGCAGACCCCGATACGCGGTGAATCGACCCGGCGCATAAACTCATACAGGTACTGCGGCGCGCGCAGGTTTTCAAACGCGAGATCCACATTCGCGCGCTCTGTAACATCGCAAAGACGAAGGAATCGCGAGAAGCCGAGATCCGAAAACGGCGGAGGATC
>ODAI013198319.1_pt1 | contig 10725 bp, 10 predicted proteins | sample 1539321 | NCBI WGS metagenome assembly ODAI01 (sample SAMN02144231, study PRJEB22623) | gut metagenome | biome: sheep rumen | host: Ovis aries | place: New Zealand | reverse complement strand
TTCTAAGGCGGAACTGGCCGGAGGCAGCACGATCGTTCGCAGAGGAAAGAAGAATTTCAGAAAGATCATCGTCGAATAAATATCTCCTGAAGCGAGCGAGACTTGAAACAGATCGCAGTAAATGAAATTCTTCCAAAGAAGGAGAATGAGAACATGACCGAACGCGAGATCACAAAGCTGGCGGCCGACCTCTATGATGAGGGCCTGCGCGCGGCGGACAGAGAGAAGATCGCTGAGAAGACGGATCTTTCGGAGAAGGAATTTGAAAAGGTAACAGATCTTCTGGCTTATTATCAGCAGCTGGAGGGACTGGAGCACTGAGTGTGCTATAAGTCTGTGGGACAGTCATGGAGATATGGCTGTCCCATTTTTGACGTACCGCAGGAGTTCTTCGTACACTATCCGGTTGCATCTTCTCCCAAAAAAGAGTAAAGTACTTTTCAGAATGCCCTGCTGATTTAGCGCTGTATCAAAGTAAAGAGAACGGATCATCCGGGGCATTGTGAAATAATGAAGTAATTAAGAAAGCGGTCTTTAAGGAGGTATATATGATTTCCGAGAAAATGAGAGGCTACGTCGCCAACAGTTCCGTCATCCGCGCGATGTTCGAGGAGGGCAAGAAGATGGCTGCCATTTACGGCGCCGACCACGTCTATGACTTCAGCCTCGGCAATCCGAACGTTCCGGCTCCGGAAGCTGTCAAAGAGGCGATCAAGGATATTCTTGACAATGAGGATCCGCTTCTGGTCCACGGCTATATGAGCAATTCCGGATATGAGGATGTCCGCGGCGCGGTCGCAGAGCATCTGAACGGTCTTTACGGAACAAAATATGCCGCGGAGAACCTGCTCATGATCGTCGGCGCTGCCGGAGGTATGAATGTCTTTTTCAAGACGCTGCTGAATCCGGGTGACGAGGTGGTCACATTTTCCCCGTTCTTCACGGAGTACAGATCATATGTCGGAAATTATGACGGAAAGCTTGTCGAGGTCCCGACGGACCCGGTCACATTCGAGCCGGATCCGGAGAAGCTCGCCGCTGCTGTGACCGCGAAGACGAAGGCGGTCATCATCAACTCCCCGAATAACCCCACGGGCGTCGTCTATTCGAAGGAAGTCATCGCGAGAATCGCAGAGCTCCTTGAGGAGAAGCAGAAGGAGTTCGGGACGACGATTTTCATTTTCAGCGATGAACCATATCGCGAGATCGTTTACGGTGATTACGAAGTTCCGTGGCTCCCGTCTTTCTACAGGAACACGGTCGTCGGCTATTCCTACAGCAAGTCTCTCTCGCTCCCGGGCGAGCGGATCGGCTGGCTGCTCTTCCCGTCGGAGATCGACGATTTTTCCGATATGACGGCAGGCGCAAATGTCGCGAACCGTATCCTCGGCTTCGTCAACGCGCCGTCCCTGATGCAGCGCGCAGTTGCAAGGTGCCTGGATGAGAAGACGGATGTCGGATATTATGCCGAGAACCGTAAGATGCTCATGGAAGGACTCGCGGCGGCAGGATATACATTTGTCGAGCCGCAGGGAGCTTTCTATCTCTGGCTCAAGTCTCCGGAGGCGGATGAGAAGGCCTTTGTCGCGAAGGCGAAGGAGAAGCAGATCCTGATCGTTCCGGGATCAAGCTTCGGATGTGCGGGATGGACGCGCGTCGCTTACTGCGTATCCCATGATACCGTCCGGAACTCACTGCCCGGTTTTAAGGCGCTCGCAGAAGAATACGGGCTCGGGTAAATGAAAAAAGCCGGCACAGTGTGCCGGATGCGGCAGGTCTCTGTCTGCAGCGTTATACAGACAGGCTGGAGAAAATGTGAAATGCAGTGCTCCGGGCGCCGATTGCGGCAGGTCTCTGTCTGCAGCATAACACAGACGAACTTAGGAAATACTTGAGGAATATTATGAGCTGGGAAGAAAATGTGCGGAAAGTCGTCCCCTATACGCCGGGCGAGCAGCCGAAGGTCACCGACATCGTCAAATTGAATACCAATGAGAACCCGTATCCTCCGTCACCGAATGTGATGGAGGCGCTCCGGGATCTTTCTGAGGGACGCATGCGTCTCTATCCGGATCCGAAAGCGGAGGAACTGGTCCATGCGATCGCTGCAGCGTATGGGCTGAAGGATGAAGAGGTCTTTGCCGGCGTCGGATCGGATGATGTGCTTGCGATGTGCTTTCTGACGTTCTTTAATTCGAAGAAGCCGATCCTTTTCCCGGACATCACGTACAGCTTCTATGATGTCTGGGCGGATCTCTTCCGCATACCGTACGAGACGCAGCCGCTCGATGAGAATTTCCACATCGTGCCCGCTGACTATCTGAAGGAGAACGGGGGGATCATTTTCCCGAATCCGAACGCGCCTACCGGCGTGGTTCTCCCGCTCGACACGGTTCGGCAGATCGCAGCCGCAAATCCGGAAAGCGTGGTCATAGTCGACGAAGCTTATGTGGATTTCGGAGCAGAGAGCGCTCTGCCGCTCATACACGAGTATGACAATGTGATCATCGTTCAGACGTTCTCGAAATCGAGGAGTATGGCGGGACTTCGCATCGGTTATGCGATGTCGAACGCGAAGATGATCAAATATCTGAATGATGTGAAGTACAGCTTTAATTCCTATACGATGAATTATCCGTCCATTAAACTCGGCGCGGCGGAGGTGCGGGATACAGAACACTTCAGAGCTGTATGTGACAAGATCATTGCGACGAGGACGTCTTCGGCGAAGAGATTCCGCGAGCGGGGATTTCAGTTCGAGGAGTCCTGCTCGAATTTCCTCTTCGTGCGGCATGAGAAAGTCAGCGCGAAGGAGATCTTTGACTATCTGCGGACGCAGAACATATTTGTCCGCTGGTTCAACAAGCCGAGGATCTCGAATTATCTGCGCGTGACGATCGGGACGGACGAGGAGATGGATAAGCTGTTTGCGGCGCTTGACCGGTTTCTTGATCGCTGACGCAGAATGCTCCTGATTTCAATCGTGAGATAAAACAGTAAGGCCCGTGGCCCTATATACGTAAACGGAGGATTAGATTTGCAGGTAGTAGTTGATTGGTTTCAGACAAATCTGGGCTTTCTGCCCCCGCAGCTTCTCGTGACGCTGGTCTCGATGCTGCCGCTCATTGAGCTGCGCGGCGGCATTCCGCTGGCACGTCTTCTGATGCTGCCGCTGTGGCAGGCGCTGCTCTTTTCGGCGATCGGCAATATTCTGCCGATTCCGTTCATTCTCTTTTTTATCGAGAAGATCTTTGACTGGCTTCGTCCCACGAAGCATTTTGGGGGAATCGTTAAAAAGCTTGAGGCGAGAGCCCTTGGCAAGTCGGATGGGATCCAGAAAGCTGAATTCCTTGGTCTGACACTCTTTGTCGGGATCCCGCTGCCGGGAACAGGCGGATGGACGGGAGCTCTCATTGCGTCGCTTCTCAAGATCGACAGGAAGAAGGCCTCTCTGGCCATTCTGCTCGGCATTGCACTTGCGTCGACGATCATGTCTTTCATTTCCTACGGCGTGTTCGCGATGTGATAAAGATTGCCGCGGTGCACTCACCTGGATGGGATAATGATTGCCCAAGGCGCATATAATTAGTATAATGGTTTTACCGGGGCGGCCCAGGCCGCCCTCTTTTATTCAGTTCAGTGAATAACGGATGCTGACCGGAGGACATAATGAGGAAGAGTATGATAGCTGGAATTTTGGGGGGAGCAGCGGTTTGCGGAGGCGCCGTCGGAACATTTGCCGCATATCAGATTTTTAACGGGTTTTTGAAGCGTAACAGTGATATCCGTAAGGATGATGAACCTGCGGACGAGCGCTATACAGGCCCGGATCTTCACGAAGCCTACATGGAAGGCTACAGATATAATAAAGCCCTGCCGAAGCAGGATGTCACGATCAGGGCAGGGGATGGGATCACTCTTTTCGGCTCCTTTATACCGGCCGAAGGGGAAGCGGTTCGTACGGTCCTGCTCGCCCATGGTTATCACAGCAGTCCGGACAAGGATTTTTCCGGTATCATGCAGTTCTATCATGAGAACGGCTGCAATCTGCTCGCGATCGAAGAGCGCAGTCATATGCGGAGCGGAGGGACTTATATCACGATGGGCGTCCGTGAGAGCGAGGATGTGAAGCGCTGGTGCGAGTATTTGAACAGAGAACGCGGGGCGGACAGTATGCCGCTCTATCTGCACGGCGTTTCCATGGGGGCTGCGACAGTCATGATGGCGCAGGGGGAGGATCTTCCTCCAAATGTTGCCGGAATCATCGCGGACTGCGGATTTACAAGCCCCTTTGACATTGCTGTTGCAGTCATGAAGACAAAAATGAAAGGCCCCGTCAAATTCAGCGTCGAATGGGTCAACCTGATCACGAAAAAAATAGCCGGGTTCGACCTGAAAGATAAGAGTACGGTCGATATTCTGAAGAACGCGAAGATCCCGATGCTCTTCGTTCACGGGACCCTGGATGACTTTGTTCCGGTCCATATGACGATCAAGAGCTATCACGCATGCGCGGCTCCGAAGAGGATCATGCTGGTGGACGGCGCGACGCATGCGATGTCCTGGCACATCGATACAGAACGATATAAAGAAGCGGTCCTGGAGCTTTTTCAGGAGAACGATGCAAGGATCTGAAGACGGCCATAAGACCGGCAGGATGGAAATGCACGTGTGACTGCAAAATAGTCATACAGTGTACGCTATTTCACTAAGCTGTACGTTTACGTGCAGCAAGTGAAATATGTGTCCGAGGCCATTAAGTCAGATTTCAAAACTATATGTTGGGAGGAGGAAAAAATGGCTGAAAACATAGTAAGGCATCTCGGTGTTATTATGGACGGCAACCGCAGATGGGCGAGAAAGCACATGTTCACGTCCGTCATGCGCGGTCATGAGAAGGGCGTGGATACCTTTATGGATATCTGCACGTGGTGCCAGGATGAGGGAATTCCCTACCTTTCGGTGTATGCATTTTCCACGGAGAACTGGGAGAGGAGCCGGCAGGAGGTCGCCGACCTCTTCAAACTGATGGAGCGCTTCTTCCGGGATGAGGTCCAGACCTGTATCGACCGGGATATCCGCGTCGTGTGCGTGGGGAATCTTGACATGCTCGACGAAAGCTCCAGAGAAACGATCCGCAAGGCGGAGGAGATGACGAAAGGCTGCACAAATCTGATCGTCCAGATCGCTCTGAGCTACGGAGGACGTGACGAGATCCTTCGGGCAGTCAGAAAATATGCGGAGGATGTCAGATCCGGCGCTGCGAATCCGGAAGCGCTCACCGAGGCAGTCTTTGAACAGTACCTCGATACGGCCGGCGTTCCGGACATTGATCTCGTGATCCGTACAGGCGGGAACCGACGGCTGTCCAACTTCTTCCCATGGCAGACAGTGTATTCGGAGATCTGGTTCACGGATGTACTCTGGCCGGATTTCTCGAAGGAGGATCTGAGAGAAGCACTCGATTATTACGAGACGATCAAAATAAATAAGGGTAAATGACGGCCGGAAACGAAGAGCCGTTCTTGAATTTTTGAGGAATGTCGGAATCGGGAAAGAGCATTTATGCCCGTCAGGGCGGAGGTATCTTATGGCAGGGAAAAGAACTTCAAAAAACCTTCAGAAATTCTATGATTTTTACCGGGCCTCCTATGGCAGACTTGGAAAGTGCGCCGCTTCTTATAACAGAGGGCTGAAGAAAGAAAAGAATCCCGTCATCAGGGTCTTCATGGAGGATCTGGCGGATCTCAATACCGGAGGGAAGATGCTTCGCGGCATGCTGGTCAATCTGGGATATCAGATCGCGCGGAGAACTGCGGTGGAAGAGATGGATGTTTCGCCGAGCGACGCGCTCGCGCTGGCCTTTGAAATGTTCCAGACCGGTGTCCTCGTGCACGACGATGTGATCGATAAGTCCGGGACGAGACGCGGGAAATACACGATCCATCAGCGTTTTCTTCACAGAATGGATGTGCGCGGGATCCAGATGCCCGCTCAGTCCGAGAAGCCGGATCATATCGCGAATTCAGCGGCCATCTGTGTCGGCGACCTGGGTATTTATTTAGCCAACAGGCAGATCGTGGATGCCTACCGGTCAGAGCCGTGCCTTGCAGAGATGCTGGCTTACTTCGATGATGTCGTGATCCGGACGATCCGCGGAGAACTGCTGGATGTCGTCCTTCCCAGTGAACTGCAGGATTCCGCACGGTCCGAGGAGGAAAAGAAGGCTCTGCTCGAGAAGTCGGTGTGGGATATCTATTTTATGAAGACTGCGGCCTATTCGATCATCGGACCGGTCCACCTCGGGATGATCCTCGGCGGCGCGGATGAGAAAGAGATGAAGGCGATGGACCGTTTTGCGGAGGAGCTGGGAATCGCCTACCAGATCATGGATGATATTCTCGGAATCTATGCGGATCCGGAATATCTCGGGAAGGATGTCGGGTCGGATATCGAGGAGTTCAAGCAGACGATCCTCTATATGTATGTCCACAATATGAAGCCGGAGTACCTTCCGGAGCTGGAGATCTACTACGGGCAGAAAAATATCAATCTGAAGGAACTCGCTGAAGTCCAGAGGATCTTCCGGGAATCCGGAGCGCTCGCCTATGCGCAGGAGATGCTTGCCCTTCGCTTTGAACAGGCAGAAAAACGGCTTGGACGTATGAAATTCGTAGATGCGGAAGATAAGGCGATCCTGCGAGGCTTTATCGAGTACTGCAAGGGGCGGAGAAAGTAAGAAAATTCGAATAGGTGTGGAGGAGTACGTATATGCGGTTTACGAAGATGCACGGTATCGGCAACGATTATGTTTATGTCGACTGCACGAAGACAGAGCTTCAGGATCCGGCAGAGATCGCCAAATTCGTGAGCAACAGACATTTCGGAATCGGGTCTGACGGGCTTATCCTGATCAAATCGTCGGATGTCGCGGATTTTGAGATGGAGATGTACAATGCGGACGGCAGCCGCGGAAAAATGTGCGGGAACGGGATCCGCTGCGTCGGAAAGTATGTCTATGATCACGGAATGACCGATAAGACGGTCGTGAAAATTGCGACGGGAGCAGGCATTAAGACCCTGACACTGACGGTGAAGGACGGGAAGGCGGAGCAGATCCGTGTTGATATGGGCGGAGCGATCCTTGAAGCTTCGGCGATTCCGACGACGCTCACGGATGCATCCGGAAGGACGGCGATTCTTGCGCCGATCGAGATCCTCGGGAAGGAATACCGTCTGACCTGCGTCTCGATGGGCAATCCTCACGCTGTCTGCTTCATGGAGAACCTTTCTGACGTGGAGGAGCTTGAAATCGAGAAGATCGGACCGCATTTTGAAAATGCGGACGTATTCCCCGACAGAGTAAATACAGAGTTTGTCTGTGTGGAGAACGCGCACAGCATCCGCATGCGCGTCTGGGAACGCGGCAGCGGTGAAACGGAAGCCTGCGGGACCGGTGCCTGTGCGACGGCTGTCGCAGGGATCCTGACAGGGAAGGTGCAGAGCCCGGTGACAGTCCGTCTGAACGGCGGGGACCTTCTGATCGAATGGGACGGTGCTGACAGCTCCGTCTTTATGACCGGTCCGGCTGTGGAGGTATTCCGGGGGGAGATCGATCTTACGGAAAGATGATCCCGATCTGTCCGGGAGTACGGTACACGTCGGACGGAACGTCCTGAATATTCGACAGATTCAGGGAAGTGCCTGCGGGAACGAAAATAAGAAACTAAAACTTCCCACATTGCTGAGTTTTAGGCTCCCGGAATAAATATTTCCAAGTCGGGACGCTCCCGCTCGCTCGCACTGGCAGCGGTACTAACATATTTTTGAAGCCACAGGCTTTAAAAATATGAAGTACCGGCCGTGCTCGGATGCCCTCCTTTGGAAATTATTTATTCCCGGTCGCCGCCTCGTAAATGCATATGGGAAGTTTGAGTAAGAGAAATATAAAGACGGAAAAATTCTGAAGTTCGCTGCGAAAAGATTGACAATTCATTTGTAAATATGAAATAAGACGCACAAAAAGATTAATCAGGCATGGTTTACAGGACAGACGGCGGTTGATTTTTCATTTTTTTGTGATACAATAGCCCGAAATGTAATCAACGGGGGACAATCATGAAAAAAAGGCTTTACGCCCTGGCAGTGACACTCCTCCTTCTCCTGCTGACAGCGGGCTGTACGGAAAATGTACAGCTGATAGAAACTGACAGCGGCTTTTTCGGTGAATCAAAGAAACCGGAGCCGATCTCGATTCCGCCTGATGCGGAGCTCGTCGAGGTAACACCTACGCCGCAGGCGGAGGAATCGGGCAGACTGGTCTATCTGATCCTGCCCACGGAGACCGGACTGTCACTCAGGGAGAAGGAAATTATAACGGAGACACTCGGGGCATCTGATATAACTGTAGAGGTGCGAACGCACGAGTATGAAGCGGAGACCCAGTCACAGCTCTTTCTTGAGGCTATTGAGGCAGGTGCCGATCTTATCCTCTGCGACAACGCGGATCCGGACTCGACCGTCGCGGATGTCACAGCTGCCTATGAGGCGGAAGTTCCGGTCATTCTCATGAATCGGGGAACGATGTCGATCGGGAGTGCTTCCGGTCAGCTCGTGACGGACCGCTTTTCCTGCATGGGCAAGCTGATCGAAGTTTTTGCGAAGCGGGAGGAAGGGTACAGCAGATACGCTCTTCTGTGCGACCGATCCAATATGGAGGATTCGGATTCCGCGGATTCGTTCCGGGATACGATGTTCGCTTACCCGGATATGGTCTGCCAGGTCGACGAAGACGTGAGCGGGCAGGACATGGAACAGATGAAAGAGACTGTGCGGAATATCCTTGCCGCAAACCCGTACATTCATGCTTTCGTCTGCGCAAATGTGGACGAGACGCAGGCTGTGTGTGAGGTACTTTCGGAGGAGAATATTTCCCGGACGGTCATCTGCCTAGACGGAAATAAAGACCGGGTCTACGAGCTCTGCCGCAGCGGCGACGTCTACGCGACGATCGTTAAGCCTGCAGAGGCGATTGCCACGAAGGCATGTGAGGAGGTCCTTCATTTCTTTGAACATGGCTCTACCGGGGAAAATGAATTCCGTTACTTCGCCGGCGTCATCATCACAGTGGATGATATAGCTGCAGAGGACCAGGCCGGGACAGAGGGACCGGAGATTCCGGGTGAACCGCATCCTGAGCCTTCAGCAGTTCCCGAACCGACCCCGGAGACGGAAAGTACAGAATCCGGCGGGGCGGAGAGTATTCCCTCTGAAACACCGGGGGAATCTAAAGGAGAGATGGCTGACTCCGACATCTCTCCTGAACCGACGGTTTCGCATGTGACCGAGACCGTGACGGAGAGTGCGGAGTCACATTGAAAAAATGAAGTTTCGGTTTCGCATGTGACCGGGACCGTGACGGAGAGCGCGGAGTCACATTGAAAAGATGAAGTTTCGGTTTTGCATGTGACCGAGACCGTGACGGAGAGCGCGGAGTCACATTGAAAAATGAACTATGCTTTTTGATCGGAGGATGAAATGAAAATATCAGTTATCGGATGCGGAAATATGGCCGGCGCGATCATGGGAGGCATGATAAAGAACGGACTTGTCTCTCCGGAGGAAGTGACAGCATCGGACGTGTTCGAGCCTGCAAGACAGAGGGTCCGGAATAACCTCGGGATCAAAACTGTCTCTGATAACGCGGATTGTGTGAAGGGCGCGGATCTTGTGCTCTTTGCCGTAAAGCCCGGCTCCTTCGCCGGGGCGGCAGCGGGTCTGTCTGAAGTAATCACGAAGGATCAGCTTGTTCTTTCGATCATGGCGGGCAAGTCGATCGCCGATTTGGAAAGCGTCCTGGGATCTGATAAGAAAATCGTCCGGCTGATGCCGAATACACCGGCACTGGTCGGGGCGGGGATCACGGGTTACTGTCCGAACGGCAATGTCTCGGAGGAGGAGATGCCGGTGGTCCGCCGGGTGATCGAGTCCTTCAGCGAGGCGGAGCAGGTCCCGGAAAGCCTGATGGGCGTCGTGACATCTTTGAGCGGCAGCTCTCCGGCTTACGTCTACATGTTCATAGAGGCGATGGCGGACGCGGCGGTCGCGGATGGGATGCCGAGAGATAAGGCATATCATTTCGCAGCGCAGACGGTGCTCGGCAGTGCCAAGATGGTCCTTGAGACCGGAAAGCATCCGGGAGAGCTCAAGGATATGGTGACTTCTCCGGCCGGGACGACCATCGAGGGCGTGGCCATGCTCGAGAAGAAGGGCTTTCGGAGTGCAGTGATCGAGGCTGTGCGGGCGTGCACGGATAAGGCGCTTCATATGTAAAACAGGTGATTGCAATTTTTTGCGTTGAGTTTTGTGAGCGCCTGCATATGTAAAACAGGTAATTGCGAAACGCTGTTCTCACAATTCCATTTCGCACAGAGTTTCGCAGGCGCCTGTTATGTTAAAGAGCGTAAGGGAATTCAGATCTTCTGTGCGGAAGAAAAGGGACACGAATGGCAGGAAAATGAAAAGACCTGCAAAAAGGAGCTGGGGCATCGGAATGATTGATTCTGATGCCCCAGCTCCTTTTGTGTTCATACATAGCAGGCAATTGCGAAAGTCTGTGCTTCATGGAATTGCATGAACATTCAAACGGCTTCCGCGCCAAGAACTTCTAACATTCACTCAAGATGTGGAAAAGCATTCGCAAAAAGCGTGAACTCGCTGCGCTCA
>ODAI010851337.1_pt1 | contig 10725 bp, 8 predicted proteins | sample 1539321 | NCBI WGS metagenome assembly ODAI01 (sample SAMN02144231, study PRJEB22623) | gut metagenome | biome: sheep rumen | host: Ovis aries | place: New Zealand | reverse complement strand
GATGAACGAGGTATACGCCTCTTATTTCAAGGGAGATTTTCCGGCTCGTTCCGCATTTGCTGCTAAAGGATTGCCAAAAGGTGCTTTGGTTGAGATTGAATGTATTGCTTCACGTTTTTAAGCTTAAAAGATGAAAAAGTTTATCTCGCCTGGTGGATGGTTTTCATTGGAATATCCATCGGATTGGAACGAATTTGAAAATAGTGAGGACACTTTCCTCTTCTATAATCCTAATTTGTGGAATGGAAACTTTCGCATCTCCGCTACCTTAGGTAGGAATATGGAGTATGGGAAAGCGTGTTTGAATGCGGAGTTGAAGGAGAATCCCACGGCTGTCGTCTCGCGTATCGGTAAGACGGGTTGTGTTTATAGTTTCGAAACGTTCCAAGAAGGTGCTGCATGGTATACTTCTTATTTCTGGATGCTCGACTATGGGAAGATTTGCATAGAATGTTCGTTCACGACACACAAGAATGGTGAGAAGAGTATCGCAGAAAAGATTATCCAATCTATTTTTGTTCCTAAAACGAAGCACTTCTTTGCGCATGAAATAATTCCTATCCGGATACTTGAAGTCGGCGAAGTCAATGCTGCTTTTGAAGCCGTCGAGAAGATGGTCAAGAAAGAGCTTTCAAAAGACTTTACCGGTTCGGAGAAAGACCTCGTGAAATTACAGCATCTGCTGGATAGTACGAATCCAAAATTCCAAAAGGCGGAGATAAAAGAACAGATCGCGCTGGCCTTTGGCGCAATTCTCGTCAACGAAATGGACGGCATGGACTGGAATACGCTCATAGAGGTCGACAGAGAATGTCCCGTCTTGTGCTTTGAAAACTCATCGATTACCATCGACCCGCTTTCTCTTATTATTAATAAGGTAAAGAATTCCGGCACATGTGACTTGACAGCCGAGTACAATCGGATTCATCAACAGGTGGAAGAATTCTTGAAATCGTAAGGATAATCACAGGAAATGGCTGTTCCCTACCTACAAGTTGAAGGTTTGACAAAGTCGTTCGGCGATTTGGTCCTTTTCGAGCATATCTCATTCGGCTTGAATGAGGGGCAACGATTAGGGCTGATCGCAAAGAATGGTACGGGTAAGTCGACTTTACTGAGTATCATAGCCGGCATTGAAGGCTATGATGAGGGGAATATTGTCTTTCGTAATAACCTGCGTGTAGGATACCTTGAGCAAACGCCTCATTATTCTCCCGAAAGTACCGTTTTGGAAGCATGTTTGGATGAAGAGGGGGAGATCACCAAGCTGATCAGAGATTACGAAATTTGTCTTGAAACGCCAGGTAACCCAGGACTTGACGACCTCTATGCGAGGATGGATCATGCAAATGCTTGGGATTATGAGCGTAAGATCAAGCAAATTCTTAGTAAACTAAAGATTTTCGACTATCACCAGCGGATAGGGGAACTGTCCGGTGGACAGCTAAAGCGTGTGGCTTTGGCAAACTTGCTCATCAAGGAGCCTGATTTAATTATCTTGGACGAGCCAACCAACCACCTCGACTTGGATATGACCGAGTGGTTGGAGGAATATTTGCAACGTAGCACCCTCAGCCTCTTGCTTGTGACGCACGATCGATACTTCCTCGACCGCGTATGTACGGATATCATGGAGCTTGACAACCGACAAGTCTATCTGTATCATGGTAATTATGCTTATTATCTTGAGAAACGTCAGGAGCGGATCGAAGCAAAGAACCAGGAAATTACACGGGCAAACAATCTTTATCGTACGGAGCTAGACTGGATGCGTCGGATGCCTCAGGCACGTGGGCATAAAGCCCGTTATCGCGAGGAAGCATTTTACGAACTTGAGAAAGTGGCGAAACAACGTGTTGTCGACAATCATGTGAAACTTGATGTCAAGGCCAGTTATATCGGGAACAAGATCTTCGAGGCCAATCATGTCTATAAAAGTTTTGGTGACCTGAAAATCCTGTCTGATTTCTCCTATACCTTTGCCCGCTACGAAAAACTCGGAATCATTGGAAATAATGGTACCGGAAAGTCTACGTTTATCAAGATGATAATGGGACTTGAGCCTATCGACAATGGAACGATTGACGTTGGCGAGACGGTTCGCTTTGGATATTATTCGCAGGAAGGAATCCAATTCGATGACCAAATGAAGGTTATCGACGTCGTACAAGAGCGTGCAGAAGTGATTCATCTGAGCGACGGACGGCAGTTTACAGCCTCGCAATTCCTTCAATACTTTCTTTTTTCACCCGAGAAACAGCATAGTTACGTGTATAAGCTGAGCGGAGGTGAAAAGCGCAGGCTCTATCTTTGTACGGTCTTGATGACGAATCCAAATTTTCTGATCCTGGATGAGCCGACAAACGACCTCGATATTGTTACGTTGCAGATTCTTGAGGACTATTTGCTGAAGTTCAAAGGGTGCGTCATGGTCATCAGCCATGATCGTTACTTTATGGATAAGGTCGTCGACCATATTTTCGTGTTTAACGGACAAGGCGACATACGCGACTTCCCCGGAAACTATTCAGATTACCGTGAATGGAAGGAAATGAAGGAGCGTCACGAACGTTCTCAACAGAAACCTGTTAAGACAAAACCTGTTCAAACGTCGAAACCTACGGAGAAAACCAAACTTACCTACAATGAACGTAGGGAGTTTGAACGATTGGAACTGGAAATTGCTCAACTTGAAGAAGAAAAGAGACAATTAGAGAGCGATCTCTCAAGCGGAACGCTCTCTGTATCGGAGGTAACAGACAAATCGAAACGCTATTCCGAATTATTGGAAGAACTAGATGCTAAGTCGATGCGGTGGCTCGAGCTCAGTGAATATGCATAAAAATTCATTTCTTCTTTGCCTGCCGTGCAAACTCAAATAATGCTTTTGGTAAATGACAATAACCATCAGGATTTTTGTCAAGATAATCTTGATGATATTCCTCTGCCTTATAGAATTTCTTCAACGGTTTTACTTCAACGGCTAAAGGCTTTTCATAGAGTGCCTGCTGTTCCTTAAACACTTTCTCGATGATCGGCAGTTCATCTTCCGAAGTATAATAGACGCCGGTACGGTAACGTGTCCCTACATCCTCGCCTTGCTTGTTCAGACTTGTCGGGTCGATGGCTTTAAAAAACATGTTTAGCAAGAATTCCAAATCAACTTTTGACGAATCGTACACAATATGAACTGTCTCAGCATGCTGAGTGGTGTCCGTGTAGACCTCTTTGTATGTTGGATTCTCGGTAATTCCGTTCGCGAATCCTACTTCTGTTTCCACTACACCATCTATTTGTTTAAAGAAATGCTCTGTTCCCCAGAAACATCCCCCGGCTACATAAATTTCTTTCATGATCATCGGTTGTTGTTTATGTTTGATGACAAAGATATAGAAAAAACGATTCATCGCCATCGACAATTCATTTTTTTCATCACGATAAACGAATCGACCCGCCTTGGCGGTTTACCTAATTGAAAACGGATTGTGCAATCATCAGTGAGGAGTTCGTTCGAAATTCTGTAATAATAGGTTTATCACAAAGGTGAAAAAGGCTTATCACCTAGGTGAAAAAAGTTTATCACACGGGTGAAAAAGGTTTATCACTCAGGTGATAAACTTAATTGTCCGAGTATTATTTTCTAGTATCAGTATCGGAATGAGTGAGAATCATGATTTTAGTACATGAAGTCTTGCTTTTTGGGGTTTGGAAACTTCTTTGAACTGAACAATACAGCATGTTTCGCCATCCGTAAGTACGAGGGTTTTCGTATCTATCTTCAGGTAATTTAATACACCTAAAAGTCCTTTCGATAACAGATAGAGTATTCATAATAATTGTACCTTAAATTGCGTGCAATTTGGTGGGTTTTGCTCTTGCCGTTACGACTTCAGAGGAGTTCTGCAGCAATACGGTTTGGCCAATATTGTTCCTCTTGGTTTTTCATTCAGGGGATATCAGAAAAATATGTTTTATTGAAATTGCAGATGGTTGATATTTATTGATTTACCTTCGTCGTCAGATGCCAGTTCAAGTACAATTTAGACTACGTGATGTGCTCTATGATATCCTTATGAAGAAACGTGAAAGGAGCATTTTGAGGGATTTCTTTCCCGACTCATGTTTGTTCATTTACACCTTGATTGTTTACGTGAAAAGTAATAATAATAATTCTTTAAAAAACATTGCTGTGTATGGTACAATAACTAATTTGAATAAATTTAAAGATTATTCTTCTAAAAGATTTGGAAATAATAAAAAAATTAAAGATATTTGCAATATATTTTAAAAAATGAAGTATATACAATAACTATTACATAAATTCAATGAGCGAAACAAAAAAGATTGTAAAGCCTCAAGTTGAAGAAACGACGAGGAGGCCGTATAATTTAAGGGATAAAAAGGAAAAGAATGCTGCCTACAGATCTTTGATTAGAGCGGAATTGGCAGATGAGTTGTATGACAAGATTTTAAATATCATTGTTGTTCAAAAGAAATACAGAGACCCGAACTTCTCTGCGAAGGATCTGGCGAAAGAATTGAAGACAAATACGCGTTATCTATCTGCAGTAGTTAACTCTCGTTTTGGTGAGAATTACTCCTGTCTGTTGAATGAATACCGAATCAAGGATGCACAACACATGTTACTTGATAAACGCTATGCCGATAAGAATATTGAAGATATCGCTGCTATGGTAGGTTTTGCCAATCGACAGTCTTTTTATGCTGCCTTTTATAAGAACATGGGAGAAACCCCGAACGGCTATCGTAAAAGATTCAAGAAAAAATAAGTTGGTCTGACTCTTTTGTAACTATGTCAATGCTGATTAGGAACTATTGAATGTGTGGTTCTAATTAGAATTGACATAGTTTTTTATTTCTGTAAGTAGAGTATTTGAATGATATGATGAAAGAACAGAATGTGATGAAAAATAATTCGACTGATGTACAGGATGAGATGAAGACTTTCTCGTATGCAGTCGACCGGTTTGCTGATATTCAGGTGATACGATACAAGGTTCCTGGTTTTGAAGACTTATCGCTTGACCAAAAAAAGTTAGTATATTTCTTATCAAAGGCCGCGCTGGAAGGACGAGATATCCTGTACGATCAAAATGGAAAGTACAATCTGCGGATTCGGAAGATGCTTGAAGCCGTTTATACTCATTTTGATGGAGATCGTAGTGATAAGGAGTTTATTGCGTTGGAGATTTACCTGAAACGTGTCTGGTTTTCAAACGGTATTCATCATCATTATGCAACCGATAAGTTTGTTCCCGACTTTTCTCCCGAGTTTTTACGCGATGCCTTACGGAAAACCGATGCCAGCGAGTTGCCTTTAGCGGATGGTATGTCATTGGATGAATTTTGTGATGAAGTATTTCCCATTATCTTCGACCCGAATATCATGTCAAAGCGTGTGAACCAGTTGGATGGTGCAGATGTAATTCAATCATCGGCTTGCAATTATTATTCGGGCGTGAGTCAGGAAGAGGCAGAATCGTTCTATCGTCGAATGAAAAACCCTGACGACGCTCATCCGGTGATGGTTGGTTTGAATAGCCGACTTGTCAAAGAGGATGGTGTGGTAAAGGAAAAGGTTTGGAAGGTGGGAGGACTGTACGGTGCGGCCATTGAACGTATCGTCTATTGGTTGGAAAAAGCAAAACCTTATGCAGAGACAGCTGAACAGCGGGAAGTGATTGCTACATTGATCAACTATTATCAGACAGGTGATCTCCGTACTTTCGATGATTATTCTATCTTATGGGTAAAAGATCTCGATGCTCACATTGATTTTACCAATGGTTTTATTGAAAGCTATGGCGATCCTTTAGGGCTTAAAGGGAGTTGGGAGGCTTATGTCAACTTTAAGGATGTGGTTGCAACGCATCGGACCGAAGTGTTAAGCGAGAATGCGGCTTGGTTTGAACAGCATTCACCAGTCGATCACCGTTTTAAGAAAGCTCATGTGAAAGGTGTTTCTGCTAAAGTAATCACCGCTGCGATCTTAGGCGGTGACTTATATCCGTCTTCTGCAATAGGGATTAATCTTCCAAACTCGAATTGGATTCGGAGTGTTCACGGATCGAAATCGGTTACGATCGGCAATCTGATTGATTCATACAATAAGGTGGCACACGGCAACGGCTTTTATGAGGAGTTCGTTTATTCCGACGATGTGCTAAAACTCATTGAAAAATATGGAGATATGACCGACGATCTTCATACAGACTTACACGAATGTCTTGGACACGGTTCCGGACAGTTATTACCTGGGACGGATCCCGATGCGTTGAAGGTATATGGCTCGACGATCGAAGAAGCAAGGGCAGATTTATTTGCACTTTACTATTTGGCAGATAAAAAATTAGTAGATTTGCAGCTGTTAAATGATAGCGAAGCCTACAAAGCTCAGTATTATACCTATATCCTGAACGGTCTGATGACGCAGCTGGTACGCATCTCGCTCGGCAATAATGTGGAAGAAGCGCACATGCGGAATCGCCAGTTGATTGCACGTTGGGCCTTTGAACACGGAAAAGAGGAGAAGGTCATTGAGTTTATCCGAATGAACGGAAAGACATATCTGAAAATAAACGATTTTAGTCGGTTACGTTCATTGTTTGGTGAACTGTTGGCAGAGATTCAACGCATCAAGAGTGAAGGAGATCTCGAAGGTGCCCGTTATTTGGTCGAGACCTATGGAGTGAAAATCGATCCGGTCTTGCACAAAGAGGTCTTGGAACGTTATGAACAGTTACATCTGGCTCCTTACAAAGGATTTGTCAATCCTGTTTATGAACCTGTGATGGACGCTGACGGAGAAATAACGGACGTGCATATTTCATATTCCGAGGGTTATGCCGAACAGATGCTTCGCTATAGTAAAGAATATGCGAATTTACCTTATGTAAACAACTGACATGGATGCAAAAGAAACGGTTAAAGATATAAAGTCACAGTTCCGTTTATATATGAACGGGCCTGTTTCACAAAATATGCGTGAGAGTGGACTGGATTATCGGGTGAATTATGGTATCGAACTGCCTCGCCTGAATGAACTTGCCTCAGGCTATGAGAAAAATCATGAAGTGGCTCAGGAACTGTGGAAGGATCATGTGCGCGAATCAAAGATAATGGCAGGACTGCTCCAGCCGATTGACACTTTTTATCCTGAGATTGCCGACATCTGGGTCGAATCTATGCATACGCCAGAGTTGGTTCAGGTCACCTGTATGAATCTTTTCCAACATTTACCCTATGCTTTGGAAAAATCATTTCAATGGATGGCCGATGAGAGAGAATATACGCGCTTATGTGGCTTTACATTGATAGCACGCCTGCTGATGAAAGGGGAGACGCTCGACGAGAAGAGTGAGGACGAATTCCTTGACCAGGCTTTGACGGAAGTGGAAAGTACGGAGGTGTTGACTCGTCAGGCTGCGGTTAATGCTTTGCGAAAATACATTGCACAACGGAGGGAGAATAGGAAGAAACTTGTACGGATGCTATCTTCCTTGCAGAATTCGCCAAAGGAAGAAAACCGGATCATTGCTTCAGAATTAAAATCTGAAATAGATTCTTTCCGTTAAACTTTTATTTTTTGCTTAAAAAGATTAATTTTGAAGGCGAAAAGTGATCGTATCCATGGAAGAGAATATCAAAGAAAAGGTTAAACAACTCCTTACTGATTATTTACAGGCGAACGGACATCGGAAAACTCCCGAGCGTTATGCTATTCTCGACATGATTTATTCTATCAAAGGCCATTTCGATATCGATTCTTTGTATCATCGGATGGCCGAAGAGGGAGAGTTCAGGGTGAGTCGTGCTACCCTTTACAATACGATTATCTTATTCATCGATGCAAAGCTTGTCATCAAACATCAGTTCGGTACAACTTCACAGTATGAACGTGCCTATAAAAATAAGACACATCATCACATGATTTGTACGGTGTGTGGGAAGGTGACCGAATTCGAAGATGAAAACCTGAAGCAGGCTATTGCCAATACAAAGTTAAAGAAGTTTACGGCGACACATTATTCCTTATATATATATGGTATCTGTAGTCGTTGTACTTGGTTGAAGAGACATAAGAAGAATAATCAAAATACTATTTAATATGAAAGTTGATGTTTTATTAGGCTTGCAGTGGGGTGACGAAGGAAAAGGCAAGGTAGTCGACGTGTTGACTCCGAATTATGACGTCGTTGCTCGTTTCCAAGGCGGACCCAATGCCGGACATACATTGGAGTTTGGTGGAGAAAAATATGTGCTTCGTTCTATTCCTTCAGGAATCTTTCAGGGCGACAAGATAAATATCATTGGTAATGGTGTCGTATTAGACCCGGCTCTGTTCATGGAAGAAGCCAAGGCTTTGGAGGCAAGTGGCCATCCGCTGAAAGAACGCTTGCTGATCTCGAAGAAAGCTCATCTGATCTTACCGACTCATCGCATCCTCGACCAAGCTTATGAGGCGGCCAAAGGAAAGAAAAAGGTGGGAACTACCGGAAAAGGAATCGGCCCGACCTATACGGATAAGATTAGTCGTAACGGATTACGCGTAGGCGACCTTCTTTGCAACTTCGAAGATAAGTATGCGAAGGCAAAAGCTCGTCATGACCAGATCCTCAAAAGCCTGAACTTTGAGTACGATGTGACTGAAATCGAAAAGAAATGGATGGAAGGTGTTGAATATATCAAACAATTCCGCCTGATTGACAGCGAACATGTCATCAACCAACTCCTTAAGGATGGTAAGACGGTCTTATGCGAAGGTGCTCAGGGTACGATGCTGGACGTTGACTTTGGTTCTTATCCTTTTGTTACTTCATCCAATACGATTTGTGCGGGTGCTTGCACAGGCTTAGGCGTTGCTCCTCGTACAATTGGTGATGTATTTGGCATCATGAAAGCATATTGCACACGTGTTGGTGCAGGTCCTTTCCCGACAGAACTCTTTGATGAGGTTGGAAAGAAGATCCGTGACTTAGGACATGAGTACGGTGCGGTAACAGGACGCGAGCGTCGTTGTGGATGGATCGATTTAGTTGCTCTGAAATATGCTATTATGATTAATGGCGTGACCAAATTGATCATGATGAAAAGTGATGTTCTCGATAATTTTGATACGGTTAAAGCTTGTGTTGCCTATCGTTTGCCAAACGGTGAGGAGATTAATTACTTCCCATTCGATATTGAAGAAGGCGTTGAACCGGTTTATGTCGAATTACCTGGATGGAAAGCTGATTTATCTAAGATAACAAGTGAGGATGAATTCCCGGAAGAATTCAATAATTACATAAATTTCCTCGAGGAAGAGCTGGAAACACCTATAAAGATTGTTTCTGTAGGTCCTGATCGCGAACAAACAATAGTTAGATATCAAGATTAATCATTCTGAATATGTGTTATGAAAGGAAGGTACAAAGTTGTATCTTCCTTTTTTTGTGTTTATCCATCTATTTATTTTAAAATGTTACTTTTTTAGTTTAATTTCTTTCAATTTGTTTTGTTGATATGGAATAAATCTTTAAATTTGCACCGAAATAAAACGAATATTATATGAAAAGTGTTAACATAAGCATTTTGCTATCTGGTATTATTCTTCTATTGGAGCCGTCTGATAGGAAGTGAGTGCTATATGGCTGTGCTAAAAGTATGAACCTCTCTCACTTCCGGTGCGAGAGGTTTTTTTTGAAATAAAAGTAATAACATATTAAATATACGAATGTATGAATAATCGTCTATTCATTTTTGATACCACACTTCGAGATGGTGAACAAGTCCCGGGCTGTCAGTTAAACACAGTTGAGAAAATCCAAGTTGCCAAACAACTTGAAGCGTTGGGCGTCGACATTATTGAAGCTGGTTTTCCAATCTCCAGTCCAGGTGACTTTAACTCAGTTGTTGAAATCTCAAAGGCTGTTACATGGCCGACGATTTGTGCATTGACCCGTGCGGTTGAAAAGGATATCGATGTGGCTGCGGAATCTCTTCAATATGCGAAGCACAAACGAATCCACACGGGAATCGGTACATCTGATTCACATATCAAATACAAATTCAATTCGAACCGTGAGGAAATCATCGAACGGGCTGTTGCAGCCGTCAAATATGCAAAGCGTTACGTCGAGGATGTGGAGTTCTATGCCGAGGATGCAGGTCGTACCGAGAACGAATATTTGGCACGTGTCATCGAAGCTGTTATAAAAGCAGGGGCCACAGTCGTCAATATTCCCGACACTACCGGTTATTGCTTGCCCGATGAATACGGAGCAAAGATTAAATACTTGATGGAACACGTCAATGGCATTGAGAAAGCCATCATATCCACTCATTGTCACAATGACTTGGGTATGGCTACGGCGAATACGGTGAATGGCGTCCTGAATGGAGCACGCCAGGTCGAGGTAACGATTAACGGCATTGGAGAACGTGCTGGAAATACTTCATTGGAAGAAGTTGCCATGATCTTTAAATGCCATAAAGGCTTGGATATTCAGACAAATATCAATACGACGAAGATTTATCCTATCAGCCGGATGGTTTCAAGTCTGATGAATATGCCTGTTCAGCCGAACAAAGCGATTGTGGGGCGAAATGCATTTGCCCATTCATCGGGTATCCATCAGGATGGTGTGCTGAAAAATGTACAGACTTACGAGATTATCAATCCTCTTGATTTTGGTATTGATGATAATGGCGTTGATGTGACAG
>ODAI011998843.1_pt1 | contig 10727 bp, 7 predicted proteins | sample 1539321 | NCBI WGS metagenome assembly ODAI01 (sample SAMN02144231, study PRJEB22623) | gut metagenome | biome: sheep rumen | host: Ovis aries | place: New Zealand | reverse complement strand
TCTGGCGGTTTCATGAAGAAGGCGAAGCTCAATGTGTCAAACTTCGATAAAAGCAAGTTCAAGCGTATAGACATTCGCAATACTAAATCGTTCAAGATTCCGGCAAAGGATGCTGAGGTGATGAGTCAGATGCCGGTCGGTTCCTATACGTTCAGCAGCAATGGCGACGGTACGTGTACGCTCATGATTACCGATGTAACAAAATTCTGGAGCGTCTCTACCTACCTGGTAGTAAAATATTAGTTAAGTTACTTATTGTAATATTGTGAAGTGGGGACATGAAAATGCCCCCACTTCTATGCGTCGATGTTTGCGTATGTAGCGTTTCTCTCGATGAATTCCCTTCTTGGTTCCACGTCGTCGCCCATAAGCATCGAAAAGATTTCGTCTGCCTCGGCGGCATTCTCTATTGTCACTTGCTTGAGCAATCGGTTTTCCGGGTTCATGGTCGTCTCCCATAATTGCTCGGGATTCATCTCACCGAGACCTTTGTATCGCTGAGTGTGCAGTGCCGAGCTCTGCTCGTCGCCTGCAACATATTTGTCGATAAATGCTTGGCGCTGTTGGTCGGTGTAGCAATACTCCGACACTTTTTTGTATGTGCATTTGTAGAGCGGCGGAGTTGCGATATACAGATGCCCGCCCTGGATTACCTGTGGCATGAATCGGTAGAAGAGCGTCATAATCAGTGTGTCGATGTGAGAACCATCGACGTCGGCATCGGTCATGATGATAATCTTGTCGTAGCGCAATTTGTCAATGTTTGCCTCGCGGTCGCCTTCACCTTCAACGCCAAATCGTACTCCAATCGACTGGATGATGTTCATCACTGACTCTGCCTCGAAGACACGATGCCACTGTACTTTCTCTACGTTGAGGATTTTTCCGCGCAATGGCAGGATAGCCTGAAAATGGCGGTCGCGACCCTGCTTTGCCGAGCCGCCTGCCGAATCACCCTCTACGAGGAATATCTCGCACTCTTTCGGGTCTTTGTTTGAGCAGTCTGCAAGTTTGCCTGGCAGTCCGCCACCTGTCATGGGGTTTTTGCGCTGTACGCTCTCACGGGCTTTGCGTGCGGCAATACGCGCCGTAGCTGCCAGCACCACCTTGTCGCAAATCTGCTTAGCCTCCTTGGGATGCTCCTCAAGATAGTTTGTGAGAGCCTCACCCACTGCCTGCTGAACAGCTCCTGCCACTTCGCTGTTGCCGAGCTTTGTCTTCGTCTGTCCCTCAAACTGAGGCTCTGCCACCTTGACTGAGATTACGGCCGTAAGACCCTCGCGGAAGTCTTCGCCGGCAATCTCGATTTTTGCCTTCTCGATTTGCTTTGAAATCTGGGGATCGTTGTCGGCATAGTTCTTCAACGTTCGTGTAAGGGCCATGCGGAAGCCCGTAAGGTGTGTGCCGCCCTCGATGGTGTTGATATTGTTAACGTAGGAGTGGATGTTTTCGGTATAGTCGGTGTTATACATGATGGCCACCTCGATGGGCACGCCCTGCTTCTCTGTCTTGATGTATATGACGTCATCGACGAGATGTGTGCGGTGGCGATCGACGTAGCGTACGAATTCCTTCAGTCCGTCCTTGGCATGGAACACTTCCTGTCTGGTTTTGCCCTCCTCGTCGGGACGCATGTCAGTGAGTGTGATGGTGATGCCGGCATTCAGGTATGCCAGCTCGCGCATACGCTTGGCTATGATGTCGTATTTGTATTCAGTGGTGGTGAAGATGCTGCCGTCGGGCCAGAATTGCTGGCGAGTACCCGTCTTGTCAGTGTCGCCCACAATCTTCACGTCATAGAGCGGCTTTCCCTTCTCATATTCCTGCTGGTAGATATGTCCGTTGCGGAATACCTGCGACATCATGTGCGAAGAGAGGGCGTTCACGCAGCTTACGCCCACTCCGTGCAAACCGCCACTTACCTTGTACGACCCTTTGTCGAACTTACCTCCGGCGTGCAACACGGTCATGACAACTTCAAGAGCGCTCTTGTGCATCTTGGCATGCTCATCCACTGGGATGCCGCGACCGTTGTCCATTACTGTTATCGAGTTGTCTTCATTGATGGTCACTTCGATATGCGTGCAGAATCCTGCCATCGCCTCGTCGATAGAGTTATCTACCGTTTCGTTTACCAAGTGGTGGAGACCTTTTTCGCTAATGTCTCCAATGTACATTGCCGGACGCTTGCGCACGGCCTCCAATCCCTCGAGCACCTGGATGTTACTCGCTGAATAATTACTTTCCTTAGTAATGTCTTCTGCCATTTTTGTCTGGATGTTGTCTTTTATCGTTAGTACCCCGACCGAGAATCGAACTCGGAACTAAGCTTTAGGAGAGCCTTGTTATATCCATTTAACTATCAGGGCTTGGCAAACCGAGTGCAAAGGTACTAAAAAAAATGGAAAAAACAAATTTTTTTTGCCATTTCGTTTTGCTTCTCAGCTTTTTTTCATCCTTTTGCGTCATTATGAATTAAAGAGTCTTTTTATTTCTTGCATTTTGCGTCGTTAGCAGTCTTCGGGCGCGGGCAAAAACAATAAGCTCACCCACCGGCAGGCAGGTGATGCTTATTGAAAAATAGTGTTGGCATAGCGCTTTCAGCGACTATTGCTATGTTAGAATCATTTCACGTATTCCGCGAAGTCTGTCAGATGCATGTCGCCCTTGCGTGCCAGTGTGTCGTGCATTGCGAAGGCGGCAGGCAGGTTGTGGCGTGTATGGCCTCCCTTGGCAATCTTCAGATAGTCCCACAGCAGTTGGCGGTAGTCGGGGTGAGCACAGTTCTCGATGATAAGTTCAGCACGCTGTGCCGGACTCTTTCCGCGCAGGTCGGCAATACCCTGTTCGGTCACTATAACATTGACGTCGTGCTCGGTGTGGTCAAGGTGAGAGCAGAACGGCACGATGCTTGATATAAGCCCTCCCTTGGCCACGGAAGGACATGTAAAAATCGAGATGTAGGCATTGCGCTCGAAGTCACCTGAGCCGCCGATGCCGTTCATCATCTTTGTGCCGCTGATATGTGTTGAGTTGGCATTGCCGTAGAGATCCACTTCGAGAGCCGTGTTGATTGCAATCACACCCAGTCGGCGTATAATCTCGGGACTGTTTGAAATCTCGCTCTGGCGCAGCGTCAGGTGGTCTTTCAGATAGTCCATGTTGTCATACACCTGCATCAGACACTCGTTGCTTACGGTCAGTGAACATGCCGAAGCGTCTTTAACGCGTCCGTTGAGCATCATTTCTACCACAGAGTTCTGAATCACCTCGGTGTAGATATTGAAGTTGGGTACATGTTTGTCCTCTCCCAGTGCTCCAAGGATGGCATTGGCTGTTGAGCCGACGCCGCTCTGCAGCGGCAGGAACTCCTTCGGGATTATTCCACGATGCATGTCGTTTACAAGGAACTCTGCAGTGAGGTATCCAATCTTGTTGGTCACGGGGTCGCTGTCCTTGAAGGCGCGTGCCTCGTCGGGGATGTTGCACTCAACCACGCCCACAAGTTTCTCCTTCGGAATTACAACGTATGGCACTCCGATGCGGTCGCCTACGTGCTCGATGGGTATTGCTTTACGATAAGGTGGGTCGAGTGGCTCATATACGTCGTGTATCAATTTGGCATTGGGATTGTGGAACGAGTTCAGCTCGAGTATTACCTTCTTTGCCAGACGTGCTGCCGTGGGGGCAATGCCTCCGGCTGCAGTTAGATAGACGTGATATTCGCTGCCACAGTCATCGATGTCGCACACTTCAAGGATGGCCCAGTCAACGCCGCCCATGAATCCGTAGCGCAGCTCCTGTGCCATGTGGCTCAGATGAAGGTCGTTATATGGAATCTCGCCCATGTTCACGTGCTTCCTGAAGTCAGGGTTTGTGGTGTAGGGCGCACGGTACTTGATAGCTTGCGCATTTGCCAGGTCGCCGTCGGTAGATTGTCCCGTGCTCGCGCCGGTGAAGATTCCTACCTTGAACTCACGGCCTGCCTCGTGCTCTGCCAGGGCAATCTTTGCCAGTTCCTTTGTTGTTGCCTTAGCCACACCAGCTGGCGTGAATCCGCTAAGTGCGATGTTCTCATTGTTCTTAATCAGTGCTGCAGCCTCGGCAGCAGTCAGTCGTGGATACATATTATTTACAATTTATAATTTTCCATTAACGGTTTAGGGATGCAAAGTTACGATTTATTTTTTAAAACAGCAAAAATCTTTTGGTTTTTCGCTCGTTTTATACTACCTTTGTCGCCGTTAAACAGAAAAATATGGAATCAAGACTTGTTATTTATAATACTCTGACGCGGCAGAAGGAACGCTTCGAGCCGCTCAATGCCCCCAATGTAGGGATGTATGTGTGCGGACCTACTGTCTATGGCGACCCCCATCTGGGTCATGCTCGTCCGGCAGTAACCTTCGACATAGTGTTCCGTTATCTCAAGCATCTCGGATACAAGGTGCGCTACGTGAGGAACATCACTGATGTGGGCCATTTGGAGCACGATGCCGACGAGGGCGAGGACAAGATCGCAAAGAAGGCACGAATAGAGCAACTGGAGCCGATGGAGATAGCCCAGTATTATACCCGCCGCTACCATCAGGCTATGGATGCGATGAACGTAGAGCGGCCTTCTATCGAGCCTTGCGCCACAGGACATATCATCGAGCAGCAGCAGTTAGTAAAGCAGATTCTCGACAATGGCTTTGCCTACGAGAGCAATGGCTCGGTGTATTTCGACATCGAGGCATATAATAAGAGGTATAAGTACGGAGTACTCAGCGGTCGTTCGCTTGAGAATATCAAGGATGCCAGCCGCGAACTCGACGGAGTGGGCGAGAAGCGCAACCAGGCCGACTTTGCCCTATGGAAGAAAGCGCAGCCAGAGCATATCATGCGCTGGCCAAGCCCTTGGAGCGACGGCTTTCCGGGATGGCACTGCGAGTGTACGGCAATGGGCCGCAAGTATCTCGGCGACCACTTTGACATTCATGGCGGCGGTATGGATCTCGTGTTTCCCCACCATGAATGCGAGATTGCACAGGCAGTGGCAAGCCAGGGTACGCAGATGGTGAAATATTGGATGCATAACAACATGCTCACCATCAATGGCAAGAAGATGGGCAAGAGCTATGGCAACTTCATCACTCTTGAGCAGTTCTTTACCGGTAATCATCCGCTGCTCGACAAGGCATACTCGCCGATGACCATACGTTTCTTCATTCTCTCCGCCCACTATCGTGGCACCGTCGATTTCTCGTCGGAGGCATTGCTGGCTGCAGAGAAAGGACTGGAGAAGCTCTCCAACGGCATCATCAATATGGAGCGCATACAGCCCTCCGAGCATTGTGATGCAGAGACAGAGAAAACCGTAAATGAGCTGCGCGAGAAGTGCTATGACGCTATGAACGACGACTTTGCAACGCCGCTCGTCATCAGCTATCTTTTCGAGGCGTGCACAACCATAAATAAGCTTCTTGACCACAAGGCAAGCATCTGTGGCGACTGTCTGAAGGAACTGAAAGATGTAATGCATCTTTTCGCCGAGGACATCCTCGGACTCTCTGTGGCCCAATGCTCAAAGTGCCAGGTTCAGGGTTCTGACGCTCGCGAGGAGGCCTTTGCCAAGGTGGTCGATATGGTGCTCGACCTGCGAGCGAAGGCGAAAGCAGCCAAAGACTGGGCTACGAGCGACCGCATCCGCGACGACCTTGCTGCCGCCGGATTTGAGGTGAATGATACTAAGGACGGTGTCACATGGAAGCTGAATAAGTGAGGGTGGAGGCCATGGAAGCCGCTTCGCGGTTGAGTGTTACGGCGAGGGTATGGCGGCGGAAATATCGGTACGACATGTATTCCAAGCCATTGTGACGGCCATGCTCACCCCACGAGTTTTTCATTATGAAATATTTTCGTCCTTTTTCGTCGTGGGCAATGCCTACGATTGCCATGGCGTGGCGCTTGCTCTCCCAACACACGCCGTGGCCGCTCCTGACGGCACGTTCGGTGATGGCAAGAATAGAGTCGATGCTCACGTTGAGCAGTTTCTTTTTCATCCAGTTGTCGGGTTCATGACACTCCACCATATTATAATATGTTTCCTCGATATCGAATGTCAGAGCGATATATTCTCCCGGAGCGCATACGCTGCGTGCAAACTCTTGGGGCGTATAAACGGCTCCGAGCATGAATACCTGCCGTGGAGCGTGGGTGGCGGTGGTAGGCATGGCATCATAGCTGCAAACGCCGTATTTCTGGATCATCTCGATGGCGATATAGCCCATGCCGCGCCTGCTCGGCGGACAGTTTGGCTCGCGTTCCAGCATCTTCTCGACGAAAGCTGCAGAAAGATTGACTGAGTCGCCGCGCATGATATGCTCAGTTTCTATCGCAGCCAGCATTGCGTAAATCCAGCACGTCTGGCTGCTCCCCTGGTCTTTCACAGGCGTGTAGCTGTTCATCACCTCTGTGGTAAATACGTGGTTTTCCTCCCTGCGTGAACATTCGCAGAAGACAGCAATCACTACCAAGAGACAGAATATCTTGTTCATGCCGCAAAATTACAAATAAAAATATATTTATGCAAGCGTATTTGTGAAAATGGATTAGAGAACTCTTTAAAATACTTATATAAAAGTATTGTGCAAATGAAATAAATATTGTACCTTTGCAGTCTTTTTAATTAACTTTATACGGAATAAGATGACAGTAAACGATTTTGAGATAATGGCGCCCGTAGGCAGCCGCGAGAGTCTTGCCGCAGCCATACAGGCAGGGGCAGACTCTGTGTATTTCGGTATCGGACAGTTGAACATGCGTTCACATTCTGCCAACAAGTTCACTATCGACGACTTGAAGGAGATTGCTGCCGAGTGCGACAGCCACGGCATAAAGACCTACCTCACAGTGAACACCATTATCTACGGTGAGGATATAGCAGCCATGCACGAGATTGTGGATGCAGCCAAAGAGGCGCATATAAGCGCCGTTATCGCTTGCGACATAGCAGTGATGGCCTACTGCCGGCAGGTGGGAGTCGAGGTGCATCTCTCCACCCAGCTCAATATCTCGAACATCGAAGCACTGCGGTTCTACGCTCAGTTTGCCGACGTCGTAGTTCTCGCCCGCGAGCTGAAACTGGAGCAGGTGGCCGCAATTTATAAAGGCATATGCGAACAGAATATCTGCGGTCCTCGCGGCGAACATATCAGGATAGAGATGTTCTGTCACGGAGCTCTCTGCATGGCTGTCAGCGGCAAGTGCTATATGAGTCTCGACAATACCGGACGCAGTGCCAACCGTGGCGAGTGTATGCAGATATGCCGTCGCAGCTATACCGTCACTGATAATGAGACAGGCTGTCAGTTGGAGATAGACAATAAATACATCATGAGTCCGAAGGATTTGAAGACCATACGCTTCATCAATCGCATGATGGAGGCCGGAGTGCGAGTGTTCAAGATCGAAGGACGTGCCCGCGGGCCTGAATATGTTTATAAGGTAGTTCGTTGCTACAAGGACGCCATCGCCTCGGTTCTCGATGGGACATTTACCGAAGAGAAGAAAGATACGTGGGATAAAGAGCTTGCCACCGTCTTCAACCGTGGATTCTGGGACGGATATTATCTTGGCCAGAAGCTCGGAGAATGGAATTCAAACTACGGGTCGAATGCCACAGAAACTAAAGTCTATGTCGGACGTGGGAAAAAATATTTCTCGAAGCTCGGAGTGGCGGAGTTCTCGATTGAGGCTGCCGAGATAAGCGTGGGCGACCGTTTGCTAATCACCGGACCTACGACGGGCGTGATGTATATTACAGCCACTGAGATTCACGGCAACCATGGTCCTGTACAAACTGCCCCAAAGGGCACCCGGGCCTCGATAGCCGTGCCGTCGAAGGTGCGCGAGTCGGATAAACTGTTTAAATTAATAAAGAGTTAGAAGTTGAATATAATATATGAATATGACAATCAACGAGATTCAGGACGAGATTATAGAAGAGTTCAGCGGTTTCGACGACTGGATGGACAAGTATCAGCTGCTCATCGACCTTGGCAATGAACAGCAGGAACTGGATGCTAAATACAAGACCGACAGCAATCTTATCGACGGCTGTCAGAGCCGTGTTTGGCTGCAGGCCGACTTTCACGATGGCATTATCGACTTCAAGGCTGAGAGCGACGCCCTCATCGTGAAAGGAATAGTAGCCCTTCTCATTCGTGTGCTCAGTGGGCATACGCCTCAGGAGATTCTTGACTCCGAACTGTATTTCATCGACGAGATCGGACTGAAAGAGCATCTATCTCCCACGCGCTCCAATGGACTCCTCGCAATGGTGAAGCAAATGCGTATGTATGCTTTGGCATTCAAGACCCGGAGTGTGGTTTCGTGATGCTTAAGTTTTGGAAATACTGTCGTCAGGAACGATGGGAATTCTTAAATCGTGGAAATGCTATCGTTCGGAACGACGGGAATTCTTAAATCGTAGAAATGCTATCGTTCGGAGCGACGGGAATTCTTAAATCGTGGAAATGCTGTTGCCCGGAACGACGGGAATTCTTAAATCACGGAAATGCTATTGTTCGTCGATATATTTAATGTTTTGGAATTAATTCCTTTTCCCCGTTGACGGTAAAAAACGGATTTTCGGAATTCAGACGTATGTGTGTCAGACGGTCGCACTTCTTGAATACCTCCTTGCCAATCTTACGCAAGGTTTTAGGCAGGTTTATTGCATAGAGATGCTTGCAATTGGAGAAGGCATAATTGCCAATTTCCTGTATGCCCTCAGGTATAGTGACAGAAAGAAGTGTGGTGCATGAAGTGTAGGCATTATATCCTATTTTGGTTGTTGTCGCCGGCAACCGCACGGCAAGCAGATTCTTGCATCCGCTGAAAGCTGCCCCTCGCACCTCCTGCAGACCATTATGGAACACTGCATAGTTGAGATTGCTGCACTTAGAGAAGGTGTAATAGCCTATTCGTTTCAATGTCCGTGGTGCAATGAAGTGTGATAGATAGTAACAGTTGGAAAATGCAGTATCCGGCAATGCCTCCATCTCAACCTCTTCCATGTCGATAGTGCGTAGCATACCTTTTTTCAGCATTTCCCGAAGAGTATAGAAGTCTGTCCCGTTCATTTTTCCTTTCAGTTTGATGTGGCGAGTGGTAAGTCGCTCTTCAGGAGTGAGGAGTTTTACAAGGCTGCCAACGCTGTCTATGTTGACTTCTTTCGTCTCCGCCAGATAACAGCTGTCAGCCACGTCAACCAGCATCCAGTGTTGTCCGCTGTAGCCTCCCAAGTCGCTCAATTCGTAGTAGCCGTTGCTATTACCAGCCCATCCCATGTTTACATGCACCTTGTCCTTCTTGCATCCGTCAATGATAAACAGATGTCCTTCTCCCTTTTTGTTGACTCCACGATAGAGAACAGGTCTTCCAGCCTTCAGTTCCGAAAAAATAAGTTGTCGGTACAGGCTGTCGCGCTTTGGGGTTAAGAAATCAGAACGTTTATAGATACTCATGTTGTTGCTATATCCGAACAGGCGTTTCAATGCACCCATGATATATGAAAGGTTAGTACTGCTCCAGTTATCCCCATATTCTGTAAATGAAGAGACACCACAATCGCTTATAAGCTTTGCGACAGCCACGATACCCTCCTTCTGCACGCTGGCATTCAATGTGTTGAACATCAGATTCCAGTCATATTCATACTCCCCGTCAGGACTCATTGACGGATAGCGATGATAGTTTACCACCTGTGCCATCGCCACAGGACCACAGCCTGCCAGTTTGTAAGGATTCTCTTCATTGCTTTTGTCTGTCTCAGGACATAGCAGGTTGAAAGGGTAGCCCTGTCCCCATTGAGTCCTTATGAGAGGCTTTACGTCTTCGGGAAATACATATTGTGACAAGACGACCGTCGAGTCTTTTTCAGCCTCATCGTCGGAAATAACTACTGGTAGAGGCTCTGTTACAGTAGGCACGGTGTTCCTTGATACATTCCTTTTATCACCAAATGTAATAGGTACGAACATGTGTTTCCTAATAGGTCTTCCATCTATCGTGGCCGGCGTCCATTTAGGCATGGAGGCTACTACTCTTACAGCTTCATTGTCAAGCAGGGGATGAACAGATTTCTGCACCATCACATCCGAAACAGTGCCGTCTTTTTCTATATAAAAAGTTACGAGAACTCGCCCACTGAGTCCTTGCTCAATTGCTGCTTCAGGATATATGATATTCTCTGCAATGTATTCTAACAATGCTTTGGTGCCCCCGGGGAATGACGGAAATGTACGACCTGGTTTTGCATCTGCCCACCCTATGACTGCCATAAGCATCAAGAGAAGAGAAAGGAAAAGTTTCTTCATTATATTTATGTATAACCTATGTTTGCTTACAACATACAAAGTTACTATTTTTTTCACTATCATCACATAAACTGTCCGCAATTAACAAATTTTTAAACCTTTTTGCCTCGACTGGCTTATAATCTCGGAATTCTTATTTAAATTTGCAACCGATAATTGTCAAAGACAGTAACAATAGCCGCGAAATGATAATGCAACAGACATTCACATAGCATTGATTTCGTCATCACTGGCACAACAACCAGTTCACATGACAGTGTGGCAATGTTTCTGAGGCAAAAAGAGGATTTCTTAGGCAGCTTTTATTCTTTTTCTTCAAAAAAGTTTGGCTATTCCCGATTAAAGCCGTACCTTTGCATCAAC
>ODAI011222832.1_pt1 | contig 10727 bp, 10 predicted proteins | sample 1539321 | NCBI WGS metagenome assembly ODAI01 (sample SAMN02144231, study PRJEB22623) | gut metagenome | biome: sheep rumen | host: Ovis aries | place: New Zealand | reverse complement strand
GACAGCGTAATTCTGCTGCCGGTAAGACCGTATGGAGCGGAACATTCAAGATATCCGTGCTTTTCCCTGATGAGCGCGCCCAGAGCCTTGAGCCTCTTGAGGTGCATATCAATAGGTCTTTGACCTATTTCGCAGCCGCCCGGAAGCGTTAGCCTCGCGCTTTTTGCCGAGGCGAGCAACGCGCCGAGAAACACGATGGAGCTGCGCGTTTTGCGCATTAGTTCGTCGGGAATATCACTTTTAAGCGCTCCGTCGCTTTTAATTATAAGCGTATGAGCGCTGCGGCTGACCTTGCAGCCTAAGTATCTCAGAATACGGCATGAAGCCTCAACGTCCGACAAAACCGGACAGTTATAGATTACGTTTTCACCCTTTGCCAGAAGCGTAGCGGCTAAAATCGGCAGCGCGCTGTTTTTCGCGCCCTGAATTTTAACCGCGCCGCTGAGCTTTTGACGACCTGCCACAATCAGCTTTGACACAGTAACACCCTCTTACATAATTTCAATTCATTTTATGTAAGAGGCGCGCGAATGTGATTGCAGCTCAGCGTGATTCCAAGGTCTTTTTGATGACGGAATAGATGCGTTCGTTGGCGTTTACTATAGCCATTTTTTTGGCGTTTTGGGTGTAGGCTTCAAGCACCGATGAATCCGACAGCATCGCGTCCGCCTTTTTCATGAGCAGCTCGCCCGAAAGCTCGCTTTCCTCAATGATGTCCGCCGCGCCTGCGTCAACCAGCGCCATAGCGTTGTGGTACTGGTGGTTTTCCGCCACGTTGGGCGAAGGAATAAGGATTGACGGCTTGCCCATTGCCTGAATTTCGCTGAGGGGGATGGCTCCCGCGCGGCTGATTACCAAATCCGCCGCCGCCATACATTCGGGCATATTGTCAATATACGGTCTTATATCAAGATTTGAACATTCTTCGATGTCGGTTCCCTTTTCCCTGACAAGCGCGGGGAACCAGTCGCCGTAGCTTCCGTAAGCGTGGATATGCTGATATTTGCAGTCCCTGCCGCTTCTTGCGACAAAGTCCGCCATGGCTTCGTTTATTACCTGCGCGCCGAGGCTTCCGCCGAACGACAGCACTACGGGTCTGCCGTCAAGTCCGAGCTTTTTGCGGCTTTCAGCCTTGTCGGCGGTAAGGATTTCCTCGCGCACGGGATTGCCCGTGACAACGGTATCAACATCGGCAAAAAATTTTTTTGCCGCCGCGACTGCTACCATAACCTTGACGACGCGTTTCCTGAGCATTTTGTTTGTTATGCCGGGATAAGCGTTTTGTTCATGGATAAGGCAGGGCACGCCGAGCTTTGATGCCGCCTTTACGACGGGACCCGACACATATCCGCCGGTGCCGATACAGATGTCGGGTTTAAACTCCCTGATAATCTTTTTGGAATCCGCGGTTGATTTTATCGCGCGTTCAACGGTTTTTATGTTTTCGACGGTATCCCTGGGCGAAAAGCCGCGCTTGAAGCCGCTGATGGAAATTGATTTTATGGGATAGCCTGCCTGCTTTACAAGTCGCTGTTCCATGCCGTCCTCGTTGCCGATAAACAGAAATTCGGCGTCGGGACGCTTTTGCTTAATATATCCTGCGATGGCGAGTGCGGGGTTGATGTGGCCTGCAGTGCCGCCTCCCGCGAGTAATACCTTCATAAAAAACTCCTTGATTACTGTCTTTCGATGTTAGCCGTGCGTGAAATTGAAAGGACAATGCCCATCTGCGCCAGAAGCATGATCAGCGACGAACCTCCGTAGCTGAAGAACGGCAGACTGATACCCGTGTTCGGCAGCCAGTCGGTGATAACAAGAATATTAAGCACAACCTGTATTCCGATTTGCGAGGTGAGTCCTATGCCAAGCAGCTTGCCGAATTTATCCTTCGCGCGCAGCGAAAGCGTGATTCCCCTCCACACAAGAAGGGCAAAAATAAGCAGGATGATTGCCGCGCCGATAAGTCCGAGCTCCTCAACCACAATCGCGAAGATAAAGTCGTTTTGAGGTTCGGGAAGATAGAGGTATTTTTGGCGTGACTGTCCGAGTCCGAGTCCCCACAAGCCGCCGCTGCCGATGGCGTAAAGCGAGTTGCGCGTCTGCCAGGTTGTCTGCCACATTTCCTCGGTTGTGTATTCAAGCGACTGTCCCCAGCCGTCCATACGGCTCATGGCGTAGGTCAAACCGCCTGTTACCGCAAGCAGAAGCACAAGTCCCAACAGGGCTATGCCGCCGATTGCGAGATATTTTGTTTTCATTCCGCCGATATAGAGCATCAGCACGGTGAGCATACCGATAATAACGATACCGGAATAATGCGGCTCAAGGAAAAGCAGCACGGCGATACTGCCGAATACAATCAAGCCGGGCAGTACGCTGAACTTCGGGAGCTGCATTTTATTATAATATTTACTTGCCCAGTGAGCAAAGAACAGAATTACCGCGAATTTTGCGATTTCGGACGGCTGGATGTTGAACATTCCAAGCGGTATCCAGCGTTTTACGCCGCCGTCGCCCGACGGCAAAACCAAAACTACGAGCAGAGCCACGTAAGCCACGCCAAGTACGATTGGCGCGATTTGGTGCAGCTTATTGTAATTGAACAGCGACATAACCGCCATTCCGGCTACGCCCAAAACAATGAAGATGAGCTGGCGCACGAGGTAATAATAGCTGTCGCCCTGCGTGTAATACGAAAACGCGTAGCTTGCCGAAAACATCATGATTGTGCCGACTGTCAGGAGCACAAAAATGATTATGCAGAACGGCAGGTCAATGCCCATGCCGACGTCAAACCACTTTGCGTTTTTCATCTTCCTTTGGCGCGGTCTGCGTATGAAAAACTTTTCTTTTTTGGAGTTTTGCGCCGCCCGGTATTCGTCGTCATAAATTCGGTTGACGTCGCCCTTGAGCAGCAGCTTAAAGTTTGGAGCCAAAATCCAAAACCCCTTTCGTTGCCGGATTTTATTTGCCTTTTATTTAGTGCCTAACATTACCAGCATAAAGGAAATTGCCGCGAAGATTGCGGTAACAAGGCTGAACACCCCTACGATTTTTACTTCGCTCCAGCCGCACATTTCAAAATGGTGGTGGATCGGAGTCATTTTGAACAGGCGTTTGCCGTGAGTAATTTTAAAGTAGCTTACCTGCAGGATTACCGAGAACATTTCACACAGGTAAACGATGCCCATCGGGAGCAGTAAGACAGGCATCCCGGTGGCGAATGCCATCGCGCACACAATGCCGCCCAAAAACAGCGAGCCTGTGTCGCCCATGAAAACCTTTGCCGGGTGGAAATTCCATACCAAAAAGCCCAGGCATCCGCCGGCAACAGCCGCGCTTAAGGCGGTGAGGCCGAGAGCGTAGGTGGCGCTGGCGATAAGCATAAAGCCTACTGCTACAAAAAAGGTTATTGAACCCACAAGGCCGTCAACGCCGTCGGTAAGGTTTACGGCGTTAACAACGCCTACGATAACAATTGCCGAAATGATGTAATAGAAGAAACCGAGGTCAACTTCGCCGACAAACGGAATAATTGTTGTTGTTCCGCAGCCGGAAAAACCGAGAACCGCGAGGTATATTGCCGCGGAAGCGAATTGCAGAACAAGCTTTTGCTTTGCGGTGAGTCCGAGGTTGCGTTTCTTTACAGCCTTGGTGTAATCGTCAAAAAAGCCGATTAAGCCGTTTGCAAGCGCAAGTCCCAGACCCGCGAAGATATAAATGGTTTCCTTACCCATATTTGAGCGGTAGGTGTCGATAAATTCGGTTCCCGTCAGCATATAAACAACGGTGCTGATAAGTCCGACGGATACGATTGCGACTATGAACATGATGCCGCCCATAATGGGAGTGCCCTGCTTTTGTTTATGCCAGCTGGGGCCGTCCTCAAGAATTGTCTGTCCGAAGTGAAGTTTATGAAGATATGGAATCAGAAATTTTCCGACGATTGCCGAAATTGCGAAGGCAAGTATTGCCGCGCAAAATGTCCAGACACCGTAAACTATCATTTTTATCTGTCCTCTCTTTAAATAATAGCCCTCATTATATTTTTAGTCGTTAAAGCCGCCGCCCGACGAAGCCGTGAAGGTCAGCGTGATTACCGTACCGGCGGCTACCTCAGTGCCTTCCTTAACGTCCTGAGCGCTGCACGTTCCGCCGGAGCCGGCCGCGCCCTTGTAGCTTAAATTCAGTCCGTAGCTTGCGGCAAGGCTGTTTGCTTCAACAGCTCCCATGCCTACAAAGTTCGGGACGGTGACCTTGGTTGAGTTTTTGGTTTCCTCGTCAGTGTACAGCACAATTGTGCCGCCTGAGATAAGATTGGCGGAAACGGGCGGAATCTGCGAAATTACCTTTTCACCCATGCCGTAAATTACCGGCGTAAAGCCGTCCTTTTCTACAGCCGCCTTTGCTTCCGAAGCCTTCATGCCGGTGTAGTCGCCGGCAGAGGTGTCAAGGAACGCGAGTTCGTCCTCGTTGTAGTCGGTCTTAACCTCAAGGTACGGAAGAACCTCGGACATAATATTGATAAATACGGGCGACGAAACCTGAGAACCGTAGTAAGCTCCGCCGTCGGGCGTATCAAAGAATACAAGCATCGCGATTTGCGGGTCGTCCGCCGGAGCGTAACCGCAGAACGAAGCGATGTAGTCCTCCTCAAAGGAACTGAGCTTTTTCTGAACGCCGATTTTCTCGGATGTACCGGTTTTACCGGCAACCTTGTAGCCCGGGACATAGCCTGCCGTAGCGCCCGCGGTTTGCGTGTTATAGCCGAGGATTTCGTTCATTTTGTCGGAGGTTTCCTTGGAAACAACCTGACGCTTTACCTTTTTTTCAACGTTCTTGATAACGTTGCCCTTGTTGTCGGTGATTTTTTGAACAACGTAGGGCTGAAGCACATAACCTCCGTTTGCTACTGCCGCGCAGGCGGTAATCATGCTTACGGGGGTAATCTGGAAGTTTTGTCCGAAGGAGGCAACCGCAAAGTCAACCTCACTCATTTGTCCTTCCTCCCAGAAGGTATCCTCAGCCTCGCCGGGGAGGTCTATTCCGGATTTTTCCGCAAATCCGAAGCCCGCGTAATAATCGCGGAATTTTTCAGCGCCCACAAGCTGGCCTATCTGGATAAACGCCGGGTTGCAGGAATTGCATATTGCCTGAACAAAGCTTTGCGTGCCGTGACCGCCGGTGTCGTGACAATGGATTACGTCGTTGCCGAAGGTTACGGAGCCGGCGCAGAAGAACGAGCTTGAGTCGGTGATTTTTCCTTCCTCAAGCGCCATTGCCGCGGTACACATTTTAAATACCGAACCGGGCATATATGTATCCGCAACCGCTTTGTTTCGCCACATTGCGGACAGCGCTTCGCTTTCGGCGGCGCTTTGCTCCTTTTCGGGAAGCTCCTTGATTTTGTTCATGGTTTCCGCGGGAAGGGTGTACGGGTCGTTAAGATTGTAGCCGTTGGCGGTTACCATTGCCAAAATCGCGCCGGTGTTGACGTCCATCGCGATACATACGCCTCGGTTCAGTACGTTGTTGTTCGCGATGCCTTCGGCCATGTATTTTTCACAGATGGACTGGATGTTTTCGTCAATTGTAAGATAAATGTTGTTGCCGTCCTCGCTGTCGACATTCTGTTCAAACTGAAACGGCATGTTCGCGCCGCGCGCATTGATTGCCGTGACAATTCGTCCGGGCTTGCCGGCAAGGTAATTGTCATACTTATACTCAACGCCCTCAAGTCCCTGTTCGTCCGCGCCGGTGAAGCCGATTACGCAGGACGCAAGGGTGTCGTGAGGGTAATAGCGCTTGTAATCGTCAAGCAGCGAAATAACGTTGCCGCATTTGTAATCCTTGCTGAGCTTTTCCTGAAACTCAATAATTTGGTCGCGCTGTTCAACCTCGATTTTACGCTTGACCACAACATAATAGCTTTCCTGCTTGGTTTTTTCAAGAACATTGTTGTAATCAAGCTTCAGAATTTCCGAAAGGCCTTTCGCGCAGGCTTCGCGCTGAGTGTCGTTTTCAAAATTGATAGGCGCCATTACAACCTGCCAAACAGACGCGCTTTCCGCAAGCACCGTTCCCTTTGCGTCGTAAATTGTTCCGCGCTTGGCGGTAAGGGTGGTGTCGCGAAGCTGCTGACCGACGGCGCGTTCCTGAAGCTTGCTGCCGTCAATCAGTGTTAAAAAAGCCAGACGCGCCAAAGCGGCGCCGAAGCCGATTACCAAAATTATGATAATCAGAACCGCCGAACGCTGTCTGAGTCTTTGATTGGGTCCCTTTTCCACGTGTTTTTTGGGTTTGGGCTTATTTGCCTTGCTTTCCTTTTCAGCCAAACTATGACTCCCTTTAAAAATTTTTTGCCGCTGAGCCGCGGCGTCCGTAATAGAAGTAAAAGAGAGTCAAGACTCAGTCTTAACTCTCATTCTTTTCATTACATTATTATTAAGTTGAAATGAATGTTATGACCAAAGATTAAATATTGATTCAAAGAATCTTGTAAAGATATTTCCGTTGTCAGCCGCGGAAACCTCTGCCTTATCGCCTTCTTCAATAGCAACAAACTCTTTTTGAGCGTTTGAGGCTTTGGTCATGCCAAGCGTCTCTGTTGCGTACTTTTCAATTTCGGCATTTGAGAGGTTGGCCTCAACTTTCATCTGGTTTTGAGTGTAAATGCTTTCGGTATCTGCCAGAGTAGCCTGAGCTGTGATAATGTCCTGGTTAAGCTCGGTAAGCTGAACCTGTCCAACGATTATTACGCCGATTACAAAGGTGACAATTGCCGCCGATAACGCGCCGACTGCAATCTTTACGGGGTTATGTTTGCGGCGTCTTATTTTATTTATCTCCTGCTCGGGGAGCTGAACAACCTTGTTCTTTTGCTTCTTTTTACTCTTTTTTACCGATTCGTCATCCTGCTTGCGTTTAGGCGCCGCCGACGAGTATGTATCTTCATCGAACAGGCTTAAATCATAAGCAGCGTTACGGTTTTCATATGCCATGTTTGCACCTTGGCCTTTCTGTATAGGAAATTTTCATAAAACACACTTTGACTTCTTTATTCTTATAAATAAAAAAGTTTCAAAATTTTAACAATTTATTTCAACTGTTAATCACACAATCTGGCCGTTTCAACGGCAAATTCGACCTAATATCGAACATATAGTAATAACAAAGTATTTAAACACAATTTGTAGTGCTGTAATATTCTTTACAACTTTGTTATAATTTTACTACAAGTTTCTTCATTTGTCCATAGCTGAGAGGAAAATTTTTAAATTTTTTCGCAGATTCTCAACTTTGCACTCCTTGACCTTGGGTTTTCAATCAATTCTGTTTCATTTGCACAAACGGGTTTGCGGGTGATTAAACGGGCTTTCGGCTTGTTTCCGCACACGCAAACGGGAAAATCCTTCGGGCAGGTGCAGCCTTGGCACCATGACGCCATTTTTTGCTTTACAAGCCTGTCCTCAAGCGAATGGAAGGTAATTACCGCAAGCCTTCCGCCCTTGGCAAGCATTGAAAAAGCGTCGTCAAGCCCCTTTTGAAGCACGGTCAGCTCGTCGTTTACCGCTATGCGGATTGCCTGAAAGGTTTTTCGGGCGGGATGCCCGTCGCGGCGCACCCTTTGCGGCACGTTTTCCTTGACAATTTCCGCAAGCTCAAGGGTTGTGGTTATCGGTTTTTTCTCGCGCTCGGCAACAATCGCGCGCGCGATTGAGTTTGCGTATTTTTCCTCGCCGAACTCAAAAATTATCCTGCGCAAATCCTCAAACGGAAGCGTGTTTACAAGCTCCTCGGCGGTGATTCCGCTTTGGCTCATGCGCATGTCAAGCGGCGCATCCTCATGAAACGAAAAGCCGCGCGACGCGGTGTCAAGCTGGTGCGACGAAACGCCGATGTCAAACAGCGCGCCATCGATTCTGCCGACTCCCCTGAGCTCAAGCAAATCCCTCATGTTTCCGAAGTTGCCCATGACAATGATTGAGTTTTCGTTTTTCTTGAACCTTTCGGTCAAGGTTTGAATTGCGTCGGGATCCTGGTCTATGGAAATAAGCTTTCCGGTGGTAAGGTGCCTGAGGATTTCTCCGCTGTGGCCTCCGCCGCCGGCTGTGCAGTCAACATAAATACCGTTTTCCTTGATGTCAAGCCCCGCGATTGTCTCGTTGAGGAGCACGGGAACATGCGAAAATTCCATAACGTCCTCCTACAGCGTCAGAAGCGACAGCGCTTCATCAATAACGTCATCCTGCGAAGCGATAAAGCTGTTGAACTTCTGTTTGTTCCAGATTTCAACACGTTTGTCCATTCCGATTACAAGAGCGTCGCCCTCAAGCTCGGCGTATTCACGCAAAGCCTGGGGAATTATTACTCTGCCCTGAGCGTTTGGCGTAACCTCAACGGCGGAAGCGGTAAAGATATACTGCAAAGCCATAGCCTTGTTCATGGGCAGGCTGTGGATTTTTTCCGATATTGAGTCAAACTGCTCCTTGGAAAGCACCTGAACGCAGCAGTTGCCGAAGCCGCGCGCGAGATAAAAGCTTTCGCCCAGTTCTTCACGGAATTTGGCGGGCAAAACAATTCTGCCTTTTGAGTCAATTGAATGGTTTGACATACCCGAGAACATTTGCCCACCTCCTGAAAATTCGATAATTGTCACATTGATGTCACTAAAAGTCCTATTTTGACACTTTATGACACAACATGGTAATATTATACCCCATTTGTATGGAAAAATCAAGACAAAGTTTTCAAAATTTTAATTTTTGTTACAAAGCTTGCAACAGGCACAAGATATTGTGGTAAAAAAAGAAACGGCGCGCCCTAAGGCGCGCCCGAACACGGTTTTTTATCAGTTTTTACCCTTTTGTGAGTTGAGAATATTGGCGCGGGTCTTTTTAACCTCGCCGAGCTGTGAGGAAAGGCTTTCCTCCGTGCGCTTCATGATGCTGTCAACATAAACGTTGGCAGCTTTTCTGATTTCGGCGGATTTTTGCTTCGCGTCGTCAACGATTTCCTTTGCCTTAGCCTGAGCCTCGCGCACGATTTCGTTCTGGTTAAGCATAACCTTCTTGCGTTCCTCCGCGGAACGGATGATGTTTTCGGATTCGCGGTTTGCTTCGGCAAGGATTTGCTTTCTGTCGGAAACAATGTTCTTTGCCTGTCTTACCTCAGCCGGCATTGAGTCCTGTATTTGGTCGATAATATCGTAAACGTCATCGCTGCTTACCATTACCTTGCCGCCCGAAAACGGAACGGCCTTTGCGTCATTTATTAAATCCTGAAGCTGTAAAATTAAATCGTCAACTTTCATTTCTTCCACTCCTATTTATTATTTATGTGAATTTTTTATTAAATACTTTTTTACTTTCCCGTTTTCCTTAACCGCTCAACTATTTTGTCGTGTACGCAGGCGGGAACAAAGTTGCTTATGTCGCCGCCGTAGGCTCCGATTTCACGAACCATGCTTGAGCTTAAATACATTGAGTCGGAGTCCGCGGTTAAGAATATTGTTTCAAGCTGCGGATTAAGCCGCTTGTTGGCGATTGCCATTTGAAACTCGTATTCAAAGTCGCTGACGGCTCTGAGTCCCTTTACGATTGCGTCGATGTTGTTTTTGCGGCAATACTCCGCAAGCAAGCCTTCAAAGCTGACGACCTCAACGTTCGGCAGTCCTTCAACCGCTTCACGCATGAGCTCCATGCGTTCTTCAATTGAAAAGGTGGGGTGCTTGCTTGAATTCACCAACGCGGCAACGTAAACGCGGTCAAACATTTTGGACGCGCGCGAAATTATGTCAAGATGTCCGAGCGTTACGGGGTCAAAGCTGCCCGGGCATATTACCGATTTTTTTTTCATCTTGAGAAATCCTTATGTCTGAATGTAGATATTTTTATTTTACCATAGCGATACTGTCTGTCAAGTGTAAAATCGCCGTAATTTGATAAAATTTCTTCATTTAAAGGATTTTCCGCGATAATCACGCCCGTATCCTTCATGCAGGCGGCTGTTTTTTCAAGCGCGTCCTGCAAAACGCCCGTGCCGTAGGGCGGGTCAAGAAAAGCGATGTCAAAGCTTACGGGACTCATTGACAAAAAACTGCGGTAGTCTGTTTGAAAAACCTTTGCGGATTCTTCAAGCCGGGTGGTTTTGAGATTGCGCTTTACGGTTTCAACCGATTTTTTTGAGCTGTCGCAAAAATACGCGCCCCGCGCGCCGCGGCTTAACGCTTCAATCCCCATTTGTCCCGAGCCCGCGAACAGGTCAAGAAAAATTCTTCCCTCGGTTTCAAACTGAATGATTGAAAACACGGCTTCCTTTATTCTGTCGGTGGTGGGACGAACGTCCTCGCCCTCAAGGGTTTCGAGTTTTCTGCCTCTTGCTGTTCCTGTAATGACTCGCATACATTTCTTCCTTTACACTATTGGTTTTATTATATCACAGTTAAAATCATTTTACAACAATATTTTATTAAAAATTTAATCTTCGGCAGGATGGAAGTACTGAAAGACAGCCAAAGCCGAATCTTTAGTCATTTTAGGGGCGTTTTCAAGCTCTTCAAGGTCTGCTTTTGAGATATTATCAATTGTTCTGAAATATTTAAGCAGCGCTTTTGCCCTTACATTTCCCACTCCGTCAATTGAAGTCAGCGAGCTTTTGAAGGTTGAATTCTTCCTGCGCTGATGGTGATAGCCGATTGCAAAGCGGTGAACCTCGTCCTGCATTTT
>ODAI010687028.1_pt1 | contig 10727 bp, 11 predicted proteins | sample 1539321 | NCBI WGS metagenome assembly ODAI01 (sample SAMN02144231, study PRJEB22623) | gut metagenome | biome: sheep rumen | host: Ovis aries | place: New Zealand | reverse complement strand
CCAGAGGGCTTCCGCTGTGGCCGTGGCCGTGTCTCCGATGGAGAGGGGAGCCTCAACACTTGAAGGATAAGGCTCCCTTACTTTGTAAGGGAAGATATAGAGCGTAACCTCAAATCTGAAAAAAGAGGGGGTTTTTTCTGGCTGTGGGGATTTTCTCTTCCTTGAAGGTGTGAGCTGCTTCCGGTTCCTGGCTATCGTTGAGGCTACCCTCCGGAAGGATAGAGGCCGCTGCAGGCTTCTCCCGTTGGCTGTGGCCGCTCCGATGGCTCCGGCCTTGCTGTTGCCCCATCGAGAAGGGGAAGAGCCTCCAGAGGGCTTCCGCTGTGGCCGTGGCCGTGTCTCCGATGGAGAGGGGAGCCTCAACACTTGAAGGATAAGGCTCCCTTACTTTGTAAGGGAAGATATAGAGCGTAACCTCAAATCCGAAAAAAGAGGGGTTTTTCTCCGGCTGTGAGGATTTTCTCTTCCTTGAAGGTGTGCGCTGCTTCCGGTTCCTGGCTATCGTTGAGGCTACCCTCCGTAAGGATAGAGGCCGCTGCAGCCCTTTTCCGTTGGCCGTGTGCGCTCCGATGGCTCCGGCCTTGCTGTTGTCCCATCGAGAAGGGAAAGAGGCTCCAGAGGGCTTCCGCTGTGGCCGTGGCCGTGTCTCCGATGGAGAGGGGAGCCTCAACACTTAGAGCGTAAGTTCAAATCTGGAAGAGGTGTGTATTTCTCCGGCTGTGGCCGCTTTATTCCGGCTTTTCTTTCTTTCCGTAATATGGATTAAGCCTAAACTTTACCTTCTCTTCTTCCTTTTTGATTTCGTAAGCTGTTATAATCCCTAAAGAGTTCTTATAGCCAAAGAAGGCTTCGTTAAGTTTATCTATAAACTCCTTCCTCATTTTTCGTGTGGAGTTATAATCCGTTGAGCAAGTTTCTTTTATAGTGGAGAATTTAAGTTCCCTCCAGAGGGCTTTTTCTTTCTTCGCCTTCTGTTCGTCTATCTCTGCTTTTGATTTTCTTTTGTTACTCTCTTCTGGGGCTGCTGCTTCCGCTCCTAATACGCTTTTCCAGAGCGTTTCCAATTCTCCCAAAAGAGTGTAAGAAAGTTCCGTTGTTATCTTCCTTCCCTTTTCGTTCCTGATATTGAAAACTGTTAAGGGCTGTGGGATCCATCGGCTATCCAATTTCTCTAAGAGAATTCTTCCGAATCGTATAAGCGAAATATCCAAATCCGTTTCTCCGTCTGCATCTTCTACCCTTCCTTCTATCTGTATAACGGGAGAGGAAAATCGTAAATATTTGGGCTTCTCGGAGCGTTCCCCTCTTTCGTCAAGGGGATAAGTTTCTATTAATTGCGCTACCCATTTATTTGCTAAAGAGAGCGTTTCTTCAAATACCCGTTGCCCCTCGGTTTTGCCTCTGTAGGAATTTCCGTATATAATCTTTCCTATTTCTGTATTAGATACTCTGATAGGGTCGGAGAAGAATCCGGCTTCTCCATCTTCTATTTCTTGTTTGAATTTCCTTATTTTGTCGTTGTCCCCGTGTTGGCTTAGATAGATAGAAAAAGCCCTTATTAGTTGGTGCTGAATCGGGGTAAAATAGAAGGGTTCCGGCTTCTGCTTAACCTTCTTTACGGGTAAGTCGTATTCAGGCCAAAGGGAGAGCTGTTCCCCGTGTGCGGGGTGTGATAAGCCTTTACTTAGGCTATAGGATATCCTGGGGGATTTGTTTTCTCCCTTCCCCATATCCTTTCCTTCCCTTTCCTTGCTTCCCTTTCCTTCATCTACGGGGGAGAAAGTGTAAGGTACATTTAATTCTTCCTTATCTTCGAATAAGTCTCTTTGTTCTTCCATAAGCCTTTATTTGTTCTTATAATATTCGTAAGAGCCTGCAAATAGATTCTTTTTCCAGGTAAGGCTCCCCTCCGCTTCCAAATCCAGATAAGAGAGGAAGAGAAAGTCTTTCTCTCCTTCTCCCGCTCCATCGAGGTTTACGGGTTCGCTTGCGTTGAGGCCTCTTCTCTCTGGGATTCCGTGGATAGCCCTATACTTAAAGTCAATTAGGGGGTGATATGTGCTTATAAGAGCTTTCTCCAATTCTCTTATTTCCTTTGGGATAAGGTCTCCTTCTCCTACCCATTCCATAAAGTTCTTAAGAGCTTCTATATATCCCTTTAGGTTTGAGAGGATTCTCCTTAGTGAGGCCGTGGCCTCCTTTACTTTCCCGTCTGCATCGTTGGAGAGGATATATTTTCCGCTATCTTCATCGAAATATAACTGTACTACCCCGAATCTTCTATTGTGATAGGCCGTAAGCCTATTATAGAGCCTGGAGCCTGCTTCCGTTCCCTTTAAGGCTTCCGCTGCTTCCAGATTCCCGTTAAACCATTCGGCTTCCATTTCCATCGTGTCCCGTAACCGGAGGATCATCGTTATATAATAGGAAAAGTATTGCCTATTTACGTTAAGGGTTCTTATCCGGTCTATATAATCCTCCAGAGCCATAACTATAGGCTTATAGGTTATATCCCATTCCCTTTGCTCCTTCTTGGAGAAAGTCCCCTTTATTATCTTCCTCTTTTCGTCTATATCTTTATCAAGGGTAGAGGAAAGGTCGAAGAATCTCTTAACTCTTTCCTTGAAGGTCTTATCTTTAAGGCTATCCTTGAATTCCTGGAGTTCTTTAGGTAGTCTGCCCATATTTCTATATTACTATAATTTTTAATTTCTGTAATGCAAACTTTACGGAAATAAAGCCGCAAATTATTACTATAACACTTATTCAGGAAGAGAGGCCTCCGCTCTGCTTCCGATGGAGAGGGAGTAATCTTCTGTAAGTTCCAGATTTCCCAATTCTAATTCGGGGATATCTATTTCAAATTCGGGGATATCTATTTCAAATTCTGGGATATCTATTTCCGGTAAATCCAAATCTAATTCGGGTACCTCAAATTCTGAATATAATTCTTCCATATCGTTTATTAGTCTATAGGAGTTATTATACATTCTCCGGCCTTATAGTGTTCCTTAGAGTATTGCCTACAATCTTCCAGGCTCCCGAAAAATACCCCGTCAGTTGAGCAACCGTTTACTATTGGAAAAACTCCGTGGGTTCCGGTCTCCGCTATAAAGGTTCTTTCCGCTCCGTTAGGATATTCCACTATTACCCGTTCCAGAGATACCCCTTCTTCCTTCGTGTGGAAATTGGGGGTTATTGCCAGAGAGAGAGCGTTAGCCCATTCCGCTTCCTCTACCATTTCTCTTCCTTCGTCTATAGCGTAAGTTATCTTAACGCTTAGATCTATCGTTTTTGTCTGTTTCATATCTATATATTTTATTTCGTTATCGTTGAGGCTACCCTCCGGAAGGATAGAGGCCGCTGCAGGCTTCTCCCGTTGGCTGTGGCCGTTCCGATGGCTCCGGCCTGGCTGTTGCCCCATCGAGAAGGGGAAGAGCCTCCAGAGGGCTTCCGCTGTGGTCGTGGCCGTGTCTCCGATGGAGAGGGGAGCCTCAACACTTGAAGGAGGATTAAGGCTTCCCGTTCCTTCGTGTGTATTCGTTGAGCCATAAGCCTATAACCCAAAGGATAGGGATTATTATCCATTCCATCCCCTTAGATTAAGTCCCTTGCGCTCTTCTTCTCTGTTGCAAAGGAAAGGTCTATCTCCCCGTTTTTGGCCTCGTAAGCCTTTATAAAGTTCTCCAGAGATACCTCTAAGATATCCTTTTGGAGAATATCCTCTTTCCCTGCTATAAAGCTAACTTTCCGGAAGAGGTCTTTTCTTACTATAAAGGTTCTCCTTTCGTAACCCTCTATCTTAGGTCTCCCTTTCCCTCTTGGGGCTGTGGTTACTGTCTCCGCTGTTGCGCCCTGGGGCTGCTGTTCGTCTCCTAAAATGTTGTCTATAACATTTCCAAAATTCTTCTTTGCCATATTTCCGTATTACTTTTAATATTGTTATTACTATATTTTTATTGTTTTTGTATTATTAGGATTCTCCAAATTTGAAGGGGTAGGCTTCTTCTCCAAACTCCGCAAGGATAGAGGCTGCTATCTGGAATTTGATTTCTTCCTGCTCTTCCCTTAGTTCTTTGTTCCGCTTTAAGAGTTCTCTTTTGCTTTCCTCCAAAAGTTCCTTCTTATGCTGCTCCTTCGCTGTCTCCCATCTTAGGAAGGAAAGGAGTTCGTAATAGGTCTCTTTGGATATGGTTTTGAAAAACTCCACTTTCCCCTCAAAGGTAGGAATAGCGTTTATTTGCTCTGATAGCTTTTCTAATTCCTCATCCTTTTCTTTGCCGTAAAAGTACTCTCTTATCATATATCCATAATCCTTTATTCTTTGGTTCTGCTTAGTACTTCCTCCGTAAGGGCTTTATAATCCTCCGCTCCGTGTGAGCCTGGAGCGTAAGAGGCTACATCTTGGAGGAAGGAAGGGGCTTCCGCTATCGAGATATTCTCCCTTATCTTCGTTTTAAAGACTATATCCCCGTATTTCTGCCGGAGGCTGCTTTCTATATCCTTGTTAAGGTTCCGGCCTCCCCATCGGTTTATAATGATACCGGAGAGCTTTAAGGAAGGATTCTTCCTCTTCTGTACCTTCGCCATTGCATCCGTTAGCATTTTAAGCCCCTTAACGGGGATAGTCTCCGCTGTAAGGGTAATATATAGGTCTGTGGCCGCTATAAGAGCGTTAAGGGTTACAATTCCCAAAGAAGGGGGGCAATCCATTAAGATAAAGTCGTAATCCCCCGCTATCGGCTCTATAAGATATTTAAGGAGTTCCGCTCTGTCTATATTGTCCGCTGTCTTTGCCTCTATATCCAACATTTCAAGGGAAGAGGGCACAATATAAAGCCTCTCCCTTATCTTCGTAACCGGAAGGGGGATCTCTTCCGTTAAGGAGTTGAATATACTCGCTTCCGGCCTCTGGGGGAGAAAGCAATCTGTTAAGTTCGCTTGTGCATCAAGGTCTATTAATAGAACTTTCTTCCCCATCTGTGAGAGTAAGGCTCCTAAATTGGCCGTAACTGTCGTTTTGCCTACTCCCCCTTTGTGGTTTCCTATACAAATAACTGTTGCCATATACTTAACTTTTTAGAAAGGTAAATCTTCATCGCTTAACATTTCCCCAAAGGGTAAGAATTCGTCTCGTTGAGGCTCTTCTATTACTATTTCCGGAAGGCCGCTTCCTACTGTCTGCAGGGGAGAGGCTTCTTCCTTAAATTCCAATCTCTCCGGCTCTACCTTTGGAGCCTCTGGGAGATTCCCGTTAGCCTCAACTCTACCCGTTTTTCCGTTTATCCTAACTATTGCCGTGGAGTTCGTGGATATTAAACGGGATTTTGTAACCTTAAGGAAGAGCTTTCCTTCCTGGTGTGCTATAAAGTGAGTTGCTTCTTCAGGATCGGGGATTAAGTCCTTAACCTTCTTTATTTCCTCGTTCTTTATCGTCTCCTTACTGCTCCAGATAAGAACTATCTCGGAGGCCTTCCTCTCTATCCATCCGGAAGAATCCATCATATTGTTAAAGAGGTCTGCAGGGGAGGCCGTCTCCCTCTTAAGCTGTGCGCCTGCTATTATCGGGAGCCTCGTTTTCTGTGCGAAAAGGTCAAGTTCTACCATTATCTCCTTTAGCTCGTCTGTGCGCATCTTCTTAAAGTCCTCTATATAGAGTTCTTGGATATAGTCAATAAATACCGCCCTTAAGGGAAGGTGTTCCTTTGCGTAATTGAGAATATCCAAAAGGGTTTCAAGGAAATTATCTTCCGGCTTTAATATCCTTATCCTATTGCTTTTCCTAATACCCTTCCATTTCTCTTCCGCTTCCAGGAATTTCTCCTTTCTGCTCTTCTCTCCGCTGTTAAACGTGGCCGCTCCCTTCTTTACCGTTGCTCCGGCCTCCAATACGGAAGGATCTCCGGAGCGTAAGTAATCGTCTATTATCCGGAGTTGAGCGTTTCCCCCTCTCTTCGTAAGTTCTACGTTTGCCAGAGCGTTAAGGAATTGCTCATTTACTTGCTCTTTGTTTTCCTCATAAGTGATATGGAGGATAAGCCCCTTGTCCCATTTTGCTTCCAGAGCGTCAAGGGTAAGGCTCTGCAGCATTTTACTTTTTCCGTGTCCCGTGGCCGCTCCTATTACGGATATACCTCCGGCGGGGAAAGTGAGCCTCTGGAAATCGTCTGGGTCTTTCTGTTTATCCTTCCAGAAGATATAACCCGTATCAAGTGTTTTGGAGGGGTTCCTATAGCGTTCCCAAAGCTCTTCCGTATTATCGGAAAGAAGGAAGGAAAGTTTATCTTCTCCCTCTGCTTTCCTTAGTTGTTCCAGAGCCTCCCTCGTTTTCTCTGTGGCCGCTTTTCTGTTGCCCTGGGATAATAGTCCGTCAGCTGCTTTTAAGGCCGTGTCGGAGGCTCTAAGGGCTGTTTCCCTTGCTTTCTCCGCTCTAAGTCTGTCGGCTCTTTCCCTGAATCCCTTATAGGCTTCTTCTCCGGAGATTCCGTAAGCCTGCTTAAGGCTATCCAGAATCCTTCCCCTTAAAATCTCGTCTTTTGTCCGTGTTGATAGTTCTATAACATTATCCGTGAACTTGTCGAAATCTATAGGGGTTTTTTGTGTCTGGTTATATCTCTCTACCTCCTTCCGGAAGAGGAAATAAACCGCCTGCTTACAGTCCAAAAGAACTTTCTTAAATTCCTCTATACTGTGCCTATTTAGATATTCGTCTGTATCTTTCCCATCTGGGAGCGTTGCAACATAAACGCTTATTCCTACGTTCTGGAGTATTTCTATACTCTTTTCCGTGAACTGTTGCCCCGCTCCGTCTGTGTCAAGTGTGAGAATAACGTTACTATAGCCCTTCTCCTTAATTGCTAAAGCCATATCCCCCGTTATATACCCTCCGGCTGTGGCCGTTATATTCTCCGCTCCTTCTGCTATTGCGTGGAGTGCATCCAAATCGCCCTCTACCGCTATAAGGGTTCTCTCTGCTTTTGTCTGGTTCCGTACATTAAGAGGGGAGAGACAAAAAGGCTCTTTCTTTATAATCCCGTTGAGGCTTCCCGTATTTCTGTATTTGCCGCCTCCGTACTTTTGCGCTGCTTCCTCGGAGATATACCTCAACTTAAAGCCTCGGAGCCTGCCACCTGAATAGAAGGGGATAGAGAGGGGAAAATCCTCAAATCCCTTATAATAGCCTATCTTTATATTCTCTTCCAGGAAAGCCCCTTCCTTTGGGGAGAGATAGCCTAAACCCATCTTCCTAATTAACTCCGGAGAATATCCCCTTTTCCGTGTGAGATATTCCAGAACTTGCGCTCCTTCTGGGTCAAATAAGGCCTTTTTCTGCCTTTCGTAAGAGAGAGCAAGAATCTCCCTCTTTACCCTTATTTCCTCCCATTTGGCTTTGCTTTCTTCATCTTCCGGAAAGTTCGTGAGATTTAGAGCCTCGCTTAGTTTCTTCGCTCCCTCAAAGTTGGAAGATATACTATTAAACTCCATATAGAGTGTTAGGAGGTCTTTAGAGCCTCCCCCTTGCTCTAAGGCTCTGTCTATTCTTTTGCTCGTTATAACGGTTTTATCCCTTCTGTAATTTGCCCCTGCTGTGGCCGTGCCGTTGAGATAGTGAGAGCTTATCCACTTACTCCCTACCTTCTTAAACTCCATATCTGGGAATATCTCCCCTATCTTTGAGAAGAGAGCCGGATATAAATCCTCCTGGATAAACTGTGTAAGGTCTTTAAAATTACTCATTTCTTAAACGTATTACTATTACACCGCTGCAAAGATAGGGATAATTTTCCGTTTCCGTGCTGCTTTTATGCTTTTATTTAAATATTACTTTATTTTTTCTATCGTTGAGGCTACCCTCCGGAAGGATAGAGGCCGCTGCAGGCTTCTCCCGTTGGCTGTGGCCGCTCCGATGGCTCCGGCCTTACTGTTGCCCCATCGAGAGGGGGAAGAGCCTCCAGAGGGCTTCCGCTGTGGCCGTGGCCGTGTCTCCGATGGAGAGGGGAGCCTCAACACTTGAAGGGCTATTTTATCCGGTTCGCTACCTCTTCCGCTAAGGATTCTATAAAGGCCATTCTCTCCCGATCGTCTGTGTATTTCTTTCCGGCTACCTCTATCTCCTTAAGTGGAGGGAGTTCCTTCGTTACCCAATCAAGTTTAACCCCATCCGAATAGACTACGACTTTAGTATATCCGTTCTTTTCGTAAGGCTCTATAACTACGGGCTTCTCCTTCGTGAGTTCCTTGTCGGAGGCCAAAGCAAGAATAATTGTCTTAAAGGTTCCGGAGATATAAGGAAGGGAGATAGAGTATAACTCTGTACCGTCTTTTATATCAATATACCAAAAAGGCACCTTTTGGCCGTTAAAACTCCGCTCCTTCTGATATATTCCCTGGAGCGTTCCCTCTACATTCTTAAAATACTCTATTCCCCCGTTCTGGAGATAGTGTACTACTTTACCCTTTGAGATAGAAAGGTAAATCTTCCGCTTTGTGTCTTGGTCTAACTGTCCTAAAGCCATATCTGTTTCTTTTAAGTTGTTAATTACTATATCTCTTAAAAAGCCATATCCAGAGCCGCCTCCGGAGCCTCCCTTAACCTTAACTCCCGCTCCTTCATCTTCGTATATATCTGGGTGGTGTTCGGGCTGCTGTGTCTTAAAACGTGCTGCACCTCTATAAGGCTTCTTCCGTGTTCAAGCAAGGAGCAAGCTGTAGTGTGCCGGAGGCTGTGGGCTGTGTATTCTCTTCCGTCAAGTCCTATAGCCTTAAGCCCATCTTTGCAGAGGCCGCTAACTGTCCGTGTCGTAAGCTGCTGTCCCTGGTTCCGGTGTGAGGTGGAGGCAAAAAGGGGATCTCCGCTCTTCGCTCCCTTCCGTGAGGCTTCCAGATAGTTCTTTATTGGGAGATAGCTCTTATCCGTAAGAACTACAAAATTATAGTCTCTCCCCTTCTCGCTTTCGCTCCGGCCTTTTCCCCAAACTTTAAGTACCCGCTTCTCTCCGATAAAGCAAATATCCCCTATCTTTGCCCTCGTTATCTCTATAGTCCGTAATCCGGTTCTAAGCATAAGATTAACTATAGCGTAATCTCTAAGGGAAAGGGATTCAAAGTAATTAAGGAGGTCTTTGCTCTTCCCGTCTGATAGATAGCCCTTCTCAAAGGTCTGGGAGCGTTTAGGGGTTTTTATCCCCCTGGCTATATTCGGATAGAGTTTTACGGCCTCTGTCCACTCAAAGAACTTTCTTACGGATATAAGATAACTCCCTATAGTGAGGGGAGCCGCTTTAAGGGTGTTCTCCAGATATTCCGAATATTGGAGAATATCTACTCTCGTTAAATTGGATAGGGATTTGTTCTCTCTGGCTACCCATCTAAAGAACTGTTTAAGGGTACGGCCATAAAGTTTCCGGCTGCTTTCTCTTACGTCTTGATCGTTGAGAAAGGCTTCTGTAAGGCTCTGTATATCGTTATTAGAGCCTCTTTGTATTTCTGTACGGGTTACTATAACACTATCCATATTTTATTATCGTATTACTATAACATTATATTTTCGGTTGCAAAGATAGTCTTTTATTTCCAATATTCCAAATATTTCCGTTACTTTTTTATTATTTTGTTATTTATCCTCCTATTTTGCTATCGTTGAGGCTACCCTCCGGAAGGATAGAGGCCGCTGCAGCCCTTTCCCGTTGGCTGTGGCCGCTCCGATGGCTCCGGCCTTGCTGTTGTCCCATCGAGAAGGGAAAGAGCCTCCAGAGGGCTTCCGCTGTGGCCGTGGCCGTGTCTCCGATGGAGAGGGGAGCCTCAACACTTGAAGGATAAGGCTCCTTCTGTGGGGATATTCTCTTCCTTGAAGGTGTGCGCTGCTTCCGGTTCCTGGCTCTATCGTTGAGGCTACCCTCCGGAAGGATAATCCGCACAAATCCGCACAAATCTTACAAAAATGTATTATCTTTATACAAAGTGTATGATTACTTAACTAAAATAGTTAATTCCGCTTTCTGTAGGCTGTTTTTATATATCCTCCAAAGGAGGAAATATAAGGCCGTTTTTGGCTCTGTTTCCCGTTTTAAGGTAATTTGGTGTAATTTTAAGATAAGTTAGGATAATTCGGGTAAATTCGGGTAAATTCGTGGTTATTCGGTTTTTACAGAATATAACACTTTTGTAAGATAGTTATCCGTTTTGGTTAAGCCGGAAGAGATTATATATACCCAAAAGGGAATATATAAAGGCCGCTGCAGCCCTTTCCCGTTGGCTGTGTGCGCTCCGATGGCTCCGGCCTTACTGTTGCACCATCGAGAAGGGAAAGAGGCTCCAGAGGGCTTCCGCTGTGGCCGTGGCCGTGGCTCCGATGGAGAGGGGAGCCTCAACACTTGAAGAGAGGGAGGGGTTTCCTTCCCCTTTGTCCGGTCTCCAGATTCCCCGAATTATCAGGGGGGAAAGTTTCCCTTCTGATAGTTTCTTCTAAGTTGCGCCCTTCCCCCCGTTTGCGGGAAAAAGCGTTTTTGTGGGTACAAAAACACAACTTGCTATTTTCTTCCGTGAGGATCTTCTCCTTTGAAGGTGTGAGCTGCTTCCTTCTGGCTATTGTCGAGGCTACCCTCCGGAAGGATAGAGGCCGCTGCAGCCCTTTCCCGTTGGCCGTGTTCGCTCCGATGGCTCCGGCCTTGCTGTTGCCCCATTAGCTTGCTATCCATAAGGGGGTATTAGGCTACCCCGTTAGTGGT
>ODAI012082889.1_pt1 | contig 10728 bp, 9 predicted proteins | sample 1539321 | NCBI WGS metagenome assembly ODAI01 (sample SAMN02144231, study PRJEB22623) | gut metagenome | biome: sheep rumen | host: Ovis aries | place: New Zealand | reverse complement strand
CTTGAGCACCTCCTTGAGCACCTCGTGGGCCACGGCGGCGTCGCGCTTGTCGAGCTGCGGCTCCAGGGCTTCGAGCCACTCCTGCAGCTCCAGCAGGTCCATGTCTGCCAGGTCGCCGATGTTCTTGTCCAGTATGCGGAACGCCAGGCTTTCGGGCTTCAGCCTGTGGCCGTGGCATTCCGGGCACGGCACGGTGTTCATGAACGAGGCCACCCACTTCTGCAGGCTCGACGAGGCGTCGTCGAGGGCCAGGTTCGACATATAGGTCACAATGCCGGGAAACTCGCTGAGGAAGCCCGGGTCTTCGGGGTCTTCGATGCCGGTGAAGTGGTTGCTGCCGTAGAGGATGGCGTTCAGGGCCTCGTCGCTGAGCTCGGCCACCGGCGTGTCGAGCGTGAAGCCGTAGTGGCGCCCCATGAGCTCCACCTTGCGGTAGACGTAGTTCGTGGGCGAGTACTTGCCCATCACCTCTATGGCGCCGTCGCGCAGGCTCTTGCGCGGGTCGGGGATGAGCTTCTGCATGTCTATCTGCGCCACCTCGCCCAGGCCGTTGCAGTGCGGGCACGCGCCGTAGGGCGAGTTAAACGAGAAGGTGTTGGGTTCCGGCTCAGGGTAGGAGAGGCCCGTGTCCGGGTCCATCAGCATGCGGCTGAAGTGGCGCACCGTGCCGTCCTCGTTGTTGAGCACCATCAGCACCCCTTTGCCCTGGCGGAAGGCTGTCTGCACAGCCTCGCGCAGGCGGCTGGCGTTGCGGTCGGCGCGCAGCCGGTCCACCACCAGCTCTATGTCGTGCACCTTGTAGCGGTCCACCTGCATCTTGTATGTAATCTCCTTCACCTCGCCGTCCACTCTCACCTTCAGAAATCCCTTCTTGGCCACCTGCTCGAAGAGCTCGCGGTAGTGGCCCTTGCGCCCCTTCACCAGCGGCGCCAGCACCATGATGTCGTGGCTGCCGTACTCGCTGGTGATGATCTCCAGTATCTTCTCCTCGCTGTACTTCACCATGGGCTTGCCGCTCTCTATGCTGTAGGCCTTGCCGATGCGGGCGTAGAGCAGACGCAGCAGGTCGTAGGTGTCGGTCAGCGTGCCCACCGTGGAGCGCGGGTTGTTGTTGGTGCTCTTCTGCTCGATGGCGATGACCGGCGAGAGGCCCTCTATCAGGTCCACGTCGGGCCGCTCCATGTTGCCTATGAAGTGGCGCGCGTAGGCCGAGAAGGTCTCCATGTAGCGGCGCTGCCCCTCGGCGTGTATGGTGTCGAAGGCCAGGGATGATTTGCCGCTGCCGCTCAGCCCGGTGAAGACCACCAGCTTGCCGCGCGGTATCTCCAGATCCACATTCTGCAGGTTGTGCTCCCTGGCGCCCAATATCTTTATCTTGTCGTCTTCCATGTTTCCCCTTTAATCAATAACCTATAACCCGTCAATAACAGTGGTGTCGTGTTTGCCTTTGACTATTGTGTTGTATTCCGTGCCTTTCTTGGTGGGTATGCGCACACGGTAGCTATTGCCGCCTTTGTTCTTCAGCTTGTCGGTGGTGAGCCACGGGTTCATGGTGCGCACCATCTTGTAGCTCGTGCCGTTGTCTGCGGCGAACTGCACGAGGTCCACGTTCTGTCCGCCGAGCGTCACCTCCTCGTAGGGCAGCTCGGGGTATGTGTCGCAGCGGCGCACGGTGTAGCCGTAGTCCTGCGGGTGCTGCATGATGAGCTTCAGGGCCAGTATGCGGTACACGTAGCGCTGCGTCTCGCGGTTGAGCATCAGCTCGTAGTAGCTCTTCTGCCGCTGGTTGGCGAGGCGTCTCTCCAAGCCGTTCTCGCCGCAGTTGTAGGCCGCCGCAGCCTCCGTCCAGCCCCCGAAGCGGCGCTTCAGCTCCTTGAGGTAGCGACAGGCGGCGCGGGTCGAGGCCTCGAGGTCGTTGCGCATGTCTATCTCGTCGCTTATCTCCAGCCCGTATTTCTGCCCTGTCGTCTTCATGAACTGCCAGTAGCCCTGTGCGCCCGCGGGCGAGGTGACGTTCTGCAGGCCGCTCTCTATGACGCAGAGGTACTTCATGTCCTGCGGCACATGCTCTTCCTTCAGTATGCGCTCTATGGTGGGGAAGACGCGCACGGCACGCTTTATGTTGAAGAGCGTGTTGCTCTGGTAGTACATGTTGCTCACCAGCTCGCGGTCCAGCCCTTCGCGCACATACCACAGGTTGAGCGGCACGCGTTCGCCGCAGAAATAGAGCGTGTCGGGCATCGGTGGCGCGTAGACGTGGTAGCCGGCGCGTATGGCCTTGGTCAGTATCTCGTCGCTGTTGTCCTCCTTGCGGGTGGCGAAAATAAAGGCCTCGCCTGCTATAGCCAACGAAGCCAGTATAATAGCTATGATAGACAGCTTTTTCATGACGTTACGGTATTGATGATCAGGCGTGCCACCTCCTGTTTGCTCAGCAGGGGGCTCTCCGTGCGGCTGCCGTCGCGGCCTATGATGTACACCTTGTTGGTGTCCACGCCGAAGCCGGCGCCTTTGTCGCGCAGCGAGTTGAGGACTATGTAGTCGAGGTTCTTCTTCTCCAGCTTGCGCTGGGCATTGGCCTCCTCGTTGTCGGTCTCCAAGGCGAAGCCCACCAGCGTCTGCCCCTCGCGTTTCATGCCGCCGAGGGTGGCCAGTATGTCGGGGTTCTGCACCAGCTCCAGGGTCATGCCCTCGGAGCCGTTCTTCTTAAGCTTGTGGTCGGCGCACTCCGCCGGACGGTAGTCGGCCACGGCGGCCGAGAGGATGGCCCCGTGGCAGCGGGGGAACACCTCGGTGGCGGCGGCGTACATCTCGCGGGCGCTCTCCACGCGATGGACGTTGACACGTTGACTCGTTGATATGTTGAGGCTTGTAGGCCCTGTCACCAGCTCCCCCTCGGCACCGGCGCCGGCCAGCGCCTCGGCCAGGGCGAAGCCCATCTTGCCGCTGCTGTAGTTGCCTATGAAGCGCACACTGTCGATGCGCTCGTAGGTGGGCCCTGCCGTGACGAGCCACCGCTCGCCGTTGAGCTTCAGGGGTCCGCCATCGCCGATGGCGTCGACAATCTGCTGCGGTTCCGCCATGCGGCCCACGCCGCTGACGCCGCAGGCCAGCTCGCCCTCCGCGGGGCCTACCATGCGGATGCCCCACGACTTGAGCGTCTCTACGTTGCGCTGCACGGCGGGGTGCGCCCACATCTCGCAGTTCATGGCCGGAGCCATGACCACGGGCTTGCCCGAGAAGGCCAGCAGCAGCGTGCTCAGCGCGTCGTCGGCTATGCCGGAGGCCACCTTGCCTATGATGTTGGCCGTCGCCGGGGCCACCACCAGCATCTCGCCCCAGTCCTTGAGGGAGATGTGCTCCGTGCGCCCCGAGGCGAAGAGGTCGCTGTAAAGCGGCGCCCCGGAGACCGTCTCCAGGGTCACCCTCGTGACGAACTCCAGCGCGTGCTCCGTGGCGGCGCAGCGCACCTCGTGCCCTGCCTTCTTCAGCAGGCGCACCAGCTCCGGCGCCTTGTAGGCCGCTATGCCTCCCGTGATGCCGACGATGATCTTCATCCTGATTGTCTTGCTATGGCGTTAACGCGTTGACGCCGTCAGGCGTTCTCCTTAATGACTTCTTCCTCCATGGCCTCGAAGCGGGCGGCCTGCTGGTTCTCCTTGGCGGGGTTGCGGTAGTAGATGTCGCCATCGAGGTATTCTTCAATGGCTTCGAGGGTGGGCTTGGGCATCTGCTCGTAGCGGCGCACGATCTCTATCTGCTCGCGGTTCTCGAACATCTCGTCCACACCGTCGCCGCCGGTGCGGAAATCGTCGATGCGGCTGTGCAGCTCCTTCTTCTCCTCGGCGGCAATCTGGTTGGCGCGCTTGGTGAGCATGGCCACGGTCTCGTAGATGTTGTTGGTCTGGCGGCTGAAGTCGGCAGTGTTGCGGGTGATGGTTGTGTTGATGATTTTCTTCTTCTCTTCCATTGTTTTATGTTGTTTTTTTTATTTCTCTTTGTTCTCCATCTTGGCCAGCTCCTCGCGGGTCTTGGTGTAGATGTTCTGCGCGTCGGCCAGCTGCTTGGGGTCGGTGATGCTGCTCACCACGCGGTCAAAGTCGGCCGTCACCTGCTGCAGGCGCTCTTGCTTCTTGTCCTCGCGGCTGTCGATGGCGTACAGGTAGCCCGAGCGGAGCATGTAGTACATGGCGTCGCCGCGCATCGGCGCCTCAGGGTACAGGTTGATGAAGTTCTTGAGGCTCTCGTAGGCTGCGCGGTACTCCTCGGTGTAGTAGTAGCCGTAGGCAAGCTCGTAGTCCTTCTTCATCAGCTTGTTGCGCATCTCGTCGAGGTAGCGGTTCACCTCGGGCATGCGCGTGCTGCGCGGCCACCGCTCGGCGAAGGCCTCAAACTCCTCTATGGCCTCGCGCGTGAGGCTCTGGTCGAGCGTGTAGCTCGGCGACTCCATGTATTTGCAGTAAGCCGAGAGGAAGGAGCCCTCCTCGACGCGCTCGCTGTAGGGGAACTGCCGCGCGAAGCGTTTGAACTGGTAGCCCGCCATGTAGTAGTCCTTCTCCTTGTAGAGCGACTGACCGTAGTACCAGGCAATCTCCTCGGCGTTGTCGCGGCCGCGGTAGTGCAGCGTCAGGTTCTCGAACAGCTGGATGGCCTTCGAGTAACTGTTTTCGTTGTAGTATTGCATCGCCGCCTGGTATTTGGCGTCGTAATCGTTGCTCTTGAGGATTTTGTCAAACTTGTTGCAACTCGTTAGCAACAAGCTTATTGCAATGATATTGAGGATATTTTTTGCCGTTTTCATAAATTGCAAAGATACAAATTTTTCTTTGATTGCGCGCAAATAATTTAAAAAAGCCGCTTTTTTCGCACCCCGCGCCCTCCTCGTCGCCACCGTCCCCCCTCGGCCCCTCTACGGACCCGGTACGGCATTTCTTCAGTAGTTCTTCAGTAGTTCTTCAGTGCCACACTGAAGAACTACTGAAGAACGGCCGTAGGGACTCCGTACCGGCTCCGTACCGGGGAGGGGGGTGTTTGAAAAATTTAACATAGGAATGACGCTCTGTTTCCGAAAAAAATCGTACCTTTGCATTTTAAAATATATGTTCGGAATGGATACGATTATTATATTAGACTTTGGTAGTCAGTACACTCAGCTTATTGCGCGCAAGATACGCGAGCTTAATGTTTACTGCGAGATCCACCCCTTCGACAAGGTTCCGGCGCTGACGCCGGAGGTCAAGGGCGTAGTGTTCAGCGGCAGCCCCTACAGCTGCAACGCTGCCGACGCGCCGGTGCCCGACATGACGGGCATCAAGGGCAAGCTGCCGCTGCTGGCGGTGTGCTACGGCGCCCAGTATCTGGCCAAGTGGGGCGGCGGTCGCGTGCAGCAGAGCAAGATACGCGAGTATGGCCGCGCCAACCTGTCGTTCATCGACGGCAGCAACCCGCTGATGAAGGGCGTGCACATGGGTAGCCAGGTGTGGATGAGCCACGGCGACACCATCGAGGCGTTGCCGGCGGGCTACAAGACCATCTGCAGCACAGAGAATGTGCAGTATGCAGGCTATCAGATCGAGGGCGAACAGACCTATGCCATACAGTTCCACCCCGAGGTGCACCACTCGGTGGACGGCCCGACGCTGCTGCGCAACTTCGTGGTGGGCATCTGCGGCTGCCGCCAGGAGTGGACGCCGGAGAGCTTCATCGAGACCACGGTGAAGGAGCTGCGCGAGAAGGTGGGCGGCGACAAGGTGGTGCTCGGCCTCAGCGGCGGTGTGGACAGCACCGTGGCCGCCGTGCTGCTCAACCGTGCCATAGGCCACCAGCTGCACTGCATCTTCGTCGACAACGGCCTGCTGCGCAAAAACGAGTTCGAGAGCGTGCTCGAGAGCTACAAGGACATGGGCCTCAACGTGAAGGGCGTCGACGCCAAGCAGCGTTTCTACGACGTGCTGGCCGGCGTCAAGGACCCCGAGAAGAAGCGCAAGGGCATAGGCAAGACCTTCATCGACGTCTTCGACGCCGAGGCCAAGCTCATCACCGACGCCAAGTGGCTTGGTCAGGGTACCATTTACCCTGACGTCATCGAGAGCTCCAGCGTCAAAGGACCCAGCCAGACCATCAAGAGCCACCACAATGTGGGCGGCTTGCCCGACTATATGAAGCTCAAGCTCGTGGAGCCGCTGCGCTCGCTCTTCAAGGACGAGGTGCGCCGCGTGGGCCGCCAGCTCGGCATCAAGGACAGCCTCATCGGGCGCCATCCCTTCCCGGGGCCCGGCCTGGCAATACGCATACTGAGCGACGTGACGCCCGAGAAGGTGCGCATCCTCCAGGAGGTTGACGACATCTTCATCCAGGGGCTGCGCGACGCGGGCCTGTACGACAAGGTGTGGCAGGCCGGCGCCATGCTGCTGCCGGTGCAGAGCGTGGGCGTCATGGGCGACGAGCGCACCTACGAGAGCGTCGTTGCCCTGCGCGCCGTGGAGAGCGTCGACGGCATGACCGCCGACTGGAGCCACCTGCCCTACGACTTCATGGCCAAGGTCTCTAACGAGATCATCAACCGTGTGAAGGGCGTCAACCGCGTGTGCTACGACATCAGCTCCAAGCCGCCGGCAACCATAGAGTGGGAATAAAAATCGGTAACATGAAACGCTTTGTCCTTACAATAGTGCTGACGGTGGCGTCGGTGGCGGCCTGGTGCCAAGCGCCGGGGACGACACCCGTCAAGGTCAGCAACGAGACGCAGATGCTGCATGGTCGCAAGTACTATGTGCATATAGTGGAACGTGGCCAGACGGTGTACTCCATATCGAGGGCCTACAAGGTGCAGAGCTACGATGCCGTGACGCATGTGGACATTCATTTCCTCCATGCCGGCGACACCGTGTGGCTGCCCTACCGCGGCCAGTTCGGCGACGACCAGCAGGAGGCCGCGGCCCCGAAGAGCGAGCCGGCGGCACGGCAGACCACGCCGAAGAGCGAGCCGGCGGCACATCAGGCCACGCCGAAGCATGCCAAGCGCACGGGTGTGACCCCGCAGGAGAGCAAGCCTGCGGCGCCTCCCGCGGTGCGCAAGGTGGGGCGGACCCTCAAGGTGGCCCTCATGATGCCGCTGCATCTGAACCAGATAGACGAGATATCAACCACGAAGTTCGACATCGAGCAGCGCGGCAAGCGCAGCTACCGCCAGTTTGAGTTCATAGAGTTCTACGAGGGCATACGCATGGCCCTCGACAAGCTGGTGGGGCAGGGTGTGAGCGTGGAGCTTAACGTCGTGGACGTGAGCGCCAACGACACCGCCAAGGTGAGCGAGGCTTTCGTGTCGCACCGAGTGGCGGAGAGCGACGTGCTGATAGCCCTGCTGCTGCGCGAGTGCTTCGACAAAGCCGCCGACCTCGCCCGCGAGGCAGGCATCTACATCGTCAACCCCATGGCTACGCGCAGCGACATCTGCGCCGAGAACCCCTACGTGGTGAAGATGCAGCCGTCGACGGCAGGCCTCGTCACGCGTATGCTCAACAATGTGGGCACCGAATGCCAGGGGGCTCACCTTTATATCATACATTCCGGCGCCAAGGCCGAGAGGCCGGTGCTCGACGAGATGAAGCGTCAGCTCGACGCGCGCGGCGACATCAGGTACACCCTCTTCAACTGGAGCCAGAACGCCAAACTGGCCACTGTGCTCAAGAAGACCCCCGGCGCCGCCGTGGTGAGCATCTACGACCAGGGCAAGGACCAGAACCGAGTCTTCGTGGGCAACCTGCTCAACCGCCTCACGTCGCTTAAGCAGGGCACACCGGTGCTCTACACGCTCGGCGACTGGACGCGCGAATACGGCGACGTGGACTTTAACCAGCTGCAAAACCTCAACTACCATACCTTTGCCACGGGCTGGGACATGACCAACGACGTGCATGTGGAGTTCCTCAAGGATTTCCGCACGATCTACGGCAACGAGCCTACGTCGCCCCTGGCAGCCACGGGCTATGACCTGACAATGTATATCGTCGGCGGCCTGCACCGCAAAGGTGCTGACTTCTGGAACGCCCCCGGCGGCGCGTCGGAAGGGCTCACGCAGCCCATACACCTCGTCCGCAGCGGGGCCGGCCTCGAGAACGACCGCGCCATGATATACCGCATGCAGGAGCTTGTCCTCGTGCCCGTGTCGTTTAAATAAGAAAAAGACTGCATGGAATACCAGAATACGATAAAGAAAGAGTTTCGCCTGACGGGGCCGGGTCTGCATACCGGTCGCACGGTGACGGTTACCGTGATGCCGGCGCCGGAGAACTTCGGCATAGCATTCCGCCGCACCGACCGCACCAATATCGTGACGCAGCCCGCGCTGGCCGACAATGTCGGCGAGACGTCACGCGGCACCACCCTCGGTTCGGGGCGCAACTCTATAGCCACTATCGAGCATCTGATGTCGGCCCTGCATGGGTCGCAGATAGACAACGCCATCATCGAGCTCGACGGCGGCGAGGTGCCTATCATCGACGGCTCTGCACGCCCGTGGATGCTGCAGCTGAGCCGCGTGGGTGTGCGCCAGCAACAGGCCGAGCGCAGCACCTTCACCATCGGCGAACCGCTGCACTTCGAGTTCGCGAAGACGGGCTCTGTGTTCGACGTGGAGCCTTGCGACCACTTCGCCGTGCACTGCGAGATAGACTTCAAGGACACCGTCATAGGGCACCAGACAGCCGACATGAACGACTTCAGCGAGTACGCCGCAAGCATTGCCCCGTGCCGCACATTCGTCTTCCTGCAAGAGGTGGAACCCCTGCTGCACCTCAACCTTATCAAGGGGGGCTCGCTTGACAATGCGCTGGTGTTCGTGAACAGAGACCTCACATCCAGGCAGTTGAAGCGTCTGGCCAAGATCTTCAACAAGGACGAGAGCCTCTTCAAGGTGCATGACGGTGTGCTCAACACCACAGACATCTACTTCCCCAACGAGCCGGCGCGCCACAAGCTGCTCGACTTCGTGGGCGACATACGTCTTGTGGGCATGCCACTCAATGCGAAGTTCAACATTTACAAGCCCGGACACAAGGCCAACAACGCCTTTGCCCGGTACCTGATGGAATACATAAGAAAGAATAACTGATATATTACACAATGATACTGAATGACATTCACCCTGATGCCAAGATAGGCAAAAACGTTACGGTGGGCAATTTCACCACCATATATGAGGATGTCGTGATTGGCGACGGCACGTGTATTGGCCCCAATGTGACCATTTACCCCGGCGCCCGCATAGGCAAGAACTGCAAGATATTCCCCGGTTCGGTCATCGCTGCCGTGCCGCAGGACCTGAAGTTCGCCGGCGAGTACACCACCGTGGAGATAGGTGACGACAACGTGATACGCGAGTGCTGCACCATCAACCGCGGCACCGCCGCCAGCGGCAAGACGGTTATAGGCAACGGCAACCTGCTGATGGCCTACGTCCATATAGCCCACGACTGCATTGTCGGCGACCACTGCGTGCTGGCCAACAACGCCACCCTTGCCGGACATATCATCCTCGGCGACTGGGTGATCCTCGGCGGCAAGACGGCCTGCCTGCAGTTCATCCACATCGGCTCGCACGTCATCACGCAGGGCGGTGCCCTCATCGACAAGGACATACCGCCTTTCGTCAAAGGTGCGCGCTACCCGATACAGTACTGCGGCGTCAACAGCCTCGGCCTCCAGCGCCGCGGCTTCTCGCAGGAGAGCATCAACCGCATCAGCGACATCTACCGCTACATCTTCGTCAAGGGCATACCGCTGGCCGACGCCGTCGAGCAGGTGAAGGAGCAGTATGGCAACACCGACGAGGGCAAGCAGATACTCGCCTTCATAGGCAGCGCCAACACGGGCCTGATGAGCGGCTTCCGGTCGGTGCGCAAGTCAGAATAAAGCTACACGTAAACCATAGTGGTCTCGACAATGGCAACGGTCTTGCCATTGTCGAGGCTTTCTATTATCGTCTGGTAAAGGGCTGTGGTGCGGCCATGCTTCAAGGCGTGGCTGTGTGCCGTGAGGCGTGCGCCCAGCGGGGCGGGGGAGAGGTAGTGCGCCGTGGCGTCGAGCGACACCCAGTGCAGGTCGCCGCTGCCGAGGCAGTCGCTGTTGGCGGCAATGGCTGCCGCGAAGTCGGCCAGCGTGTACAGCGCGCCACCCATGGCCACGCCGCGTGCGTTGCAGTGCTTGGCGGCGAGCGTGAGGGTGCAGGTGGCCTCGTGGTCGCCGGCCGAGGCAATATCTATGCCGGTCAGCTCTGTGGCGTAGCGGTCGGCGGCGAACACCTCGCGCGCCTTTGCTGTCATGTCGTTCATATTCCCAGGTGTTTGCGCAGGCTGTCGGCGCCGGTGAAGACGATGCCCTCCATGCCGAGGGCGTTGGCGGCGGCCACGTTGTCGGGGTTGTCGTCCACGAAGACGCACTCTTCCGCTTGCAGATGGTAGCGGTCGAGCAGCACGCGGAACAGCCTCGCGTCGGGCTTCACCAGCCCTTCGGCGCCGCTCACCACGTAGCGGTCTATCATCTGCAGTATGCCGAAGCGCTCCCTGGCCGCGGGGAAAGTCTCCATGCTCCAGTTGGTAAGGCCGTAAATCTCATGCCCCCTGTTGCGGAGGTCGTTGATTACGTCCCTCATGCCCGGCACCTCGTCGGTGAGCATCTCGCGCCACCGCGAGCGGTAGAGCTCTATGGCCTCCGCGTACTCAGGCTGCT
>ODAI011771719.1_pt1 | contig 10728 bp, 7 predicted proteins | sample 1539321 | NCBI WGS metagenome assembly ODAI01 (sample SAMN02144231, study PRJEB22623) | gut metagenome | biome: sheep rumen | host: Ovis aries | place: New Zealand | reverse complement strand
GCATCTTGTCGATATTACTTGGATTTTGGGTTCCTAACGTGTAACCGATGCAACTCGCATTGACATTGGTGAGAACGGTGAGCTTGCGATAAGGATTGTAAGCCCAGATGTCGCTGTATCCACCGTCTGCATTCATCACATTCAGCGTTCCTGTGCCATTGATTTCAAGGTCGGCCCCGACTTTAAGGGTGTAGCTTTTGCTGGTGATGGAGCAATTGCCCTTGACGTTCAGCTTCAAGCCGCCGTTAGTCCTGTTGTCAATCACAGCACCATAAGTGTTGGGCCAGGAGATATTCGCATTGTCAAGATAGAGGGTGTTGTCACTCCAATTGAAAGTAACCTTGCCGTCTAACTTCATCTTGGGGAAGTAGCGGCTCGGCTTGTCGAGCAGGTCGTAGTTCGTCTCGTTAATCTCGTAGCCGCAGATGGAGAAACCGTAGTCGGCCACCTTGGTAATGTCAACCCATGAGTCGTCTTTCTTAAAGGCCTCGCCGCTCATTTTCCTCAGCGTGCCGTCACTGTCGAGATACGCACCATGAGGCTGCTTCATGCCTATACCACTGCCGTACTCGATAGAACGGATATTGGCAGCCATGTGCTTAAAAGCACGGTAGGCACTCGCATGAATTTCAAGACCTCCGCTCAGCACATTAATATCGGTGGTCTTGTCCGACGCACCAGTGACGTTACCTTCAACACAGATGACCTTAGGGCCATCGATGGTGAGATGAGTATAAGACGTTTCCACCTTGATGTCACAGTTATCCATACCGGTGCCTTTCTGCAGTTGCAAGTTGCCTGTTCCGACGAATCTCAAACCAGAATAGGTCTGGATGGCGTGAGTGTTCACGGTAGGGGCGTTTGACTTGTGATAGATATGTGCATAGCCATTCACTTTCACAGTTACTTCTCCGCCACCTTTGAACAGAAGGCCGGGGCCGTTTTTCACCCAAGGCAGGTCGAGGTTACTTAGGACAAGCACCTTCTCGTCTGCTTTCCATTCAATACTTCCGGATACGATGCCTTGACTGCTCGCATTCGTAAGCATCCAACTGGTTGCACCCAGAGGATAGCCATGCTCTGAGCCGGCAACGTGAACCGTTTGCTCCGCTGCCGCCCCTAAGGTCGTTAGCAAGAACAGAACAAGTGATAAAATCTTCGTTTTCATACTCGTTGCGTTTAATTGGTTAATAAATAGAATTACTTAAATAAAAATTGTATAGTCACGTACTTGAAAAGTATAGTCACATATTACTGATAGTAAGTCTAAGAGCTCTGTCGCGCGGCGACGCGCTAAGTGGCTGATGCCCGTCACTCGCTGTCCGCTAAAGTGTCGTCCTGACTGGGGGGGGTATTTATTTCTTTCTGCACCCGCATGTCAGAGGGCTTCACGCCATAATAGCGTATGAAGGCGCGTGTGAAGTTGGTGGTCTGCGAATAGCCGCAGCGGTCGCTCACCTCGGTGACGGTGAGGTCGCGGTAGTTCTGCAGCAGCGTCTTGGCTTTCTGCATACGCACCTGTAGGATGAAGGCCTGCGGCGTGACGGCCACGGTCTGCGACAGGCGGCGCCGCAGGGTGACGGCGCTGGTGTGCATCTCGCCGGCTATCGACTCGATGTCGGTGACACCCTTCTCGGCCGCCGTCTCGATGACGCGCGTCAGCTGATTCAGGAACTGCCGGTCGTCGTCGGTTAGGCCCTCGGGCATCTGCATCGTGTCAGCTATCACGTTCTGGTACTGACGGTTGATGACGCCATACTGGTCCTGCATCGTGCTGACGGTCTGCTCGTAGCCCTTCACCTTCCGGCGGTGGCGGCAGTAGGTGACAAATATAGCCACACCAATGATGACCAGCACCACAATGACGACGGCGATGATTGTAAGAAGGATGTTGCGGTTATGCTGTTCGGCGCGCTCCTTCTCCTGCTGCAAGATGTCGTTGAAGTAGAGGGCATTGTAGCGGCTCAGTGCCTCGCCGGTCTCTATCTGGTAGATGGAGTCCTGCAACAGCTTCGCCCGCTCCAGGTGCATCAGCGCCTCCTTGGGGGCGGAGTCCTTCATCACCTTATAGAGTCCGTCGCGCGCGTGAAGCTCGTTGTAGAGGTCACCCTGCTTGAGGAACAGCATGGCAGCCTCCATGTAGCAGGCCGCGGCACGGTCGTTCTCGTCGTTGCTGGCCAGAATGTCGCCCAGCTGGTTTTGGCAGATGCCCCACGAGTGGAGGTTGCCGCTGCGCAGCAGCATGGGGATGGCCTCCTCCAGCGAGCGCCGCGCGTCGGCAATCATCGTCAGCCCCAGCTGTGCCGTGGCGAGCTGCGACAGGCGTGCGCCGATGCGCGCGCTGTCGCCCGACTGACGCTCGATGTCGAGGGCCTTGCGAGCATAGTCGAGCGACTGCTGCTTGTCGTCGAGTTTCTGGTAGAGCTCCGCCGCCGTGCCGTAGAGCACCGCGCGGCGCGACAGGTTGTCGGTGAGGCTGTTGGCGGCAATGGCCTCGCGGATGTACTTCTCGGCCTCGCGGGGCTTGCCGGCGGCGACGAACACGCTGGCGATGCCGTTGAGCGTGGAGCTCATGCGGTCCATGTCGCCCGACTTCTTGTCCAGTTCATAGCAGTGGGTCAGCGCCTCGGCGGCCTTGTCGAAGACCCCGTGGCGGAAGTAGGCTGCGCCCAAAAGGCCGTAGACATCGCTCTTTGACGTGTCGTCGACCTGGCCCATTGAGTGGATTGCTTGCGTACAATAATTAATTGTGGTGAGGTAGTCGCCCTGGCCATAGTACCACTCGGCGACGTAATAGTAGACGTTGACGTCTACGGAGTCGATGTGTGAGTTGGCAGGGAAGGAGATGGGCTCGTCGATATAGTCGGCCTTGTGTAGGTAGGCGAAGAACTCGTTGGCCTGTCGCAGGCGGTCGCGGGCCTCTACGGTGGCGACATACCGGTCGGCATAGCGCCGCAGCCGCACGCTGTCTACCGACTGCGCCAGCAGCGGCAGGGATAGCACAAAGGCTAAGAGAATCGTGATATATCGTGTTGCTCTCATTATTATATTCATGATGTTTGTTCTTATGGGGTAAAAAATGTTTAAAAATTTTTAATCACTTTGCAAAGATATGATAATTTCCCCGTTTGTCAGTAATCATAATCTTTAAAAGATTAATCATTTTACGATAATCATACGATAAGCATGCATTTTTTCGCACTTTTAGCCGTATAAGCGTAAGGCCAACACCCAATATTTGGAGGCTCCATTCGGGGTGTATAAAGCCTCCAAACGCAGCGGAAGAAGCCGCCATAGGCAGTTCAAGTTCAGAAGGTTATCTGGTCTTGCACGGTAACTAATCCCCCTCATTAATAATAAGGAGGGGTGTTGCCCGGCCAAGCGTCCGCCAGCCTTACTATATAATATAGTTCTCTGTGTCCTCCGTGTGCTTTGTGTTGAAATTATGATGGGGATGTCTCTATTCAACCTTACCAGGATGTACAAGGAATTGTAAAAAATTTTTTATATTGTTATAATTATCCTTAATAAGAACTTTAAGTTGGGATTGTTCGCGGAGAAACATTTTTCTATTTCGTGAATTTCTCGTACTTTTGCACATGTATTTTTCGAAAAAGACATAGAATGAAGAAAAAATGGATGATAGCCGCTGTTGTGTCCGTTGTGTTACTCTTGGGCATTTCAGTCTGGCTTTTCCTGAGTTTGAAACAACAACAGGAAGCTAATCAGGAACTGCATGAGCTGGCGGCACTTGACAAGCAGGAGATGGAAAACGAGTATGAGCGCTTCACACTGCAGTACAGCGAGATGAAGACTCAGATTAATAACGACTCTATTGTGGCTCAGCTCACTCGCGAACAACTTCGCACCCAACAGTTGTTAGAGGAACTGAAAAAGACGAAAGACACCGATGCAAGGGAGATAGCCCGACTGAAGAAGGAACTGGCCACCGTGCGCGAGGTATTGCGTTCATTTATACGTCAGGTTGACTCGCTCAACCAAATCAACGAGACCCTTCGCAGCGAGAACATGCAGATTCGCGACGAACTGGAAGCCAGTAACAGGGAGAAAGCAGGACTGGCCAATGAGAAGGCAACACTCAGCGAGAAGGTGGCTATTGCCGCACAACTGGATGCAACAGGCATCAGCATGACTCCGCTCAACAAGCGCAACAAGACCGCCAAAAAGATGAAGGACTGCAAACAGATTCAGGTGACCTTCAACATTGCCAAGAACGTGACAGCTACGAACGGACAGCGTATCGTCTACGTGCGGATTCAGACACCCAATGGCGATGTGCTCACGGGCGGAACCTTCGCTTATGAAGACAGGCAGATAGAGTATTCTATGAAGAAAAGCATAGAGTATGCCGGCGAAGAAATGGCTGTGGCCACTTATTGGAACGTGAACGAGTTTCTCAGTGCTGGTGACTACAGAGTAAGCATCTTCTCAGACGGTAATATGATTGGTACAAAGACGTTTAGTTTTAAGTAAAATATGCAAATAACAATTTGGAATACCTTCACTCGTGCTGTTGGCGTATGGATGCTGGCAACGGCAATGCCCGTTCAGGCACAGCAACTGCTGAGCTTGGACAGCTGCAGGGCCATGGCATTGCGAAACAACAAGCAGATGGAGGTGGCTCAACTAAAGCAGGATGTGACAAAAAACATCCGGAAGTCGATGCGTACAAAATACTTGCCACGTATATCCGCCATCGGCACCTATCAGTACACCAGCGAGGAAATATCCCTGCTGAACAGCGACCAGAAAACAGCACTCCAGAGTCTTGGCAATACTGCCATCGGTAATGTGCAGAACGAATTTGCACAAATGGGGGCTAAACTTGTGGAGGCTGGCATCCCTGCAACCCTCGTGCAGACAATTGCAACTCAGGTCCACACTGGTCTAAAACCCTTCGAAGACAACATTGCCAACCGGCTGAACATGGTGGGACAGAATATTGTAGATGCTTTCCGCACGGACACAAGGAATATATGGGCTGGTTCGGTGATGGCTGTTCAACCTGTGTTCATGGGTGGAAGCATCGTAGCAATGAACAAGATGGCGACTCTGAACGAGCAGATGGCGCAACATTCCTTCGATGCACGCCGACAGGGCGTTATATACAACGTTGACAAGACCTACTGGCAGGTTGTATCGCTCAAGCACAAGAAAAAGCTGGCTGAGAGCTTCCTTGAACTCGTGAAGAAACTGGACAGCGACGTGCAGAAGATGATTAGTGAGGGCGTTGCCACACGCAGTGATGGATTGAGCGTCAGCGTGAAGGTGAACGAAGCTGAGATGACGGTGCAGAAAGTGAACGACGGACTGGTGCTGTCGAAGATGCTGCTATGCCAAATGGTGGGATTACCAATGAGTGAAGAGATTACGCTCGTAGACGAGGATCGCGACGACTTGGGCGTGGAGACCATAGACCCGCAGCTCAATGTGGAGTTCGCACTGGAAAATCGTCCGGAGCTGAAGATGCTCGACAATACAGTGGGAATAGCCAAACAGGCTACCAACTTACTGAGGGCTGGCAACCTGCCGCAGTTAGCACTCATGGGCGGCTTCTCCGTGAGCAACCCGTCGCTGCAAAATGGATTTGAGAAGAAGTTCAGAGGATTCTGGAATGTGGGCGTGCTCTTGCGCATACCCTTATGGAACTGGGGCGACGTGATGTATAAGGTGCGTGCCTCAAAGGGCGCTGCTGCCATTGCAGCACTGGAACTTGATGAGGCTCGCGAAAAGATTGAACTGCAGGTGAACCAGACTACCTTCAAAGTGCAGGAGGCAAACAAGCGTCTTGTTATGGCGAAGGCAAGTGTGAAGAAAGCTGACGAGAACCTGCATATGGCTAACGTGGGCTTCCGCGAGGGAGTAATCACACCGACAACGGTCATGGAGGCGCAGACAGCCTGGCTGCAGGCAATGTCGCAGAAAATTGATGCCGAGATTGACGTGAAACTCAGTCTGGTGGATCTGCAAAAATCACAAGGAACTCTTTTAGTACATTAATAAATACATTAACCAAAGTGGCTTGTATGCCACATTCCCTGCTTTGGGGAACAAAAATAAGGAATAAAGATATGTCAGCAACAACACAGCATAGAAACATACTGTACGCAATCTTAGGATTTGTGGTTGTGGTCGTCCTGATGGGACTCATCGGATTCTTTGTATTGGGACGTGAACCGGAAAACATTCAGGGGCAGGTAGAGGTCTCGGAGTATCGCGTGTCGAGCAAGGTGCCTGGCCGTATTCTGGAAATCAGAGTGAAAGAGGGAGATTTCGTGAAAGTGGGCGACACGCTCGCTATTCTTGATGCACCCGAAGTGAGAGCAAAGATGATGCAGGCACAAGGAGCAGAAGCCGGCGCATCGGCACTGGAGCAGATGGCTCGCAACGGTGCGCGAAAGGAACAGGTGCAGGGAGCATACCAGCTATTGCAGAAGGCAAAGGCAGGACTGGAGATAGCCGAGAAATCGTACAATCGTGTGCAGCGCCTCTTCGATGAAGGCGTGATGAGCGCGCAGAAACGTGACGAGGCATTTGCCAACTACAAGGCTATGCAGGCTACTGTGGAAGCTGCCCAGAGCCAATATGACATGGCGGTAAACGGAGCCCGTACTGAAGAGAAAATGGCTGCACTGGCTCAGGTGAACCGTGCCAAAGGTGCCGTACAGGAAGTGAGCAGCTACATCGGTGAGACGGTGCAACTGGCACAGATGGAAGGCGAGGTGAGCAGCATCTACCCGAAAGTGGGAGAACTGGTCGGAACCGGCAGTCCCATCATGACCATATCCATGATGCAGGACATGTGGGGAACGTTCAATGTACGTGAGGATCAGCTCAACGATATGCAGATAGGAAGCGAAATTTCAGTCTATGTACCCGCTTTCGACAAAGAGATGAAGATGAAAGTCTACTACATGAAGGATCAGGGGTCGTTTGCTGTGTGGAAGGCCACAAAAGCCAGCGGACAGTTCGACCTGAAGACCTTTGAGGTGAAAGCTCGTCCTTTAGAGGCAATCGAAGGCCTGCGTCCAGGTATGTCGCTGATTATCAAAAATTGAAATGTTTTTGTTTTGCCTCTGTTGATTTTGATTGAATTCTTTAGAATTAAGAGTCTCGCATGTGGAAACGCTTCTTTGATATAGTGATGCGCGAGCTGCAAATTATCAGGCGGAATCATATCTACTGGTTCTGCATGGTGCTGTTTCCGCTCGCTACTGTCATCTTTTTCACCTCAATTCTCGATGAGGGCGTGCCAGAGGAACTGCCCGTGGCGGTGGTCGATCTTGACAACACGTCGACAACACGTTCGCTTACTCATAAACTGGATGCCTTCCAGATGTCGCATGTTGTGGCACGCTATCCCAATGTGAGTGAAGCACGAAGGGCCATGCAGCAGAATGAGATATACGGCTTCCTCTATATCCCGAAGGGAACAACTGAAGCACTGCTTTCAAACCGTCAGCCCAAAATATCATTCTATTATACCTATACTACGCTGTCGGCTGGTTCGATGGTGATGAAAGACCTGAAGACCATTTCCACGTTAGGATCGGCTGCTGTGGGGCAGGCCACATTGAGAGCTCGCGGTGCCACCGATGCCCAGATTCAGATGGCTCTGCAACCCATCACCGTTGCCCTGCATCAGATTTCCAATCCGTGGAGCAACTATAACATTTACCTCACTACTATGCTCGTGCCAGGCATCATCCTGCTGTTCGTATCGCTGGTAACGGCCTATTCGTTGGGTAATGAAATCAAGTTCAGTACTTCGAAAGAATGGGTGCAGATGGCTAATGGAAACATTCTCCTTGCCATATTAGGGAAATTCATACCACAGCTACTCATCTACTTGGCAGTGGTGTTCAGCTATCAGTGGTATGTGTTCTACCATCTGGGCTTTCCGCATCCGGGCAGTCCTGTGATGCTTATTCTGATAGCTCTCATGCAGGTATTGGCTGCCCAAGGGTTCGGCATCTTTGTCTTTGGCCTGATGCCTTCGTTGCGCATGTCGATGAGTGTGTGCTCGCTTTGGGGGGTGTTAGGCTTTTCCATGTGTGGAGCCGCTTTCCCCCTGATTGCTATGGACTCGCCCTTACAGGCTCTATCATGGCTTTTCCCATTGCGCCACTATTTCATGCTCTATCAGATATGTATCTTCAACGGCTACCCACTGCTTGAGGCATGGTTCCACTTCGTGGCACTTGCAGCCTTCATGCTGTTGCCTTGGTTCGTGCTGAAGAAAATTAAAAATGCAATGCTCAACTATGTCTATATTCCATAAAGCATACGAAGGACTGCAGGACATCTGCCACGTGTGGTGGGAAGAGATGAAACAGGTGTTCCACGATGAAGGAGTCATCATATTCTTCTTTGTCGTTCCGCTGGCCTATCCTATCATCTACTCCTGGATATATAATAATGAGGTGGTACGTGATGTGCCTGTGGTGGTGGTAGACGATTCTCATTCGTCGTTGTCACGTGAGTTCATACGTAAATGCGATGCCTCGCCCGATGTAAAGATTGCCTTCTATGCACAGGATATGGACGAAGCCAAGTCGCTCATTTCCAGACAGCTGGTAAGGGGCATCTATTATCTGCCTTCCGATTTCGATACGAACATCTATCGCATGCAGCAGTCTACCATCGGTGTGTATTGTGATATGAGCTTGATGCTGGCCTATAAAGCGGTGTTTCAGACGGCACAAGGCGTAAGTATGGAAATGGGTACTGAACTGAAGAAAAAGTGGGGGCGTAACTACACGGCGCGCGAAGAGGCCATCTCCACTAAGCCGCTCGACTATGCTGAGGTGGCTATGTTCAACCCTTCCGGTGGCTACGGGTCGGCTATCCTGTTGCCTGTGCTGATGCTCATTCTACAGCAGACACTGGTTTTGGGCATAGGCTTGTCGGCAGGTACTATACGCGAACGAAGCCGTTTCGGATGGCTCGTCCCTATTCAGCGACATTATCATAGTGTGATGCGTATTGTGTGGGGAAAAGCTCTCTGCTACTTCATGATATATGCCGTGATGGGAACATGGCTCGCACTGGCTGTGCCGCGCATGTTCAACTTTCCTCACCAGGCTGATCTGTTCTCTCTTTTCATGGTGATGTTCACCTATACACTGGCTTGTATCTTCTTTGGCATGTCAGTGTCGTGCTTGGTTAAATATAGGGAGAACGTCATGCTGCTTGTGGTGTTCGTGTCAGTGCCGCTGCTCTTCCTGACGGGCATCAGTTGGCCACAATCCAACATCCCAGCGTTCTGGCAGGGGGTGTCTTATCTTTTCCCGTCAACCTTTGCAGCACGTGCCTTTGTAAGAATGAGTGCCATGGGGGCATCACTTTCTGATGTGCTATATGAGTATCATGTTCTCTGGATACAGACTATCGTCTATTTCTTCGTTGCCTGCCTGGTATATCATTTCCAGATTAAGGCTTCACGAGAGAACATGCTGGAGCGGCTGGCTGAAAAAAAAGAACAGAGCAGTAAGAATTCTTGACTGCTCTGTTCTTCCTGTTTTCTTAAGGGTTACTTTATTCCCACAATCTTTGTCTTTGGAAGTTCCTTGTTGCGACGGTTGACCACCGTGACCACGGCCTGTGCCAGATTCAGGAACGCCTGCCCCGTCATGGTATCGACCTTGGTAGCAGCCGGGGCACCGGCATCGCCACTCTCGCAGATGCTCTGGACAAGCGGGATCTGTGCCAGCAGAGGCACCTGCATCTCCTCAGCCAACTGCTTGCAACCCTCCTTGCCAAAGATGTAGTACTTGTTCTCGGGCAGCTCGGCAGGAGTGAACCATGCCATGTTCTCCACCAGTCCGAGGATGGGCACGTTCACCTTGTCGTTGCGATACATGTCGATGCCCTTGCGTGCATCGGCCAGTGCCACCTGCTGCGGTGTGCTGACGATGATGGCACCTGTGATGCTGAGCGTCTGCAGCAGGGTGAGGTGAATGTCGCTCGTGCCGGGAGGCGTGTCAAGAATGAAATAGTCGAGTTCGCCCCAGTCGGCATCGGCAATGAGCTGCTTGAGCGCATTCGTGGCCATGCCGCCGCGCCAGAGCGTAGCCGTGTCGGGATTGACGAAGAACCCGATGGAGAGCAGCTTCACGCCGTACTGCTCAACCGGCTCAATCAGGTCGCGGCCATCCACATTGACAGCGTATGGACGGGCATCCTCGCAGTGGAACATCTTAGGCATGGAAGGACCGAAGATGTCGGTGTCGAGCAGACCCACCTTGTAGCCCAGACGGGCCAAGGCAATGGCCAGATTGGCCGAGACGGTGGACTTGCCCACGCCGCCCTTGCCCGAGCTCACGGCCACGATGTTCTTCACCTGCGGCAGCAGCTTGTCGAGCTCAGGACGGGGCTTCGACTTGAACTCGGTGGCAATCTCCACCTTGATGTCCTTGGCAACATGGTAGTGGATGGCAGCCTCGGCAGCCTTCACGGTGGACTTCAGGAACGGATCGGTGTCGCGCGGAAACTCCAGCACAACGCCCACTTTCCAGTTCATTCCCTCTACGGGGGGATCGAGGGGAGCGACAGTAGGCGTGTCGGCCAGCATGCCGCTTTCAATCAGATTCTTCTTCGTGCCGGCATAGGTGACGGTGGCCAGCGCATCGATGATCAGTTGGGGATATAATGTCATTACTGCAATATTTTATGTCCTTCAGAAACAACAATACCGTGAGTCTGCTC
>ODAI013232464.1_pt1 | contig 10729 bp, 9 predicted proteins | sample 1539321 | NCBI WGS metagenome assembly ODAI01 (sample SAMN02144231, study PRJEB22623) | gut metagenome | biome: sheep rumen | host: Ovis aries | place: New Zealand | reverse complement strand
TATGAGGAAGATTTCTTTGAAGATGATGGCAGTGGCACTGCTGCTGACATGCACCTGCCAGATGATGGCACAAATGCCAAAGGCTCTTGAAGTGAAAGAGATGAAACTGAGCAACGGCATGACAGTATGGCTCAACGAAGACCACTCAGTGCCACAAGTATATGGCGCCGTGGTGGTGAATGCCGGAGCAAAAGACTGCCCAAACACGGGCATCGCACACTACTTCGAGCATGTCATGTTCAAGGGCACAGAGGAGATAGGCACCATTGACTACAAACAGGAGAAGCCATGGCTTGACTCCATCTCGGCAGCCTATGACCGACTTGCCAGCACCAAAGACGAAGCCATGCGTGCAGCCATCCAGAAAGACATCAACCGCTTGAGCCTGAAAGCTGGAGAATATGCCATCCCCAACGAGTTCAACAACCTGATTTCACAGTTTGGCGGCAGCAAATTGAACGCAGGCACGTCGTATGACTTTACATTCTACCACAACCAGTTCATGCCACAGAACATTGAGCAGTGGTGCATTCTGAATAGTGACCGCTTGATAAACCCGGTGTTCCGCATGTTCCAAGGAGAATTGGAGACCGTATATGAGGAGAAGAACATGAGCGACGATGACACCAGCGATGCGATGCGAAAGATCGTGTTCAAGGAGCTGTTTGGCACCAACGGCTATGCCTACCCAGTGATAGGCAGCACCGAGAACCTGAAAAATCCCAAACTCTCCGACATGAAGAACTTCTACAACAAATACTATGTAGGGAGCAACATGGGACTGATTTTGGCTGGTGACATCGATGCGGAAAACATCATGCCGCTGCTGGAACGCACCTTCGGCCGCATTCCACAAGGAGTGAAGCCAGCACGCGTAAAGTCACCCTTGCCCGACATTCTCCAGGAGCGCACCGTGGAGATGCGTCTTCCCATCCCTCTGGTCAACCTTGACCTGCTCGTATTCAAGTCGCCAACCGAATATGAAAAGGATGCCAACGCAGTGGATATTGCCACAATGATTCTTTCCAACGGAAAAGCCGGAAAGCTCGACTCTCTTGCCAATGAAGGGAGTTTCATGATGGCTGGCATGACAGCCACCGCATTGAACGATGCAGGAGTGACATTGATGATACTGATTCCTAACCTGCTCTCCAAGACAGAGAAGGCAGAGCAAGCCTGCCTGAATGAGATTCAGCAAGTGATAAACGGCAACTTCAGCGACAAGATGTTTCAAGCCATAAAGCAAGAAAGCCAGAGAGATGCCATACTGGAATTGGAGGAGTTGGACAGCCGTTTCCAAAAAATGGTCATGACAATGAGCAGCGGACATAGCTGGCAGGAGTATATCGACAAGGTGAATGCCATAGACAACGTGACAAGAGCCGACGTGATGGCTGCCGCAAAGCGGTATTACGATGCCCCCTTCATACGTTTCAAGAAGAAATACGGCAGTGTGGAGAAAGACAAGATGTCACAGCCTGGCTACATCCCAGTGGTGCCTAAGAACAAAGCCGCAGAATCGGAATATGCCAAGCGCCTGACATCCATGCCAGTAAAGACTATCGCCCCTCGCCTCTTGGACTTTGATAAAGATGTCACCACCACCTCGCTTGGCGGTCAGGCAATGCTCTACACGGCAAAGAACCCCGTGAACGACCTCTTCAAACTGACCATCAACTACAACCGTGGCACGAAAGCAGACAACCGCCTGGAGATTGCTTCCGGGTTCATGTCGGAGATAGGCACCGACTCCCTCACCCATCAGGAGTTTGCATCTGCCCTCCAACTTTTAGGTGCTGACTTGGACTTCTCCAGCACGAATAGCACAACATCAATCGAAGTGACAGGCGTGGACAAAAATTTCGCCGCCACCATGCAATTGGTGAACCATCTCCTGCTCCACCCCAAGAGCAACGACAAAACACTCAAGACTATAAAAGACGCTTTGAAATCGTCTGAGAAATCCCTCACCGAGGAGAACACCGACGTGCTAAAGTCGATGCTGAAAAAGGTAACATTGGGTGACCAGTCATCCGACCTGAACCGCTTGACCTACAAGGAGGCAAAGAAAATGACCGGTGAGGAACTCATCAACATCTTCGACCAAGTATATGGCTACGCCTGTGACATCATCTATAGCGGCACCCTCGACAGCCACGAAGTGGAGACCGTGGTGCGCAAGACAATCCCCGTGGAGCGCAGCAAGACAGCATATATAGATTATACCAGTGAATTCATGGGCTACGATAAGCCGACAGTATATGTCTATGACATGCCCAAGTCGCGCCAGACACTCTTCTTCGCCTACGACAGGCTAAAAGCGATGCCCTCAAAGGAAGCACGCGTGCCAGCATATCTCTTCGAAGAATATTTCGGTGGAGGAATGTCGTCGGTGCTGTTCCAGGAAGTGAGGGAATTCAGGTCGATGGCCTATACGACCGCCAGCAATCTGTATAACCTATCATTGAAAACGAAGCCAAACGCCCCACTCGGCATCATCAGTTACGTAGGCACACAAGGCGACAAGACTATGAGCGCCATCACATTGGTGGACTCACTGCTACACGACATGCCATTGATAGAGAAGAACTTCAAGATTTCAAGACAGAATCTCATCAACAACATCAACAACGAATATCCATCGTTCCGCGAGATTGGCGAAAAGATAGCAGCACACCGCAGAATAGGTTACACGGAAGACAAGGACACGGGCATGGCTGAGCTCTACGATGCCGCCACCATGGAGGATGTCAAGAAATTCTTTGATAACAACATAAAGAATGATGCCGGTCACCGCGTATGGGGCATCGTAGGCAACAAGAAGAAACTCAACCTCAAGGAATTAGAAAAATACGGGCAAGTGGTGTTCCTCAAGGAGAAGGATTTGTTCAGGAAGTAGGTGGCAGGCATTAGCCTGCACACCCATTTCCTCAGAATTGACAGGAAAATAATGCCATCAATGACCGTCCTCGCTGGAAATGCGGGCATGCTGATAATTGGGTCCGCAGATGTAATGGTCTGTATTGAAGATGTTTTCGCAGTCCAAGGATATCTGGAAAAGATGTTTGTAACCATACTTGACACCAAGGTCGAATAGCATCTTCGAATCCACGAAGAAGTCTTCTTCTTCAACCTCATTATAATTCAGTTTCCTTCCGATATATGAAGTGTGGCCATACACCTTGAGCTCGTGGGTCTTTCCCTGAAGCAATTTCCATGCACCATGGAGATTGAGTGTGAAATGAGGCACGCCAGCGACCATTTCCTTGGATTGGTTATAATAATAATGCTCAGAACTGATGTCGCGGCTATAATAGAGTGAGAGGATTGCATTAAAGCGGTTGTATGCATAGCCAACATTGCCCTCCATGCCGATATTGATGAGCTTTCCCGTGTTTTTATAGGAATGTCCTTCTCTTTCCTGCCAGCATAGCAGATTGGAATATCTATTGTAAAAGAGGTTGACCTCATAATTCAAGTGCTGCGGCGCGACCTTTCCCATGGCTGTTAGCTGAATGGCAGACAAATGTTGTGGCTTCAAGATCTCATAGCCTGTCTTTGTTATGAAGCGATAGTAAAAGGACAAGTCTGTGTTCCGCACCTTTGCCTCACGCGAGAACAATCCCGTCCATATCATGACTCAAATCAATGAGTTGGCGTGCCGCAACAATAAAGAGAATATCTTCGTCACGCTTTTTATAGGTGTACTCGACCTGCCTACCGGGCATCTGCGCTTTTGCAACGCCGGGCACGAGAAACCCATCCTCATCAAGAGGAAACGGACAGAAGGCACCTCTCCGGACGAAAGAATCATCGACTGCCAAATGTTAGACATCAAGCCCAACCTACCTATAGGTCTTTTCGACGACTTCCGGTATGAGGCACAAGAGATCACCCTGAAGAGAGGGGATACACTGTTTCTCTACACGGACGGACTCACTGAGGCAAGAAACATGGCAAACGAACTGTTTGGCGAGAAGCGCGTCATGCAGATACTTACAGACTGTAATACCACAGAGCCCAAACAATTGTTGGACAACACCACCAACCAACTCAACCGGTTCACCGAGGGGGCCGAGCAGAGCGACGACCTGACACTCCTCATCTTCAACTATACACCCGAAGAGGAAGAAGAAGTGCTTGACGAAGAACTGGTGCTGCAAAACGACGTGCGACAGGTGGAGCAACTCAACACCTTCATGAAGCAATCCCTGCAACGTCTGAATATAGAAAAGCCTCTCATCAACAAGTTGCGCCTGGCTGTGGAAGAAGCCGTGGTCAACGTGATGGAATACGCCTATCCCGCTGGTACCAAAGGAGACATCAGCGTGAGGCTGACCTCAAACGGACATCGGCTCAAGTTCATCATCACCGACCATGGCGGAGCCTTCAATCCTACGGAAGCAACTGTCGCCGACACCACACTCTCTGTTGAGGACCGTCCGATAGGAGGCCTGGGCATCCTACTCGTACGGAAGTTGGTGGACTCAATCAACTACGAGCGCAACGAGGGCAAGAACATACTCACCCTTCTCAAAGAATACAATACGATACAAAAAACATAAAAACAATAATACCATAGAGCAATGAAAACAAAGATTGAGCAACTGGAAGACAAATATGTGGTCACTCTCGCCGGAGAAATGGACACAGCGGCTGCCGCTATCGCGGAGAAGTCTCTCCAACCCCTCTACGACACCAACGGAAAAGACGTCGTCATCGACTGCACCGACCTGGAATATATCGCGTCAAGCGGTCTTCGCATCCTCATCAGCATCCTTAAGGGGGCCAAGGCTGGCGACAGCCATGTCGTGCTTAAAAATGTCAATGAAGATATCATGAATGTCTTCCAACTTACCGGATTCATCAACATCTTCGAGTTTGAATAAGATAGGCAGTCTTTTCTACCGACTTCCATCCTCATGAGTATTCGGCGGAAGCTGCCTCACACAACATGCTGCGGATGGGCTATGAAGGCATGGGCACAAGGCACATGCCATCTTGGCCTACTACCAGGATGCCGAGAACACCTACGGTGGCATCTACTATGCAGACGGAGTCCTGGCTGGCTATTTCATCCCTGTCCGACTGCTGAAGTTGATACGTACACCTTTGTCGTCAACCATCATGTCATTGCCTCCGTTGTTGCCGTTACTGGCTGTCGGCTTGCGTTCACCGTCTAATATCTCGCGGCACATGTTCTTAATATCGGTGACACGTTGGAGAGTCTCCAGATTGTCGCCACTGTAATGACCGGGAAAGAGGAAATAGATATCATTCTTCTTCATATAATTCTCTATCCTCTCGGCAGTGTACATTTCGGTCGAAAGATTGGTGAACACCAGCAGGTTGGTAGAGCCGAAAGCATCACCGCTGAAACCGTAGTGTCTTGCCTTATCAAAGAAAGTCGTGCTTCCGGCAGTATGACCTGGAGTAAAGATCACCTCTATCTCACGACCGCCAAGGTCTATCACTTCGCCATCATAAAGATACTTTATCTGTCCCTTGTAATTACGCATGTTATTCGGAACGATGGTCATGTCGCCAGCATTCAGATAGACCTCGGGGAACGGACCTACCCCACCCACATGGTCACCATGGGCATGGGTTGCCATCATCGTGACAGGCTTGGACGTTATCTTTGCCACAATCTTGTCCAGCCCGGGGATGTATGTCCCTGCATCAATCAGGAGCGCGCGCTCATTGCCTTCAACGATGTAGAGGGATTCGTTGTAGACCCTATGCCCGTTCCCAATCCATGTATGCTCATCAAGTTGGCGGAACACCACTTCACCGTCCTGATAAACCACTTTGCCGCGAAGGTCACGGCTATTCACATCTGTTTCCTGTGCGCCAACCGTATATGGCATCAGGCAGAACAGTATTGCCGCAAAAAAACTGTATGTTTTCATATTTGAAAAGGATTTGTATTTGATTATCTTCTTCCACCAATATTTTTGCAAAAATAGTAATAAAAAGTGACAATGAAGCAGGCGAGGCCCCATAAAATGACTCAACGTTCTTCTGACTGTTGGCGTTCATGCATACGCAAATTGGCGGTATCCGTATATTGCACTTGCACCAAGTAAACGTTAGAGTTGTTTTCGTCTTTTGTCATAAAGAGACCGATATCACCTATCACCACCCGTTCCGGGGATAATATAGTGTAGCCGTATGACTCATGCCCGTACTGAATGCTCTTGGTCGAGAGGAGTGTGCCAAATTCCGATTGCAGTTGCCCGTTGATTTCATTGAACACACTATCTCCCATTTCCTCACCATGACAGGTGATAATGGCCTTCGCCTGATAAACCACATCTGCCGTCTCGTCGTATAAGACAATCATCAAGGCATCATGTTTTGCATAGGCCCCCTTGAAGGCACGCATACCTTTGGGCAGCAGGTCGCTGGTCTTTTGGTCATAGACACAACCCCTGGCCGAGAGATTCTCCTGGAACTGCTGGATATTACCGTCCAGCGGAATTCCCAGGAATTTCACATGTTCCGTCTGAGCGCTTATATTGGCAGTCACCAACAACGCCAACAAAAAAGCGAGAATGTGTTTCATAAGGGTCTCTCCTTTCTAATTAACTGAGTCTCAAATATCGTTTTTCCTCTATATTCTCTGTAGTCCAAATCAGTCAAGACCATCGGCAAGGGAGGCATAGAGAATGATTCCGTCATTCTTCTGAGTTGAGGAAGCCGTATGTTGCAATCCCTTAACCTGCCGAGAGTGACATGCAACATAAAGTCGGATAAAATCACACAGCCAGCAGCTTTCATATCCGCACGGATAGCCTCTATCAGCGCGAGAAACCTTTCAGGCACTTTACTCGTAGTCAGATGGATGATGTACTTCCCTGGTCCCGTGGCAAAAACACCTAGTTGGTCTAAAGTCAGTTCGGGGGCCAAAGCAGTGTCCAAATGTTTTTTCAATAACGGGCACAAGTCGATGTCCTTTGGGGTGTCATTGATAAAAACTAATGTGATATGGTAAAAATCTCTCTGCCATCTGACAGGTATGTCAGCGAGATGTGTCCTCAGTTTCTCAAACCAAGGATCATCATATTTGATGGGAATTTTTATCTCCAGATAAGTTTTCATGAGTGGGACAAAGATAAGGTGTTAGCAGGCATCAACGGCATAGGCAATCAGTAGATGATGATATAAAGAGCACAAAGCACCAAGGCAAAGGCAGATACGATATCCACTTCGCGGCCAAACTTGGTGAAGAACCTTCGAAGATAGCTTCCGGCAAGCAACCACACCAGATTGCCTCCAGGCCCGGCAATCAACAGCCATGCGCTGACCTCCAGCAGATCGAGAAGACTGTTGGAATAAGGCAAAACAAAGGTGCTGAAAGCCGTCAGGTCGAAAAGCAGCATCTTGGCATTGGTCATCTGGACGAGCATGCCACTCACGAAAGAGCAGTCACCTTGCTTTCCGCTCCCTTGCCTCCGGCTTGTCAATATCCTGTATGCAAGATATACGATATAGGCCGCACCGAGATATTTCAGATACCCCACATAATGCCCGAATGCCATGCCGATGAAATGAGTGAGCACAGCCATAAGGGTGACGGCTATCGAGAACCCTGTCAAGAGACCAAGCCACATCACCAGCGACTGCTTCCGGCCATGCCTGAGCGACATGGCAAGAGAATAGATATTTGCCGGGCCTGGCGTATAGCCGACCACCAGAATCTGAAGCAGGAGCGTAGGCAACAGTGTATGTGGCATGGGCACAACGTGATGTGATGACGCACGCAAAGATAGTGCAAACCGAACGAAAAGCCAAATTTTATTTGAGCTTTTCTGAGGTGCTGCCTATCTTCACCAACGGTAATGATAGTGCAAACCGAACGAAAAGCCAAATTATATTTGAGCTTTTCTGAGGTACAGCCTTTCTTCGCTGAAAGCAATGATGAATTCCTTCAAAAATGTTTGCGGATTACAAGAATTCTTACGAACTTTGTGAAGCGACAAGTCCGGCATTAGCCAAGGACAACGAAAACACCTCATCACACCATGAATCTCAACCTCACTTCCACCATTCAAATGCCCGAGCATCAATTGCGCCGGGAAGTTGTCAACCTCTGCCGGCTCACCGGTAAGCCCCTCCTGAAACTGTCGACCAAAGACTATCTGGAGCATGGCATGCGCCACTGGGTAGAGCAATACGGCTCAGCCGGACTGGTCAACATTGAAGTGTTCAACGAGTTGCAGCACACCATCACCGGATGGCCGGGAGGCAAGCCCCAGGCCGACGACACATCGCGCCCGGAGCGTGCCTTGCCCTTCCCGAAGCGCGTGGTGGTCTTCTCTCCACATCCCGACGACGACGTCATCTCGATGGGAGGCACCATACGCCGTCTCATCCAACAGGGCCATGACGTGCACATCGCCTATCAGACGAGCGGCGACATCGCTGTCAACGACGACGAGGTGACGCGCTTCATGCATTTCATCAACGGCTTCAACCATCTCTTTGCCAACGACTCCGACAGCGTCATCGACCGCGTCTACCGGCAGGTGAAACAGTTCATCAAAGAAAAGGAACGCGAGGAGCTGAAAGTCTACGGCGAGAATAAATACCTGCATCCCTCGCCGAAGGACCCGGTCATGGCCGACATCCCCGAGGTGCTCACCCTCAAAGGCCTCATCCGCCGGGGAGAGGCACGCCTCGCCTGTGCCTACAACCATATAGCAAGCGACCACTTCCATTTCCTCGACCTGCCCTTCTATGAGACGGGAAAGATAGAGAAACTGCCGATGTCGGAGCGCGACGTCTATCCCATACAGGAGTTGATAGCCACCGTCAAGCCCCACCAGATCTATGTCGCCGCCGACCTGGCCGACCCGCACGGCACTCACCGTAAGTGCACGGATGCCGTACTGGCCGCCATCGACGAGGAGAATCAGTCGGGGGCCCGATGGCTCGAAGACTGCCGCGTGTGGATGTATCGCGGAGCGTGGGCAGAATGGGACATCGCCGACATAGAGATGTGCATGCCCATGAGTCCAGAGGAGTTGCGGGAGAAGCGAAACGCCATCCTCAAACATCAGAGCCAGATGGAGAGCGCGCCTTTCCTGGGCAACGACGAACGCCTGTTCTGGCAGCGCGCAGAAGACCGCAACCGTGAGACGGCAAGGCGCTACGACGAACTGGGACTGGCCTGCTACGAGGCGATGGAGGCTTTTGTGGAATATCACATCTGACGGTCTGTTCGCTGGAAACAGCCATCCATCACCCGCCTGAAACCTTCCCCAAAAAGACTTTAGCCCATCCTCGCACAAACGAGGAAAAAGCCCGTCGTGCCCCCTCTCAACGAGACGACGTGGAATAAATGATAGAAATCCCTATGGTGGTCAACAGCACCAGCATGGCGAAAGAAATAACGGCTGTATAGACCAAATAACGGAAGATACGCCATTTGGAGAACCCAGAGAGTTGCTTAAAGGTGACGAAAACCATGAAGACAGCGAACAACCTGAGCAACAAGGAATCGAGCAGCCCCCCCGCTATTGAATAGAGGCTATAACCATTGGATGTATAGACGAGCGCTATGACAAACTCAGAAAACCTGAGGTCGGGAATATTGGGATTGGAGCGTATGAAGAAAAACAGGGGGATGGAGAAAAGTAAAAGCGACAACAATGAGAAGATGGCGGGGTTTTTCTCACTAAGCCGATCCATCATTTTTGAGAACCGCAGGCCTGCATCCATCATGAGCGATTCATTCACATTTAAATCAAGATCCAAAACTTTCCTGTGGGGTGTATTCTGCCCCTTTGTCTCTGCCAACGCCCCATTCTCCACTTCCTCTGCCTCCAAAGTCTTCTCGGCCTTCTCGGCACTCTCAGCCACTTCTGCCATCTCCGAATTCTCGATTTTCTGCGAGGCGTCCTCCATAGGTTCACTCTCTTGCAGTCCGAAATTCAAACCATGCTCCACCAACAGGGAAAAAGCGGTCAGCAGGAAAAACATCTTGAATGGAGGGAAATAAGCCGACTGCATGCCATTGAGATAGTCGCGGATCATGTAGCCCGGGCGCAGCATCAGGTCGCGGATGCTATGGAACATGCCCCGATTGCCTATCCCCCAGACATCGAGGAAGCCCAAGAAGGCTTTTTTGAATGAGTATCTTCCCACGTTGGCCGACTGCCCGCAGCGCGGACAATAATTGCCAGTGTATTCCGTGCCACAAGTTGCGCAGGTGCGCTGCTCTTCTGACATTGGAGCCACCTCATGCGGCCTACGCTGCCACATGCGGAAAGCCCGCAGCCATACCTTCCGCTTATGCTTGTTTTTTATCAATTCTAAATACTTTCCCATACTTATTACCTTTATCCAGAGCAACAAGCCTGATAGGCGGAGTTTCTCTTTCTTAGGAAACGGCGCTTCATAGGCAGGTCTGATGTTGCTCATCTGAGCCTGGTCGCCTGATGCCGGTTGTTGGATCATTTTTAGTTTCCGCGCCACAAAGTTACGAAAAATCGAGAGCAGAACGAAAAGAATTTATTCTTTTCTTATGCCGAGATGGAGTAACTTCGACACGCAGTGTCAAAGTTACGAAAAATCGAGAGCAGAACGAAAAGAATTACATTCTTTTCTTATGCCGGCAGGGGAAAAGCAGGCGCGGCGGGGGGGGCCGGCCAGCAGCAGCCAGCCGAGAGAAGGAGACACAAAAACAAAGGGGGGGGAGAGGGAAACGGAGAGCGGAGAGGGG
>ODAI012094338.1_pt1 | contig 10729 bp, 10 predicted proteins | sample 1539321 | NCBI WGS metagenome assembly ODAI01 (sample SAMN02144231, study PRJEB22623) | gut metagenome | biome: sheep rumen | host: Ovis aries | place: New Zealand | reverse complement strand
GCTACATGCAATCGATGCAGTGCTGACCAATTTGATACCACTACGAATGGGGATATCCTGACTTTTTCCGCAGAACTCCTCCCCAACCAGACGAATCAGACAGATGCTACAGGTTTCGAATATGACCAGTATCACAAGACAACGCTTCGCCATTGGAACCGCTGGTGGAAACAAGGTGCCATCGTCGATTTCTCCCGATGCACAGATCCACGTGCAAAAGAACTGGAGCGCAGGGTTGTACTCTCGCAATATCTTACACAAATCAACTGCGCCAACAATATGCCGCCACAGGAGTCAGGACTTACCTACAACACTTGGTTCGGACGTCCTCATCTTGAGATGACCTGGTGGCACATCACAGACTTTGCTCTTTGGAAACATCCAGAAACAGTACAGCAGATATTAGCTTGGTACAATGAGACGGCTTACCCCGTAGCCCGGCAGATTGCCCAGCGCCAAGGTTTCAAGGGTGTGCGCTGGATGAAGATGACCGACCCTTGGGCTGGGGAGGCGCCCTCGAACACCGGTTCGTTCCTTATCTGGCAACAGCCCCACTACATCTACCTCGCTGAAGAAGTGTATCGTGCAAATCCTTCAGCTGAGACACTCAAGGAATACAGCGAACAGGTAGAAGCCACCGCTGAGTTCATGGCCGACTATGTTACCTTCGACCAGCACTCAGGCCGATATCTTCTCAAGGGATGTACCGCCATGCAGGAATGTATGACAAAGGATATCTCCTACAACCACCCCTTCGAACTCGCCTATTGGCAGTATGGATTGGCTGTTGCTCAGCAGTGGCGTGAACGTCAGGGCAAAGAGCGCAACATCTTATGGGACGATATCATCCGCCGGCTCTCTCCCCTGCCTGAGGCTGACGGCATTTACACGGCAGGACTGCCGATAGGCAAGCAACAAGAGTCGGAAGCCTTCGATCCTTTCGGTGCCTCTGACAAGAAGATCGAGACATTCGCAGATAAATGCCGTAACGACCACCCTGCCGTGCTCGGAGCCTGTGGACTCCTACCCAGCCAAAACACCCCTTACGCTTTGTTGTATCATCAAGAGAAGATGAAGAAGACGCTTCACTGGGTGATGCAGAACTGGAACTGGCAGACGACCTGGGGCTGGGACTATGGTATGATTGCCATGACGGCAGCCCGTCTGGGTGATCCCGAGACAGCTCTCAAAGCCCTGTTCATCGACACTCAGAAGAATACCTATCTCAAAAACGGCCATAACTTCCAGACACCCGACCGTCTGCGTATCTACCTGCCTGGCAATGGTGCCCTACTCACAGCCATCGCCATGATGTGCGCAGGATGGGACGGTTGCACCGAACCTCTTAATCCCGGCTTCCCCAAGGACGGCAAATGGGACGTGCGTTGGGAAGGCCTACAGAGAATGCAATAGTATAAGAATACAAACTTGAATTGCAAGCAACAAATATGAGAAAATACCTCTTTCTACTTTGTATCGGCTTTAGCATCATGCATGCCTCTGCCCAGTACAAATCCGAAGTCTGGTCACCCGACAACGGCGACGGCACGTATACCAACCCCGTGATTAATGCAGACTATAGCGACCCAGATGTCTGCGTAGGACCGAGCGGCGAGGATTACTATATGACGGCCTCAAGTTTTCATTGTACGCCAGGGTTGCCTATCCTGCACTCTAAGGACTTGGTAAACTGGGAGATTATCAATTATGCCATCAAGAATCTCTATGAGGGTCACGACAAACTGCTGGCACACTTCAGCAGCCGCCCACAGCACGGCAATGGTGTGTGGGCGCCTTCTATCCGTTACCACGACGGACAGTACTATATCTACTGGGGCGACCCCGACTTCGGTATCATGATGGTGAAGACTAAAGACGGAAATCCTGCCAGTGAATGGGAACAGCCCGTCTGCGTGATTCCAGGACAGGGCTATATCGACACCACCCCGCTCTGGGATGAGGACGGACGCTGCTACTTAGTAAACGGATGGGCCAACTCGCGCAGTAAGTTTGCCTCGGTGCTGACGGTTCGTGAACTATCGGCTGACGGTACACGAGCCATCGGGCAACCCGTCATCGTCTTCGATGGCAACGGCACGGAGAACCGCACCTGCGAAGGACCGAAGTTCTACAAGCGCGATGGCTGGTACTGGATTATGTGTCCCGCAGGCGGGGTCCCCACAGGCTTCCAACTGGCAATGCGTTCGAAATCACCCTACGGTCCCTACGAACACAAGATCGTATTGGCTCAGGGCAAGACCAACATCAACGGGCCTCATCAAGGCGGCTGGGTGCATACGAAATACGGCGAAGACTGGTTCTTGCACTTCCAGGATAAGGAAGCCTACGGTCGCGTGGTACATCTGAATCCCGTTGACTGGTCTACTGGCTGGCCCATCATGGGCAAGAAGGGGGAGCCTGTCGTTACCAACAAGAAGCCACAGACATCAAGTAGCGTTATCGTCAACCCTGTCGAGAGCGACGAGTTTAATACGCCAACCGTCGGACTGCAATGGCAGTGGCACGGCAATTACGACGAGAAGTTCGGTGTGCCCACCGCTTTTGGAACCTTCCGTCTCTACACCTATAAACTGTCTGAGGGATGGAAGAATTTCTGGGAAGTACCCAATATGCTACTCCAGAAGACGCCTGCCGATCAGTTTACCGTCACCACCAAACTCCGTTTTACCTCAAAGGCTGAGGGACAGATGGGCGGACTCATCATGATGGGACTGGACTATAGCGCCTTAGTCTTACGTCGCATAGGCCATGAGTTCCAGTTAGTACAACTTACATGTAAAGGTGCCGATAAAGGCAATCCACAGACCGAGCACCTCATCGCGACGCTGAAACCGACAGCTGTCGACCAGATCGACTACAAGCCCGGCATCCACGAGGACATCTACCTGCGCCTGAAGGTGAAGAATTCTAAATTGACCTTTGCCTGGAGTCAGGACGGTAAGAAGTTCTCGCCCTGCGGCAATGAGTTCCAGATGAAGGAAGGCAAGTGGATTGGAGCCAAGTTCGGTTTCGTAGCCGTAGAGCCCGATCCCAAGTGTGATCGTGGCTGGATAGATGCCGACTGGATCAGGATCACAAAATAGAGAACCTCCACAGAGGGCAGTTATACTGCAGACAAAAAATCATCCCCGCCATTGTGAAGTGGCGGGGATGTTTTTTGCAGCCATTGTTAGAAAATACGATATACGCATTTGACATTCAGTGTGGGCCAGAATGTAGTTTCACTCAGCGTTTTGAGGGTTTTTGAACCTTTGGGGTCGAGGTTATCATACTTCTCGAGCTGTGACTTCCCATTATCACCTTCCAAAAAGACCTTCGGCTTTCCCCAGAACTGGATGCCCAGATCGACATTGCAGGCGAAACGGTGCTTCGTGGGAACTGCACAACCAAATCCGATGCCGATATAAGGACGAAAGGCATTGACTTCCACCGACGTCTTGATGATGCCATCCTTATCAGGCTCCAGAATATAGTTGCCAAACTTCACGCCAATCTTGCCAAGACCTAAATCTTTAGGCACTTCCCAATGGTTAAAGGCATAGATTGCCTCCAGCAGGATCTGGTCACCAGCAGTATTCATGTTTATGATCTCCTTGTTGCCCACATAGGCTCCTGCCGTCACGTGGAAGGAACTTTTCTTGAAGGGATAAACATCGAAGAGCAGATGTCCTGAAGCATATTTATACTTGCCATCGAAGTGGATCTTATCAGGAATGCGCTTATTAGGCAGAAACTTTGGAATCCATTCTTGGAAAACATCCTTAACACCCTGGCTAAATCCCAAGTCGAGCTCAGGATGGGTCGTGATATTGGGCATGACGTCTGCGCCGACACGGACTGATACGATTCGGGAGATGGGGGCTGCGGCTTCTAAGCTGAAAAACGTGGTACCAATACCCGCGCCTGCACTTAGATGATTGAATCTACCTAATTCCACATCATCATTATACTGTGCATGGACTGATGTCAATCCGAAAACTGACAAGACACTGATAAGAACGTATTTCTTCATCATAGCTTTATCCTAAATTGTCGCCGAGTGATGTCGCAGATGCCTAAAAGATTTTGTAGGCTACTCGTATCTCCAGATTGGGCCATGCCTTCAGCCATGACACTATACTACCGATACCGGAATTCTTACCTGCCGAATCAATCTCTGTACCGTTGTTCAGCACGAATTTCGGTGAGCCCCAGAACATCAGACCTAAATCTACGGCCAGGCTGACACGATGGGTCTTAGCCAGGTGCTGTCCGAAACCGATGCCAAGATACGGTTTCACAGCATTGGTCTTCATGCGCACGTCGATGTTACCATTCTCATCAGCCGTGAACACGTAGTCACCGAACTGCACTCCAACGGGTGGATAATTTGTACGGTAGAGAAGGTTGTAGTCTTTCACTTTTTCATTGGCATCGTAGAGGAAGCCAAGAGCACCATCATTGGTATTGCGGAAATGTAAGAAATTCTGGCTACCAAAGAATAGACCTGCAGAGAAGTAGAAAGGTATACTTTTCCAGGGATGTACCTCGCCCAGGAGGTAGAAATTCCAGAAGTTGGGCTTGAGAGCCAGTTCTACCTTATCTACCATTTGTGCACGCTTGATAGCATCCTCTTCCACCATCTGCATCTGAGTGATTTCCGAAGCTGTGTTGATGGCCTTGAACTTGATATCGCCCCAAGCCATTCCTCCAATACCTGCTCTTACCGTCACTGTTTTGTGGACAGGCATAGCCACATCGATGCTTGTACCTGACAGTCCAGTAGACAGACCTACAGAGAGGTGGTTGAAGAGGCCTTCTTCAGCATGTAACTTGTCGGCCTTCTGAGCCTTGGCTCCTGTTGCCGCAATCATAATCGCGAAGAGAATAATGAGTCTATGCATATTGCGTTTCATATTTCTTGTCATTTATTTAAAGTATGATTTGTTCGACTTGATAAGCAGGTTGGTGAGCGACTGGCTCATCGGGGCGAACCCGTACAGGTAGTCGCTGGTATACGGTGTACCGCCGTTGACGACACAGTGTACGTAGTCGTGGCAGGCCATATCCATTGGCATGATACCCACCGTACCCTCGTATTTCTGCAGGTCTTCGATAACCAGCGGGTGGAGGTTAGCGGCATTGGTAATGTATCCACGTGGCGACACCTGGGTATAAGCCGAACAGTGGTTTACAATCCAGATATTCTCGTCGGAAGCGGTAGCCTCACGTGCGCTGTGCATCATGTCGATGACAGTCTTCTGCTTGTTCTGCATCCGCTTCTCGGTAGTGGTCTTGTAGTAGTCCTGCTTGTAGAGTGTAGCCATGATCGAGGGGTCGTTCATGTTATACATGGCACAGCTGCGCTGGGCAGCGGGATCGAGATCCTCCTTGATATCCGGGTCCTCATCGGGCCAGTCGCAGTACACGATGGGATAATCGTAGATTTCATGCAGCAGGCGCAGGTCGTAGCGGCTCAACCACAGGATCTTACCACGCATCTCGCCCACCGTGATGTCTGGGCGCCAGTTCTCGACAAACAGCCCTTCATACTTCGACATGTGCAATACATCGCTGAGCAGGGAGTACAAGTCTTTCTGATCCTCAAAACCGTTGTCAAACTGCAGCTTGCAGATGAAGAACTCCGACGGGTGGGCTTTCAGGTAGTCTTGCATCCAGTCGACAGTTTCCTCGAAAGTGACGTCGATCTCACTGATACCGTGTGTCAGGCGCAAAATCCTCTTCTTAGCAATTGTGTCAGTGCTCACCACAGGGCGGATGTCAAAGAAGCGCAGACCAGAGTTCATCTGCTCCTCAAGGTCTGACAACTGGCTGATGGCCGTCATGTTGAACACGAACTTCAGTCCTGGCTGGTAGAATCCCATGCCAGTCATGGTGTCGTGTGTACCAGGGATGCTCAACTTGCATACCTTTACCTCGTCCCTCACCATGTCCAGCCAGTCTGTGGCGGGCTTGGCCAGGTCATAGGGAACCATGATGGAGTCCTCATAGTCCTCTGAGAAGAGATACGGTAAGTCGAGTGAGACCTTTTCGTCGTAGACTTTCTTTAAGTCTTCGTCACTGCAACTGTACAGTGCTGTCATGGCCACAAAGGCCATAATGGCATACATTAGTTTTCTGTTCATAATTCTATTGTTACTTATTTAATATTGTTTTGTTTCTCAATTAGTTAAGAACGATGTTCTTCATCATGAGCACTCATGTTCTTGATAAACAGATCGACAAGATGCTTCGTGATAAAGGTATTCCTGACGGCATGGCGCACTTTGTCGGCTAATGAGGTCGTGTCGTCGGAGGGGTTAGCCGCCTCTGACTCTGCCGCAACCACATCCTGCTCGCGCTTATCGATCTTAGCACGGAAGCTCTCTGGAACGTGATTGTAAAGGAACGTGTAGCATGGCGTAGCAGCCTTCATAATATAAGGCGTGAGGAAGGTGGTCACCACACTGGATGCTACGATGATGGGATAGATCATAGGATCAAGAACACCCAGACTGGTACCCAGTCCAGCGATGATGAATGAAAACTCGCCAATCTGGACGAATGAGAAGCTGGTAAGCATGGAGTCGCGCATGGTCTGACCGCCCCACCAGCAACCCAAGGTACCAAAGAGAATCATTCCTATGATAATGATCAAGCTGACATAGATGATGCTCATCCAATATTGTGCCACTGAAGACGGATCAATCAGCATGCCCACAGAGATGAAGAAGATAGCGGCAAAGACATTCTTCAGCGGTGTCATCAGCTTTTCGATACGATGCGACTCCACCGTCTCGGCAAGGATGGAACCCATCACGAAGGCACCGAGTGCGCTGCTGAACCCTGCTTCCTCTGCCGTCAGCACCATAGCCAGGCACAGACCCAAGGCGAGGATGATCAGCGTCTCGTCATTCAAGTGTTTCTCCAGTTTGCGTATCAACGTCGGGATAATCAGTATTCCGAAGATGAACCATGCCGCGAGCGTAATGGCCAGATCGACCACCTTGCCGGCCAACTCGGCACCCTCGAACTGATGGCGGATGGCGATGCTGGAGAGCAATACCATCAGTACCACAGCCACCACGTCCTCCACAATAAGGATGCTGGTCGCTCCCTTGACGAAACGCTCCTTACTCAGGCCGGCCTCGTCAATGGCCTTCATCACGATAGTGGTGCTCGACATACAAAGCATGCCCGCCAGGAACAGGGAGTTGATCATATCAAACTTGGCATCCACGCCCACAAGGTAGCCAAAGAGCATCATGCCACCGATGATTGTCAACGCACCGATGGCTGCCACCTTGCCGCTGCTGATGAGGTTCTTCAGACGGAACTCCAGACCGATACAGAACAACACAAACAGCACGCCGATGTCGCCCCATTGCTTCACGTTGTCCGCATTCACAAACTTCTCGCCAGAAAGGTGTGGACCTATCAAGACACCCGCAACGATATAACCAAGCACTACCGGCTGCTTTAGAAACTTAAAAATAATACTGACTACAGCAGCTGTAATCATCAAAATGTATAAATCTTGTACCATATTAATAATTAAATTTATAAATTTCGATTATTTTAAAACCTTAGTCTTTCTTCTCGTAGACCTTCTTTCCTTCGAAGTAGGTAGCTTCGGGCTTGGCGGTGTGAATCTCTGTCACAGGGCATGTCAGCACATCCTTATTAACCAAGAGGAAGTCGGCATATTTGCCTGTGCTGATACTGCCTCGCTCGTTCTCGATAAGCATCTGCTTGGCAATGTTGATGGTCAGGGAAGCGATGGCCTGTTCGCGGGTGAGGAGTTCCTCGGGCCACCAAGGCGTGCCATCCTCGCCTGCAAGTACACCAGTCACTGCTATTTCCATGATACCGAAGGGGTCGTCGGGACTTCCGCTTGTAGCTGGGAAGTCGGAGTGAGAAGTCACATGAATACCCTTGTCGAAGTAGGACTTCATCGGATAAGACTCTGCCTCTTGACCTACAGGAGCCAGGCCATGCTCCCGAATATAGTCAGCTACCCAAGAGGGGCCATGATGCCAGAGCATACCTGAGACGATATACATGTTATGGTCTGCCATACGCTTATAATCCGCTTCATCGACGTTACGCACATGAACCAGCGTGTTGCGCAGCTCATCCTTACCGCCATTGGCGTAAGCACTGACGACAGTATTGACGGCCTTGTTACCCATCGTATGGATGTGCATGGATATACCATTGGCATTCGTCTTGCGCGTGATGTCGGTCAGTTCCTCTTCCGTCCAGTTGGCAAGCCCCTGATGACCGTCAGGATATAGCGGATCCACAAAGCCGGTACCACCTTCTACCGTTCCGTCCATGAAGAGCTTCAGCCAGTTTGTCTTGACATGGGTAGTGGCGTATTTCTGTACGTCGGCGGCTTTCTTCAGTTCCTCATCCACATTCATCCAGCTCTCAATTTCGTAGGTCAAACCCAGCACGAAGTTCATCTTGCCGTCCTGATCCACCTGCTGGGCAGCCTTGAAGAAATTGTCGTTGAAGAAATAGTTGCCCCAACCATCGATATACATCGTGTAACCCTCTGCCAACAGATGCTCCTGTACCTTTGAGACGACGATTTTTGCAATATCAGTGGGATAGAGTGCTGCGGTGTCCAGGAAGGAACGTGTGTAAGTGCCAGCCTGTTCCTTCAGGAAACCTGTAGGTGTGCCGTCGGCTCCCATCACGATCTCACCGCCACGGATATCCTTGTCCTTTTTGAGCACCGTGCCGTCGGCCTTCATGATACCAGCCTTGACCAGCATCAGGGTGTTTGCCAGGCCCTTATGACCTTCGTCGTCGGCAAAGTAAATAGGAATATCACTGCAGATGGCATCCAACTGCTGGCGAGTAGGTATATTCTCCATGAAGGTGATGTAATTCCAACCAAAGCCGAAGATGGACTTCGCCCCTGCCTCCCGAGCCTTCTTGACGGCAGCGGGAACGATTTCCGCCAGGAACTTGTCAGGAGTCTGCCCAAGGGCAATCGTTCCGACTATCGGCAGGGCAACGCCTATCGAATAATGGGCATGGCCATTACCACAGGAAGGCATCACAAGCCCCTTATCGGTATAGTCCACCACCTCTGTCTTGCCTGGCTCAACAAAAGCCTCGACTCCTTGCTTGTCACCTACATAGACGTACTTGCCGTCTTTCACTGCGATTGCTTCTACAATCTGATTGTTTTCGGAAGTAAAAATCTTACCACAGACCACGAGGTCTGCACTGTTTCTTTCTAAAGATTGACTCATAGTCTTATCTATTTTTGGTCTATTCTCTTGTCTTTTGTTTTAGATAACATATTTCTGACTTTGCAAAGATAATAATAATCCTTAAAAAAACCATATCCAAAAGCATTTTTATTCCGATTTTTGCAGATTTTGAAACACTTTTTGCAGATTTTGAAACAATTTTTGCTTATTTTGGGACAATTTCTGACGACTTGTGAGGCTAAGTGTGTGAATAATCAATAAAAAACATGCCTCAGAGAGGGTGAAAGTTGCAAAGTTCGGATGGAATATATACTTTTGTACCATAAAATTTAGCAAATCACTTTAAACAAGAAGAAATGAAGTCGTCAAGTAATTCATCTGTGTAATAATCACAACAATATTTTAACATACTAATTTGAGAGGATACTCCCAGAGATTGAGGGAGTATCCTTTTTTTCTTGCCTTGCTTTGGGCGTACCTCGCCCAAAGCGAAATGAAGAAAGAAACAAAGATTGATTTGAAGAAAGCATTAGCGAAAAAATGCATGAGTGAAGCAGAGCTGGCCAGAAGATTAGGCTGGACCAAACAGCACCTGAACAAGATTAGTTGCGGAAAGGATAACCCCACCATCGAACAGTTGGAGCGCATCGCCGAAAGCCTCGGGATGACGCTCCATATCTCGTTTGAATAGGGGGCGTCAACTCCCCAGGTTGACATTTCACGCTACGAACGAAATTCGTGGCGCAAATGCTTGCATGCCTGCATGAAAAGTCGTACCTTCGTGGCGTGATTTTTATAAAGACATAGTAACAGAATAACATATTTTAGAACAGAAAAATATGGCAGAGAAGAAAAAGCAGAAGAGTGTGACACAAATGACACAAATGACGCAATTTTCTAAGAGTCCTCACGCGTACCGCGTACGCCTGTACGGTACGCGTGAGAAGTCTATAAATAATTCGTCAAATCCGTCAATTAGACAGAAGAACAGAATAAAGACAGAGTAACAGAATAACGATTTTTAGACAAAAGAACAGAATATTTATGAAAGCAAAGTCGAAGAGTGAGTTGGCGGCAGCGGCGGGGGGGAGCCTCGACACGCTGCGGAAGTGGTTGAAGGCTTGTCAGGGGGACCTGGAGGCGGTGGGCTATGACCCACGCGCCCGCGTGCTACCCCCAAGCGTCGTGAAGTTCCTGGCCGAGAAATACTGCATCGATGTGGAGTGAATGAGAATGAGAACCCGCAAGAGAGTATGCTGACCTATAATCCTAAAGGGTGTCAAAAAGAGGCACTTATCTCGCCTGGCTCCGATTATCTCGTCTAATGCGGAATAACTCCGAAGGCGGTCTTTGAAATGTTGTACCTTTCCTCTATAAAACCGAAATATATTCTCTCGCCAGAGTAACTAAAATCAAGAATATGGTTAAGGATGGAGCATATAACTACATCACAAGCCTCTATTTGACCTGTGTATACAAGTGATACTTTCCTCTACGAG
>ODAI014797250.1_pt1 | contig 10731 bp, 9 predicted proteins | sample 1539321 | NCBI WGS metagenome assembly ODAI01 (sample SAMN02144231, study PRJEB22623) | gut metagenome | biome: sheep rumen | host: Ovis aries | place: New Zealand | reverse complement strand
TACGGACACTACAAGGCAGAGACGGTGCTGGGGAAGGCTTTGAAGCATATCCCTCGCGACAAGTATTTCCTGAGTACGAAGGTGGGACGCTACGGAAAGGACGGTGTGAACACATGGGACTATTCGGGAAAACGTGCCACGGAGAGTGTGTATGAGAGTATGGAGCGCTTGGGCGTGGACTACATCGACCTCATCAATGTTCACGACATTGAGTTTCAGGCTGCTCTGCCAGGCGGATTGCAGAAGGTAGTGGATGAAACACTGCCAGCACTCGTGGAGCTTCGGAAAAAAGGGGTAGTGGGACACGTTGGCATTACCGACTTGCAGTTGGAAAACCTGAAGTGGGTGATTGACCACAGCGAGGCGGGTATAGTGGAAAGTGTTCTCAACTTCTGCCACTTCTGCCTGAATGACGATGCTTTGACAGACTACCTCGACTACTTCGAACAGCATGGCGTGGGTGTCATCAACGCTTCGCCACTCAGCATGGGACTGCTCTCACGTCGTGGTGTACCCGACTGGCATCCTGCTCCAAAAGCGCTCGTGGAAGCTTGTGCTAAAGCAGCACAGCATTGCGAGGCGAAGGGCTATCCGATAGAACGCCTTGCTGTGCAATATGCTGTGAGCAACCCTCGCATTGCGGGAACGCTCTTCTCGTCGGCTAATCCCGACAACGTGAAGCGCAACCTGCAGTGGGCAAACGAGGAACCCGATTGGCAGTTGGTGGAGGAAGTGAAAGCCATCATTGGCGACCAGCAAAGGGTGACCTGGAAGAATTCGTAAAAAGAAGGAATGATGAAGAATGGAGTATTGATAGATGCACATAGCCATCTTTGGCTGAAACAGGACACGATGGTGGACGGAAAGGTGATTCGTTCGCTGAAGAACGGACGGAGCATCTTCATGGACGAGGAAGTGCAGATGATGCCACCGTTCATGATACACGAAGGAAACACGGCCGAGATCTTCCTGTCGAACATGGACTACGCTCAGGTGGGCGGAGCCGTCGTTGTGCAGGAGCTTATAGACGGCAACCAGAATGAATACCTCAGAGAGGTGCAGGCGAAATATCCCGACCGATTCTTCTGCATGGGCATGGCCTGGAACGTAGAAGAGGCCGAGGCCGTGAGCAAGGCCGGACTGCGAGGCATTGCCATTCCCGGCCACCGCTACGACCAGCCCCTTGAAACGCTCATGCCTTTATTTAAATACATGGAGCAGCGCGACATGGTGCTCTCCATGTGTCTTAATGATGACGAGAGGCAGATTGGCCAGATGCGCGAAGCCATCGAGGAGTGTCCCCGGCTGCGCGTGGCCATTGGCCACTTCGGCATGGTGACCACACCGTCGTTCGAACAGCAGGTGAAACTGGCACTTGCCGGACCGAAAGTCATGATAGAGTCGGGCGGCATCACGTGGCTCTTCAACAGTGAGTTCTATCCCTTCCCTTCGGCTATACGAAGCATTCGCCAGGCTGCTGACTGGGTGGGGTGGGACAGGCTGATGTGGGGTAGCGACTACCCTCGCACCATCACTGCCATCACCTATCGTATGTCTTACGACTTCGTCACCAAGTCTGCCGGTCTCACGCAGCAGCAGAAGGCTCTCTTCCTCGGACAGAACGCTTGTCGCTTCTACGGCTTCGGCCCTCTGCCTGAGCTGCCTTACATTAGGAACATGTCAGAATAGCTGATATGCCGTGAAAAGAAAAGTATCCTCTTATATTTATGATGAAATTAACCAAACGGAAATGAAAGCAATACAGATTACGCACAGCCAGGAGCTGCGCATCGTTGATGTGGAAAGGCCTGCCCAGCCAGGAGCAGGCATGGTTTTGTTGAGAATTTGCTATGTGGGCTTCTGCGGCTCCGACCTGAACACCTTCATGGGTCGTAATACCATGGCGCTGGATCCAGTGATTCCCGGCCATGAGGTAGGGGCCGTGATTGAAGCCGTGGGGAGTGACGTGCCAGAGGGGCTGAAGGTGGGCATGACCGTCACTTGCAATCCCTACACCAACTGCGGAAAGTGCGCCTCCTGCCGTGCAGGAAGGGTGAATGCCTGCGAGCACAACGAGACACTGGGCGTGCAGCGCAACGGTGCCATGAAGGAGTATATCGTCATGCCGTGGGAAAAGGTGATTCCTGCCGGACTGCTTACTGCCAGGGAGTGCGCCCTGATAGAGCCGATGAGCGTGGGCTTCCATGCCGTGAGCCGTGCACAGGTGAACGACATCGACGTAGTGCTGGTCATTGGTTGCGGCATGGTGGGCATGGGGGCCATCGTGCGTTCGTCGCTGCGTGGTGCCACCGTAGTGGCTGCCGATATTGACGATGCCAAGCTGGAACTGGCCCGGAAGATGGGCGCTTCCTACACCATCAACACTCGCACAGACGATGTCCACAAACGGCTGCGCGAGATGACCAGCGGCTTCGGACCCGACGTGGTGATTGAGGCTGTGGGCAGCACACCCACCTACCAGATGGCAGTCAATGAGGTGTCGTTCACAGGTCGTGTGGTGTGCATAGGCTACGCCAAGGCCGAGGTGTCGTTCGAGACAAAGTATTTCGTGCAGAAAGAGCTCGACATTCGCGGTTCGCGCAACGCCATGCCGCAGGACTTCCGTGCCGTGGTTCACTATCTGGAGCGACACACGGCTCCATTCGACCGGCTCATCACGCGGGTCATAAAGCCTGAAGAGGCACTCGCCACGATGCAGTGGTGGAGCGAGAATCCCGGAAAGGTGTTCCGCATCTTAGTAGAGTTCAACCGGCCATGACCCTTCAGAGCAGTCCGAACTGATGAAGGAAGATGAAGAGGATGCAGAGCGGACACACGTACTTAACAAGGAAAAGGTATAAGTGGAAAAAGTGGCTGCGATAGGTTCCCCAGTTGGTGAACTCATCGTGTACCACCTTATGAGGTATGAACCATCCTATCAGTATGCTGGTCAGGAAGCCCACCACGGGCAGGAATATCTGACCGGTCACGAAGTCGAAGATGTCGAACAGCGTGCGTCCGAACAACTGCAATACCTCGACATTGCCTAATGAGAGCGAGCAGAACACTCCGATGACCGACGCGGCTACGACTACGAGCAGCGTGGCCGCCTTGCGCGAAATGCGCAGCTCCTCCTGGCAGAAAGCCGTAGACACCTCGACCAGCGACATGAGCGATGTGACGGCAGCCAGCGATAGCAGCGTGTAGAACAGCAGGGAAATGGCATAGCCCAGGACGGGAATGTTGCTGAATGCCTGCTGGAACACGTTGGGCAGGGTGATGAAGATGAGCGACGGACCGCTGTCTGGACTCACACCCACCGAGAAGGCTGCAGGGAAAATCATGAGTCCGGCCAGAATGGCCACTATGGAGTCAATGATGCCTATCTGGATGGCAGAACCGGCCAGGTTCGTGTGTTTGCTGAAGTAGCTGGCGTAGGTGCAGATGCAGCCCATGCCGATGGAAAGCGAATAGAACGACTGCCCGAGAGCCGAGAGGAACACGTCGCCATTGAGCATCGACCAGTCGGGCTTCAGCAGGTACTTAATGCCCTCTTCGGCATTGGGAAGCATGCATGAAGCCACCACGATGAGCAGCAATAATATAAATAAGGTAGGCATGAGCACCTTCGAGGCCTTCTCAATGCCGTCGCGCACACCGTTCTTCACGATGAGATAGGTCAGGAGCATGATGACGAGCATCCAGAACAAAGGCTTGACGGGGTCGGTAGAGAATTGGGCGAAATAGTCCTTGTAATAATCGGGACCGCCCGACAAGCGGCCAGCCACCGATGCCCATACGTACTGCAGGCACCAGCCGGAAACTACGGCGTAGTAGCCCGTGATGAGAAAGCCCGTGAGCACACTCATGTAGCCGATGAGCGTCCACGCCCTGCTGTCCGAAATCTTTCGATAGGCTTCGGCTGTGTTCGACTGGCCGTGCCGGCCTATGATGAACTCGCTAATCATGCAGGGGATGCCGAGCAGGAGGACACAGAAGATGTAAATCAGGATGAACACCGCACCACCGTTCTGACCAGTCATGTAGGGAAACCGCCACCCGTTGCCCAGCCCCACGGCTGACCCTGCCGTAGCAAGGATGATTCCTAACTTTGACGCGAAATTGCCTCTCTCCAATTCTTCCATTTTTTTGTCTTTTCGTTTTAAAACGTTGCAAAAATATAAAATTATTCTTACTTTTGCACCACAATTGGAATACAATTGATAGTTAGGATGAAAAAAATCTTCAGATTTGTAAGAAAATACAGGTTTTCCGTCCTGTGTATTCTCTTGATATGGTATCTTTCTGTTTGGTTCATTCCGCCTCACACCAGGCTCGACGACGTTCGGTTCATGGACAAGTGGACACATTTCACGATGTATGGCGGAACCTGTGCTGTCATTTGGTGGGAGTATCTGCGCAGCCATGAGCGGCTGCAGTGGTCAAAGCTGTTCCTGCTGGCCTGGCTGGCTCCCATTGCCATGAGCGGCTGTCTTGAGCTGGTTCAGGAGTATCTGACAACCAATCGCGCCGGTGAGTGGCTCGACCTGGCTGCCAACGCCACCGGCTGCACCATCGGAGCCGTCATCGGGTTCGTCATGAAGTATACAGGGATTGTCCGAGCACCCAGTGATTTGACTAATTCCCATAAATGACCGAACAAAATCGTCACAAACAACCGAAAAATTGTTGAGTTGCTTGCGTAATTCGATGGAAATCAGTATCTTTGCAGACAAAAGGAGTAATAAAGCGAATAAGGATGCAGAGAGAGTACAAACCAAGAATTGTCGATAAGCTGCTTACACGTAAACTGGCTGGCAAGGGAGCGTACTTTTGCCGAAAACTTAAAACTGAACGCTGCATGAAACGTATTACATATACTATCCTTTCACTTCTCTTCATCGCTCTAAACGTGCAGGGGCAGGCAACACCCAACAAGGAGGTGGTCATTGAGCAGATGAACTATTGCATCAACTCGCTGACGAATATCTCGCAAAATAAGTCGTTAGACGTGCTTGACCATGAGCAGGACCAGTTGCTGAACAACCTGACCATGGAACAGATGGCAGGGCTGCAAGAAGTGGCCGAGTTCAGGAAGCAGCTACTGCAAAGCCTGAACAGCGTCAGCATGACGCAACAGGAGAAGGAAGTGGTGAGAAGGATGCGCAATAATACGCTGGGCCGGCACATCTGGAAGACGGCTGCCGACTTCATCAACCGTCCGGCGGTGACGGGAGCTCTGTTGAGCATAGCCCGCACTACGGTAGACTACCAGTTGGTGGGCTATGGGCAGGGGCAGGAGGAACTGAAGGCACTCTGGGAGCTGAAAAAAGTGCAGATGAACGAAGTGACCACTCTGCGTAAGGAGGCACTCGAACTGGTGTTCAGACTCTACCAGCGCTTCCAGCTCGACGAGCGTGACCGGCTGACGGAGGCATCGGCACTGCTGTTCAACCAGATTGTGAACGAGCCAGACAACAACAAGCGCATCAGACTGCTGCGCGACAACTTCACTCAGTTCAAGAACCTGAGCGACTACTACTATTTCCTGGGCATGGCCTATATTGATGTCAATGACTATGTACATGCTCGGCCACAGCTGGAACAATATGAAGCACGCAGCAAGAGGGCGCCCATCTTCCGCTATAATGAGAAGCTGGGCTGTGTCTATCTTGCCAGACTCATCTTCGAGCAGAAGCTGAATAATGCTGAGAAGCAGCGACTTGTGGATGAAGTGCTCCATAACCTGCCCAACAACGGCGCGGCACTCATCCAGTGCGCTATGGTTCTGCTCAATGACCTGAAACAGGAGGAACGCGCCATCGACTTGCTGCGCAGCGGTGTCGACAATTCCCAAGTGACTGACCGCGATGCCATTGTGCTGACGCTGGCCCAGCTGATGCCGCGCATCAAGGCAATGCCCGCGATGGAGCAGCAGGTGAAGGATGCCGTCTACAAATGCGACGACTTGACACTGAACAGCTACATAGCCTTCGTCGTGAACGACCATCAGCCCAACATCTGGGAAGCACTTCCGGCTTTCATCCAGATTGACGATGCCTTTCACCGTCCCTGGTATTTCTTCGGGAAACATTTTAATGGCGAGTTCCGGATGCTATTACCAGCCAACTTCTCGCTGGACAGGCAACAGTTGGCGGTCTACTGGGAACGCAACGAAGGGCAGCACCTGTACATCACCGAGGGCGAACCGAGCCTCTCCATGACCATAGAGCGGGAAAAGGTGTTCGACGAGGTGGATTGCTTCCAGAAAGATCCGTCCATGATGTACCTCTTCCTCTCGTCGGTCGACGGCAAGAATCTGCTTCAGGTGAAGCCCCATCTGGACTACGATGCCATTCAGAAGAACGAACTGCCGGGCATGAAGGAGCTGTCGCTGAGCGATGCCGACATTGCTTCAATCATAGAATTCTGTAAGAAGCACGAGCCAGAGAAAGGATGCACTGTGCTGAATGTCAGGAAAGGCGGCGCACAAGGCTCGTTTGAGAACGACAGCATCAGTTTCGAGGGCGACACGCTGCGCTACACTCCCCGGCTGACCAGTGAGGAACGAACGTTGTTAAGGGTCATCTTTGCCGACATGCCGCAGACCATCGTCACCTTTGCTGTAGACAGTGATGAGCAGAAACTGGACATCTATTCCGTTGAGTCCAACGGGCAATTGTTCTATAAGGACAAAGCACCTGAAGCCATAGGCGCCAAGACTCTTGCTTGGTATGAGGAGATATGGCACTGGCTGTGGGGCATCCTGGTGTGGCTATGGGAACTCGTCAAGGGAATAGTTGTGTGGCTATGGCATTTTATTTGGGGCGTAGCAGTATGGTGCTACAACTATGTGATGTCATTTCTTTAGAAAAATGATATTAGAACCTTAAAATACAAAGGACTAATGAAGAACTTTACTATTCTATGCTTGAGCATTCTGGCCTTTGCCCTTGCCTCTTGCGGTGCAAGCGACGATCCCAATGCTGAGATGAACACGCAGTTTGCTGTAGACGTTGCAGACAGCACGCACGTTCTTTCGCCAAGGACTTATTCCTATTTGCAGAACTATTCACTGCCTCTTGGCATCAAGGCTGCCGTGGTGACAACCAACAGTATTGACGATGCCGAGATGGGAAGGTATGCCGACAACCTTTTCGACCAGTATTGTGAGAAGCAGTACAGTGGCAACACTTTCCGCCAACGCGGTGTGCTGATTGTGGTTTCAGAGAGTCCGCAACTCATTCAGGTTCGTGTAGGCAAGACCTATGCCGTCTACTGCCGCATGCATGGCTCGGCTGCTGGAGAGAGCTACCTGAACATGCAGAAACAGGTGGCAGACCGGGGATTGGATGAAATGTGTCCCATTGCCTTGAACAATGTGATGAAAGACATTGAAGACTGCCGGCACTTGTCTTGGTATCAGAAGGTTGCTCTTACCCTGTCGTTTGCACGTGTCGAACAGCTCATGGATGACTTGGCAACACCATCTGAGAGCCTTTTCAACCGCTTCTATTTCCGTCCGTTCCAATTCCTTCTCGGAGGCTTGCGCGTCTTGTCGGGCAGCTGGATGATGGCCTTCCTGATACTTGCCTTGGGCTATACGCTGCTTAAAAACTATGTTGAAGACAAGCTGAAGGCGTTTGTGATGAAGAAAGCAAAGCAGGATAGCAAAAGCGAACAGGACTATTCAGACAATCTGGAAGTCTACGGACTCATGCTTAATGCTGGTCTCTTCGTTGTGAAGCTTCTGCTTACCATCCCTACGCTGGCAGCCATTTCGGTGCTCTCCACTTCGCGTACAGAAGATGTCATTGCGTTGCAATACGCCCATATACCGTCGGTCGACGTCATTGGCAGCACTATGCAATGGACTAATGAAGCACCGGGATTGGGAATGGTGCTGATGCTGATGTGCATATACTATCTGAAGTTTCTGTTGTGCGACAATGGCATGTTTTCGGTGGCACACTGTTCTGACAGGAAGCAACAGCAGCTAATTAGCAACAATGCTGCTCGCGTCATGTGTGATCAGATAATCAATTTGGGCTACAACCGTTATGTCATTTCGAAGATAATAAAACTGCTGTTCAGTGTGCTTACGGTGTTGCCATTTGTACACAACGTCCATGAGTACAACCACGATGCCAACAACTACGACCCTAACGACCCCAACGATGACGGGAAGCCGAAGAAGCGGCTCATTGACTTTTGCTTCTATGACTCGGACTCCGATTTCTACCGTCAGTCTCCGTTGCTGGCCATCATGGTCAACACCCACCGCGAGGCACTCTGGCTCACAGCCTTCTTAGGCATAGCGGCCATCATGCTGTTTTCCTATCCTTATGTCATCTATTTCTTGGTTCTCTGGATAGTACAGTTCGCCATTAGGGCTATTCAGGAGGTACGGTATGTGATGAAGCAGAAAGGCTTGTCGGACGACATGCAGCCTATGCGCCTTTTCGACCAAGTATGGCTCACCAACCTTATCTTTGCCATATCAATGGGCGTACTGTTGGCCATACTGGCTCCATCATATCAGGTGAAAGCCATGGACAAGGTTGAGGAAGTGGCAAAGGCCCTGCCCGATGATTTTAGCGGCCTCTACTTTGTGCCTAAGGCTAACGGAGCCGATGTAAAGGGAACTACGGCGCGCATCTTGCAGACTCCTGATGGCGGCTACTACATGCAAGTGTACAGCGACAAGCCCATGCGGCGTTTTGAACTCACACTCGACCGCGAGAAAGGCATCTTCCATTGCGATGTGTTAGGCGATGGATATATCACTTACGATGAACAGACAAAAAGCTTAAGAATAAATTTCTCTGATCTATGGATATTAACAAATTGATGGGCATGGTATGCCTTTGTGTGGCTATGACACTCTGTTCCTGTTCTTCGAATGAGAAGAACGCATCGGCTTCTGTCTCAAGGGAAGTCTACGATGAACTGCAGAAGAAGTACGACATGCTGAAAGAGTCTGTTGAAGGAACGCTTTCGGCTAACGAAGAGGCTCAGTTGGAACTGAACCGTATCATGGTGGAGTTGAACACTATCACCGGTAGAACCATTTCGTTGCAGAAAAATGTGGAAAGTGGTGTGGGGGAAGACAACAAGACAACCGCAGAGAGAATTTCGGAGTCGATAGCTGAAATAAAGCAGCGACTGAACAGTGTGGCGGCTTCAAACACCAATGCCAACAAGCAGACGCTGGCACTCGTCGAGAACTTGAGGCAGACCATAGCACTGAACGAGCAGGAGATAGACCGTCTGAACACGGTCATACAGGATAAGGATCAGCAGATAACGAACCTGGACAACCAGCTGTCGAGTACCAGCGCACAGCTGGACCAGACGCTCCTGGAAATGCAGCAGAACGAAAAAGCCAGTTGGTTGCAGATGGGCGACGAGCTACTGAGTACTGCCGACCTTCTGCCAAACGTGAAAGGTCACGGTAACATGAAGCCTATCAAACAGGCCAAGCTCACCATTATCAAGCGTGCCAAGGCCGCCTATCAGCAAGCTTACTCTTTGGGAGCAGCTGAAGCCATCACCAAGATGAAGGAAGCCGACCGCATATATAATGAGGCCTACAATCGATAGGGTGCAAAATAAACAGGACAGCCTATCATTACAAGCTGTCCTTCCAGAGGCAATAGGGGTTCAGGCGCAGATGGGAGTTATAGAATCGGCGGTCGCCCGTGACTTCACGGCCTATGAAGTCGGGCTTCACGTAAGGTTCGTCGGGTGCTGAAAGTTCCACCTCGGCCATGACGAGACCTTCGTTGTCGCCATAGAATTCGTCTACTTCGAAGGTGTGACGGCCTGAGGGAACCAGGTAGCGGGTCTTGTCGATGACTCCCGGCTCGCACAGGCGGAAGAGCTGTTCGGCCTCGTCGGGCGTGATTTCCTTCTCGAACTCATAGCGGCTCAGACCGCCGTCGGCCGACGGTCCCTTGATGGTGAGGAATCCACGGTCGCCACGGATGCGCACTCTGACGGTGCGCCCGTGGCCACTGCAGATGTAGCCCTGCCTGATGCGGCTCTGGCTGGTGGCCTGCCGCTTGTAGCTGTCGGAGCTCACAAGGAACTTCCGTTCAATTTCCATTCCGCTCATATCAGCTGAACGTGGCGATAGCCCAGATCATGTAGACCAGTGCCATGCCGATGAGTACGAAAAATATCCACTTAACGATTTTGTCGCCCTGCTGGGCCTGTTTTTCAGCGTATGCCTTCTGTTTGGCATTCTGATGTTCAGGATTTTTCTTTGCCATAGTTATGTAGTTTTAAAAGGTTACTCTTCATTGACGGGGAACTCCATGAGGTAGGCCTTGATGAACTCGTCTATCTTGCCGTTCATCACGCCTTCTACGTCGGAGGTCTGATAGTTGGTGCGGTGATCCTTTACGCGCTTGTCGTCGAAGACGTAGCTCCTGATTTGCGAGCCCCATTCTATCTTTTTCTTGCCGGCCTCAATCTTGGCCTGTGCTTCCAGCCGTTTCTTCATGGCACGGTCGTAGAGCTGCGATCGGAGCAGGGCCATGGCTCTTTCCTTGTTCTTTGGCTGGTCGCGCGTCTCCGTGTTCTCGATGAGGATTTCTTCTTCCTCGCCCGTGTCAGGGTCTGTGTACCAGTAGCGCAGACGTACACCCGACTCTACCTTGTTCACGTTCTGACCGCCGGCACCGCTCGAGCGGAAAGTGGCCCACGAGAGTTTGGCCGGGTCGACGT
>ODAI014315053.1_pt1 | contig 10731 bp, 11 predicted proteins | sample 1539321 | NCBI WGS metagenome assembly ODAI01 (sample SAMN02144231, study PRJEB22623) | gut metagenome | biome: sheep rumen | host: Ovis aries | place: New Zealand | reverse complement strand
CTTTTAACTTGTATTATGAATCATGTAAAGGTGGAGTTGACTATCTGCTAAAATTCAATGAAAATAATGATAATAATATTATACCTATAGAAGTAGGTTATGGTAAAAAATCATTGAAACAGGTACACAAATCAATAGAACGAAACAATAGTCCTTATGGTATATTAATATCCAATCGAACACCCTACTTAACAAGAGAAGATAATATAATTTGTTTACCATTGTTATTGTTTTCATTATAAATGATGTTTCATCATAAAATACATTTTTATCTAATGTTTAATGTTTTATAATTCTAGGTAAAATCTATTTAGGTTTCATCATATGATACCCATTAAATATTGATTAAACAGCCAATAATTATTATACTTATAAGTATAACAATAAGTAGCAGCAATATAGATGTAACCTGTTGAAAACTAATTTATAACTACAACATACTATCAGTACACAATCAAGCAGAAAATAACAATAAGCATAGAAGAATCTGATAAATATCGTGCAAGAAATGCAACTACAACACTAAATGTAAACAAGGAGTATCAATTCATCAACTGGCAAGTACAACAATTACAGCAAAAAGTGGATCCAAGATAAACATCACAGGTAATGTTAGAGATAAAAATAGGAACCTAATCACACAAAGCAAATTAAACATTAAAATTGCAGGAATTGATATAACTAACATCACATTAAAAAATGGAAAATTCACCTATGAATACACACCAACACAAAACAAGGAAACATATGACATACTAATAACATCACAAGAAACAGATAACTATCTATACAATGCTAAACATATGAGCTTGAAGGTAACATGATATATAAATACTAATGTAAATCATAGTATTATATAGAATATGTAAGATATCGGGTTTTGCATATTTGTATAAAGAAATTAATTCCTTTATTATTTCAAGTAGCAATAATAAAAATGCTAGAACCTGATAAACGGTAGGAACCATAGTTTCACATCTAAATATTGATTAATGGGTTTGATGATAATCTAGCGATTAAAAGAAATTATCAACAAACATAGAGAATTTTCATCTATACCTACAAATATAAATATATGTAAAATAAAATAATAATTTTTTTGATAAAACTGCTTCTAAAATAAATTGAGTGTAATAAGTAAATTATAAAAAATCAGTTAAATATTATTAAAATTAGAATTTCTTATAGAAACTCCAATTTAACATTTTTTTAATCGCTTATACCATAACTCCTACCGTTAAGTGAAATTATTAGTATGATTAGTGTTATAGATTTAGTAAATATATATACTTTATCTTTAGAATTAAATTAGGTAATGAGAAATATTTAATATAACCATAAGTTTTAAACAATCAGTAGATTCTAATTCTATAGAATTCTTAAATAAAATATTAATTGAGGTATTTTATTGACTGACTTTCATCTTTTATTTCTCTTAATACCCATTTATCATTAGTATTTACTTGGTTACCACCAATAATTATGAGTATTATGCATATACTTTCTAGAATAGATAATACTTCTTTTCGATAGTTTTCTTTACCAATTTGATATGAATAATGCTTGATTTTGTAGATACGATATTTATCACTTAAACTATTGTTTATAATGTTATATGCATCATTTCCTATAGCTATTAATATAGGTTTTTCATCAGATAAAATATTTAATTCATCCTCAAATAGATTTATATTTTTCTCAATATCCTTTGGATTCTTTTTTAAGTGTGATATTACCTTAGCTGAATCAACTTCTGGAAATTCTTTAATAATATCTGTAATATAACTACCCCAAAATTTAGTATTTACTAATGCATATCGTAACTTGTAATCATGTTGATACCTATAACTACTATGAAAATTTTTCCAAGGTCTATCTTCTTGTTTTCCATGAGTACTAGAACCATTTAATGCTACAAATACATATTTATCATTTAAAATATCACATATATTTTCATCATCAAATACGCTCATATCATCTGTATTTGATTTTGGTGTTGAACCTGCTTCTTTCCATATTGTCCAACTGGATGTGTGTCCAAATTTTTCTTAAAGATTATTATAACGATTTATAACAATCATAATTTTACCTCAGTATTTTAAGTTAATTATGTTATCCATTAATAATAACTTTTTTTATATGTAGAGTATTTGACAAAATAATTTTTTTCTGTTGTTTTGTATTACTTTTATCTATTTGTACTTTTTATGTTTATAATAATTTAACCAAGTCTCTAATATAAGAATTAATAGAAATTCACATATATATTCGTTTAATATTTTGTATATGATTAAAATCATCACAAAACTAATCACATTCATGAAAAAACAAAACCCTACAAAAAGTGACCACAATGTAATTATGCCAATTTTGGGGAATTTATTATGGTAACCACCATTAGGATCGATGAAGATGTTAAACAACTATTAAAAATTAAAAGTGCAGAATTAGGTATTAAACAAAAAGATTTATTAAACAGATATGTTATTGAAGGTATTAAAAGAGATTCAACCCTAAATAAACCGGTTAAAACTTTAAATGAACTTGAAAAGATATTAAAACATGATAACCCAAAAGGAAATAATTTAAAAAAATTTTCAGGAATCGTGTCAGAAGGAGAAATGATAGATTCCGTTGAAGAAAAAAGAAAAGCATATAAAGGTCTATAACTTATGTTATTTAATGATACAACTTATCTTTTATCACTGATTAATGTAATGGAAAAAAATCATGAAAAAGCAATACAATTATTAGAACATATTGATAAAGAAGAAACACTTATAAATAGTACTGTATTGATAGAAATGTTAAATAGATTGAAAAAGAAAAGATATGACAAATATAGAAATACAATCATCGATTTAATATATAATATGGACAATATCCATTACTTAACTACTGAAGATTATAGTAAATCATTAGACACTTGTAAATATTATAATTTCAGTATTAATTTCAGTGATTGTACTATTCTTGAATCCATGAAACAATTTAATGTTACACATATAGTTTCTTTCGATTCGGATTTTGATAAAGTAAATAATATAAACAGAATTTACTTATAAACTATTCTATCTTTTTAATTTTATCCCAGATTTAACATAATAAATCAAATTTATCAAAAAACTTCTTTTTAATCTTTATAAATTACTAGAAATACCCATGTGCTCATTTTTAGAGATATAAAAGATTTTTGTTTAAGATTTTCATAAATAATCATAGTCTTATGTTACTCATTGTGATTATCAAATATAAATTGAACTGATGAAAAAGAAAATATAATATAACATATGAATTTACGGCCTTCTTTTTTTAAAAATAATTATATAGTCATAAATACATATATAATATTATACTAAAGCGTTTATAATTTATGAAGAATGATTTAAAGCATTTAATATAATTAATATTACTATTATATATGAACACTTCCGGGGGATATTCAATTTGAAGAAATCAAATAACAATAAAAATAAAAACAATAATAACAACCAACAAGGAGAACAAACAGTTCGTGTAAGAAGTCCACGAAAAGGAGAAATTCCGGGCATTGTTGAACAAATCTTAGGACATGGAAAACTCAAAGTAAGATGTAATGACAAAAACATAAGACTATGCCGTATACCGGGTAAAATGAAAAAACGTATATGGATACGTGAAGGTGACGTGGTACTTGTTAAACCATGGGATTTCCAAAGTGATGAAAAAGCAGATGTAATCTGGAGATACACACGTACTGAAGCAAACTACCTTGAAAGAAGAGGATTCCTAAAAATATAATAAACAAAAAAATAAAAGGAAAAACAGGAGTATGGACTTAATAGAAAAATTAGAACCAGTATTAATATTTGGATCAGTATTACTCGGTTTATTATGTAACAATATAACAATTCTAAGACAGATAAGTCCATCACTAATAACTATTTTTTTAGCATTAATGCTATTTACACTATTTCTAGACATACCATTAAAAGATATCCGAAATAGTTTTTCAAACATTAAATTTACAAGCACTTCCCTAATCATAAACTTTTTATGGACACCACTACTAGGATACTTCCTGGGAAACTTATTCTTAAATGGCAATATAGATCTGTTTATTGGTTTTGTCATGCTAATTTTAACACCATGCACAGACTGGTACCTCGTATTTACCAAGATGAGTAAAGGAAATTTACCATTAAGCCTATCAATTCTTCCAATAAACCTAGTACTGCAACTAATATTATTACCAGTTTACCTGCTGATATTCTTTTCAAGTTCAAACACACTAGAATTAAGCAGTTTAGCAAATAGTATAATAACATTCATAGTATTGCCATTTATTACCTCAATAATAGTAAAATACGTACTTAAAGATAAACCCATTAAAGATAAAATAACTGCACATTTAAGCAATCTGCAATTAATATTCCTGTGTATTGCAATATTCGCTTTATTCAACACAGAAGCAAACACATTACTAAAAAACATTAACACAATCGGAATCATATTTGTCCCAGTGATACTGTTTTTTATAATAAACTTCATATTAGATTACATAATAGCAAAAAAATTAAAATACAACTATGAAGATTATGCAAGCCTCACCTTAACAACACTAGCACGCAATTCACCACTAGCCCTTGCAATAGCAATCAGTTCATTCCCACACAACGAACTAATAGCAATAGCACTAGTAATAGGACCCCTAATAGAATTACCAGTACTATACATAGTATCAAAAATATTACTAAAAATAAAAAAAGAATACAAATAAAAACTGTATAACATATTTTATTAGGAGATTTTTGTATACATTATCAACATTTTGTAATTAATTTACTAAGTATGTTTAATAATGTCTAAATCATATTTTTATCAAAATAGTTACTACAAATCTATAAAACAAAACACTACAAACATATAAAACAATAGGTTGATTATATGAACTATTTAAAAAGATATCTCGATGATGAACTGGAATTTTATTTGGATACAATTGGGGCAATATTAATTATTGGCCCTAAATGGTGCGGTAAAACTACTACTGCAATTCAACACAGCAATAGTGTTGTTAAATTAGATGATAATTATGAAAATTCCTATTTAGAATGGGCCAATATTGAACCATCAAAAGTATTACAAGGTGAAAAGCCAAGACTTATTGATGAATGGCAGTATGCTCCAGTATTATGGGATGCAATACGTAACAGTGTTTGATGAACTTCAAGAAGATGGATTATACATTTTAACCGGTTCAACTATTGTCGATAAAAGTAAAATAAAACATTCTGGAGCAGGTAGAATTCATCGTATGATAATGAGACCAATGAGTTTATATGAGAGTAAAGAATCTAATGGAAAAATTTGTATCCTCGATTTATTTGATAATCCCGAAATGAATATAAATGGCATTGAATCTAACTTAACTATTGATGATTTAATATTTGCAATATGTCGTGGTGGGTGGCCATCCAGTTTAAATAAAAAATCAAAAAAATCACAATTATCGGCTGTATAGTCATACCTAGATGTTTTAATTAATGAAGATGTATATTCTATTGATAATGTTAAAAGAAATCCATTAACTGTACAACGTATTCTTCAATCATATTCTAGAAACATATGTACCCTAGCTAAGGATACTAAAATTATTGCAGATATTAGTGAAAATTATGAAAGGATAACTCCCCCTACATATTATTCATATATAAATGCTTTGAAGAAATTGTTTGTAATTGAGGATATTCATGCATGGTCGCCTAATATTCGTTCAAAAACAAGTATACGTTCACAAATGAAAAAAGTTTTAATTGATCCCTCCATTGCAGTTGCTTCTTTAAACTTATCCCCCCGTAAACTTGAGAATGATTTAAACACACTAGGATTTCTTTTTGAAAATTTATGTATTCGTAATTTAAATGTTTATACAATGTCAGAAAGAGGAGTTGTCTCATATTATGCTGATCGCTTTGGATTAGAAGTGGATTGTGTACTTCATTTAAGGGATGGAAGATATGCACTTATTGAATTTAAATTAGGAAGTAAAGAGATTGATAAAGGAGCAGCCAATTTACTTAAAATAAATAATTTAATAAATCAAAATGATCAAATGCAAAAACCTTGTTTTTTAGCAATTATCACTGGAGGAAAATTTGCATACACCCGAGAAGATAGGATAAAAATAATCCCAATAGGATGTTTAAAATAATACAAAAATTTAAAAAAGAATAAAATATCCACACATCATAATCCACAAAGTTAATCCGACATAAATATATCCCACATATAATATCATAACAACCACCACCCCTTTTAGCATAACACAAAAATATTTTAGTTTATTAATAGTAATATTATATTACTAACCACATTATCTTAAGTTAGAAAACCTTGCAAACAGTTAACAATTAAATAGTAATATATAATTTAAAAACAAACACACAAAGATAATAAAATCATAACCATAACCCAATGACGACAAATAACCTAAAAAATGTTATATAAATAATCTTACCAAAAAAATAAAAAATAAAAAATATGGGAGGTCGTTATTTGAAGGAAAAACATTATCAAGATGCAGACAATCAAATGAGAAAATTAGAAGAAACAAAAAGAATTAAAAGTGTTGAAGATAAACAAGTATCCAGCGAAGTATTTGATAACCGAACACTACAAGTACTTTATAAACTAGCCAAACAAGGATACCTTCAAAGCCTAAACGGTGTTATAAGCACAGGAAAAGAAGCCAACGTATTTCTCGGAATAGATGATGACAACAAAGAAGTTGCTGTGAAAATATACCGAGTAGTCACACTTGACTTTAAGAAAATAAAAGAATACATAGCCGGAGACCCAAGATTTAAAAGTCATGGAAACAATACAAGACAAATCATAACAGCATGGACACAAAAAGAGTTTAAAAACCTTAACCGATTACATAAATTAGGATTAAACGTACCCGAACCATACACAGCCAATGAAAATGTCCTAGTAATGGAATACCTAGAACACTCAGAGAATGATGCAAGTGCTGCACCACCACTTAGCAAAATACGCTTAGATAATGCAGAAGAAGTCTTTGAAGAAATCATTAACTTTATGGACATATCATACAATAAAGCCCAACTAGTACACGGAGACCTTTCAAGATACAATATCCTTTATTCACATGGCCATCCATACATAATTGATGTGTCACAAGCAACACTTACAAGCCACCCCTCAAGCATGCAATTACTTGACAGAGATATTGAAAACATCGTATATGACAGTAAAAAATTTAAATTAAATTTAACATTCGAATATATTAAAAACAGAATAATTAAAAAATAAAAGGTGAAAAAAAAATGTTAATAAAATGTGATATTTGTGGTCATGAATTTGACCATATGAATGCAGGTTGTTGTGACTGCGGATATGATTGCAATGGAGCAAACATCAAATGCCCAAACTGTTTATTTGACATAGAAGCTCCACCAGAAATAAGGGGAGATATCCTTAAACAAAAAGAAGAAAGATCAATATTTGTAAAATTAGAAAAAGAGTTAGACCTATAACACCTCTTTTTCTAAATAAAAAAAAAGAATATTTAAAAAAAATAAGTAAAAATGAATTAAACATCCATTCATAAATTCTTAACAATACATTGCTGTGAAACTAATAGAATATATTTATGAAACTAAGACCAAAGAAGTACATTGACCGGACTAGTATGCCAGATATACACTAAAATTCCAAATAGAATAAAGAAAAGATAATACTCAAAATTGCCTATTTTTCTTAAATTATCATTCGTTAATATATTCCATCCAGTAATATCCTCAACTTTATCAACATAAATGTATAAATGCAACTTGATGAATAAACAAACCAAAACAATTAACGCTAACTTAGAATGAGTTGCCCAAAAACCAAATACAAAAAATCCAATAGAAAATATAGACACCATATTAAAAATCAAGGGAAACAAAGTAGGAGTAACGTAACAAGTAGCATTTTCATCAAGTAATTTTCTATGATTTAATTTAAACCGTAAATAGACTACCAAAAAATTATAATATATTACTAAAATAAAAATTATACCACACCATCCCAGTATATTATTTGGCAAATAATATAACAATGGCCAATCAACAATTAAGAAAGCAAAAGGCATTACCAACCCCAATTCAAAAAATCTGAAACGTTCATTATAAACAATATATTTATCGTCTTTTTTATCCGAATACATTAAATCAGAAGCCTTAAACCCTAATTCATCTAACTCTTCACGTTCCTTTAGAAAATAACATTTTGTGTCACGATTAAAAAAATCTGAAAGAGCAAATTTTTTATATAAAAAATTTATAATCAAACCAGAAATTATTAAATTAGAAAGTAAGAGAACAATAAACTTCATCTTAACTCAACTCCCATCCAGTAATACTATTCATCGTATCTTTCAACTCTTTAGATTGAATCATGCCAATAGCAGTGTCTATACATGTTCTTGATGCAGTTTGAATAGCATTTAATAACTTATATTTATGAACTGCTTCATGCATCCCTATTACAATTGATTCATCTTTTGATATTTTGGATAATGCTCTACTAACTCCGGATGTAACTCCTTTAGCAAACACAGGCCCAACACAGGATAAAGTTAAATCAACCCCAAATGATATAATATCTTCCAATGAAGCAGTTCCTGTTAATATACCATGTGAATCAGCCAATAGTAGTCCCCCTCCAACAATTATAAAACCAGGAAGTATTAATCCACTAGCTATTACACCTCCCCCTATAAACATTCCTACACCGAGTCCAACAACTGCGGATCCCATCAGATTTTCTAGTAAGGCCATATTACTATCAGTAGTAAAACCCATTATGCTTAGTGATTTATCAAGCGTATCCTTTTTATAATTATCTTCAAAACAAAAAATTGAAGCTTTAATATTTTTCTTATTTTTTGTTTCATTTTCAGCAACCAAAGGATCTGAAATTGCTCCATTATATTCAAAACCATCCAATTCAATTATAGAAGTCAATATACCTGATGATCCATTCATAATAATATATACATTAGGTAAATTTGTAGAATATAATTTCATTAGCTCAGTATGATTGTTTATGTATACATAAGTTTTTGAAGTACTGTTTAAATGTGTGAATAATGATTGTGCTGATTTTCCAATATTTTCTCTAATCATATTTAAGGAAATTCTTGCAATCTCAGGTAAATTTGTTGAAGTGTGTAAATTAAAGAATAAATTATTAGTACTGTTCCCTTGGAACACCATACCCATTTTTAAGTCGTTAAATTGAACGTAATTTACATGATCATAATTTATTCCTACTACACATAATGTTTCATCGCTACGATAAACAGTAGAATTATATTTATAGGCCACGAAATCTGCATATCCATCATAACTCCATATTGTTGTTAATCCTGTGATTATGGTTCTATCCTGTGGTGTTATTCTAAGTAAATCATCCATAACATTATAATTTCTTAGGTTATATAATGATTGATTATAGAAATTAGTTGTTATTTTTATATTTGTTAGCACGTATGTTTGCATTATATCATAATTTCCACATCCCCATACATTTCGTGGTTGGTATGTTATTGTTTCATTTTTTGTGAATTTATTAGATAGTGTTTGAAATAATGTTGTAATATTTTCCTTATTTGTATTTTTCTTTTTCCAAATGACATCAAATAATCGTGATCCATTAGAATACACAAATAATGTTTCATATTTGGGATTTAATGAATATAATCCTACATTTACAACATTTGTTTCCCCATACATTGAACTATAAAATGTTATTTCTAAAGCATTACTTTTATGTATTGTTACTCCTGGTTGATTCATGTAACCTTCATTTTTAATTGTCACTTGATAATTATTTAAATTTATATGAAGATATTTTCTTAAAATATCATCATCCATGGTGTAAATGTATTTGTTGGCATTTATGTAGAATTCAATGGATTCATATTGACTAATATTTGGTAGTTTAACAGTGTAATTATAGTTCATAACTGTTTTTATGCCATTAAGCGGATTATATTCTATTATTTTTGAATATTTGCCACCATATTGTGTATATACTTGTATTCTTGTATTTTTAGTTATTGTTAACTGAGTATTAATATTTTTTTGTTCAACAGGAGAACTATTTGCAACATATTTTGTTATGTTAAATTTTCCTGGCTGATTGGATTGTAAGATTATTTTTTGTGTACCATCATGGTATATTCCTGTGGTATTGTATAATGTTATTGTTGGTCGTTCATATTTATGTTGTGGTGTTCGATAATGATATATCTCCGAGGTATATCCATTTTGGTCTTTAGTGTAATATGTTAATTGTGTTGTTTTATGTATTGTTATTTTCTTGTTGTTTAGTATTGTTTTCTTGGTATTGCTTGTTTTAGGGTTTGTTCCATCAGTAGTATAATATATTGTTGTATTATCTTTGTTTGTTATAAATTGTATTTGTTGATAATTATTTATTAGTGTTGTTATTGGATTTATTATTGCAACAGATGGTGTTATTATTTGTGGTGCTTGGTATGTTACGATTGAGGATTGTGTGTTTTTATGGTCGAGCAGTATTGCTTTTAGTTGTGTTTTTATTGTTAAGTTTAGTGTGGTTCCTGGTGTGTATTGTTTGTTTTGTGGTGTTGGTGTGCTTCCGTTTCTTGTGTAGTATATTGTTCCTGGTTTGTTGGCGATTATTGTTACATTTTGG
>ODAI013777854.1_pt1 | contig 10731 bp, 6 predicted proteins | sample 1539321 | NCBI WGS metagenome assembly ODAI01 (sample SAMN02144231, study PRJEB22623) | gut metagenome | biome: sheep rumen | host: Ovis aries | place: New Zealand | reverse complement strand
TCCAGAGCTGTGACAAGTACCTTGATGTTCTGCCCGACAACAGGGCCGAGCTCAATTCAGATGACAACATCACGGAGCTTCTGACCAACGCCTACCCCCAGACCAGCTATTTCCTGCTGGCCGAGCTGTTCAGCGACAACACCGACCACTGCATCGGCAGCACAAGCTATACAGCCTTCAACAACAGTGGCACGACACTCCATGAAGAGGCTTCCACCTGGCAGGACATACACGACAAGAACCAGGACAGCCCCTACGCCATCTGGGAGAGCTGTTATAAGAGCATTGCGGCTGCCAACAATGTGCTCAACGCCATCGACAATCTGGGCAACCCCGATCGCCTCAAGGCTCAGCGTGGCGAGGCCTTGCTTTGCCGAGCCTATTGTCACTTCATCTTAGGCAACATCTTCTGCATGGCTTACAGCACCAAAACTTGTGACCAGACGCTTGGCATGCCTTACATGCGGTCAGCTGAGACAACGGTGTCGCCCACTTACCAGCGTGGCACCTTAGCTGAGCTCTACCGTAACATCGCTGCCGACATCGAAGAGGGTCTGCCCCTCATCGACGACAACCTCTACAAGGTTCCCAAGTATCATTTCAACAAGAAGGCAGCTCTGGCATTTGCCGCCCGCTTCTACCTATATTATATGCAGGACGACAAATCAAACCTTGACAAGAGCATTGCCTACGCCACGCAGGCACTCACCGCCTCACCTTCCGACATGATGCGCGACTGGAAAGCCTTGGGTGCATTGTCGGCAGGCAGTGCGCAGTACAATGCCTTCATCGATGCCAGCCAGAAAGCCAATCTGCTCATTATCAGCGCCAACTCCTATTGGACTTGGATCTACGGTCCCACGGCAGTAGCCAAGGGCTATTGCCACTGCACCCGTATCTCTGATGCCGAGACCATCAACAGCACTGGTTTCTGGGGTTCCAAGGAGAAAGTCCACGTGAAGGCAACGCAGGTGAGCGGCTCGCCCAAGATCACTTTCTACAAGATGGGACAGTATGTGGAATATACCGACATTGTCAATGGCAAGGGCTATCCCAAGATGATTGTGCCTGCCTTTACCACCGATGCACTCATCCTCGACCGTGCTGAAGCCTACGCCCTCAAGGGCGACTATGCCAATGCCTATCAGGACCTTACCACATGGATGAATGCCTTCACAGCCAATGCCGGTACCGTGACAGCAGCCCAGCTGAAGACCACCTATGGCAGTGCGAAGCCCTACTACACCCCCACTGCTCCGACACCCAAGAAGCGGCTTGATCCCGACTTCGCCATCAGTGCCGGCGAGCAGGAGAACCTCATCCATGCCGTGCTGCACGCCCGTCGTGTCACGACCTTGCACGAGGGTCTGCGCTGGTTCGACGTGAAGCGCTATGGCATTGAGATCTATCGCCGCGATGTCGATGGCATACTGGGCGACGGCAACATATCTGTATTCGACACCATGAAGAAGGACGATCCGCGTCGTGCCATCCAGTTGCCGCCTTACGTCATCAATGCCGGCATCACTGCCAACCCGAGGTGAGAGATGAGAGATGAGAGGTGAAAAGTGAGAGGTGAAAAGTGAGAGATGAAAAGTGAAAAGTGAGAGATGAGAACTGAGAACTGAATAATTATGATTATATTGCATAAAAAACTGCTTTGGGGACTTGTGTGTTGCGCGATAGCAGCCACATCTCTGGTATCTTGCACGAAGGAAAGCCTCGACGACGCCAGTGTTGTCAAGAATTCCCAGCGCACGAAGACGACTTTCGACAACTGGTTGGATGCCCACTTCCTACAGCCTTACAACATCGACCTGAAGTACCGGCTCAACGACAGCGAGACCGACTTCACCTATACGCTGGCACCTGCCGATGTGGACAACTCCATCAAGCTGTCCCACATCGTGCTCCATGCCTGGCTACAGGCCTACGACGAGGTGGCTGGCATCGACTTTACGCGCAAGATGGCTCCCAAAGTCATACAGTTTGTGGGCTCCGTGGCCTGGCAGACCGACAACAGTGCCATCATGGGACAGGCTGAGGACGGCATGAAAGTGACCTTATTCGGTGTGAACCGATTGAAGCTGACGCGTGCGTTCCTCAACGACAACTATTTCCAGTCCATGCATCATGAGTTCACGCATATCTTGGCACAGAGCAAGGACTTCGACACTGACTTCCAACTCATCTCCGAGGGTCAGTACGAGCCCGCCAACTGGTATTCATCCGGTCGCACAGAGACCTATGCCCTGCAGAGAGGCTTCCTCTCCAACTATGCCATGAGCGAGTACAACGAGGATTTTGCCGAGACGCTGGCATTCTATCTCATCTATACCCCCGAAGAGTGGGCATCCAAGATGACGACAGCCGACAATGTGGGTACCGACGAGGAAAAAGAAGCTGCCAAGAAAGCAGGCACTAACGGTTCTGCCATCATTGCTCGCAAACTGGCTATGGTGCGCAGCTACATGCTATCGGCTTGGGACATCGACATCGATCAGCTACGCTCCGTCGTACAGCGTCGCATGGACGAGATTGTTGCAGGCAGCGTAGATCTGGAAGATATTGGAGACGGGAACTGACAATTGAAAACTGAGAATTGAGAATTATGATTACCAAGATAAACAGCAAACTTTTGATAAAGTCATCATTTATCATTTGTTATTTATCATTTAGCATAGCGCTAACCTCCTGCACCCCTGAAGTGGAGAACGTCTTTGGAGAGTCAGCTGCCAATCGTGTGGCTCAGAACCAGAGCGACTATTACGCCCTTCTGGAGTCACAGCCCCAGGGATGGGTACTCGACTTCTATCCCTCCGACCGCATAGAAGGCGGCGTGGCCTACACTGCATGCTTCAAGGACGGACAGGTCACCATGAGCTGCGAACAGGAAATCAACAACACCGACATCTCGAAGAAGTTCCCGAAGGGCACCGAGCACACCTCTACCTACCAGATTATCAGCGAGACAGGCGTGCTGCTCACTTTCGACACCTATAATCCCATATTCCACTACTGGTCGCAGCCCTTCAAGGGCCATGCCAAGGGCTATGAGAGCGACTACGAGTTCACCTTCATCTCTGCATCGCCCGACTCTGTGGTACTTCGCGGCAAGCGCTACGGTAATAAGCTCTGCATGTATCCTCTCAAGGAGACTGCCACCGACTATGTGACGAAGGTGGCCGACATGCGCACCACCCTGACAGCCATTCCCCGCAAGCGTGCCGTTGTTGATGGCCAGACCATCCCCGTCACCATGGCCTACAGCCTGCTTTCATATCAGCAGAACGGCACCAGCCACGACGTACCTTTCCTTTATACGCCAGAGGGCATCCGTTTCTATGAGCCTGTGACACTCGGTGGCGTCACCACCAGTCAGCTGTCCTACGACAGCAACAGTCAGGAGCTGCGCTCTGCCGACGGTCGTTTCGTGTTTCCCAAGCCCACACCTATTGAGCAGTTGTTCATTGCCTCACAGAGCCAGTGGACCTTCTCCTACAAATGGTCAACCAACGAACCTTCCGACATGTGCAGCGAGCTCATCGACATCATCAAAGAACGCTCCGAAGTGCTTAGCCAGAAGGGATATGGCGAGAGGATTCGCGAGTTGTATATTGGAGCCAACATGGAGTCGTTTGCCAACGACCGTCACCGCTGGGTACTCGGATGGCGCACCCGAGTCAGCGGCATCGACTTCTACATCGGCTATGCCATTGCCATCGAGCTCATCGATGCGAGCCGACAGCTCGTCAGCATCAAGATGACAGAGCCAGCCAACCTCTTCTCCAACTACGGTGACTGGCAGCCCTTTGTTGACTTCGTTGGCCAGAACAGTCCCTACCTGCTCACCTTCGACAACAACGAGAATCCCAAGACCGCCACCCTCACCAGTGAGCGCGACAATAGCAAGTGGTTCCAACTGACAAGAAAATAAAAACCCTAAATAACTGAATGATATGATGAAAAAACTATTATTTATTGCAGTATCATGGCTGTTGGCACTTTCAGCACAGGCAGCCAATGTCCTCGTGACGCTTCCCGAGGGCGTAGAGGCCGAGGAATACACACTGGCCATCACCCACAAAATCTATCAAGGTAATGACCAGTCGGCCAATAACGAGAAGAAGTTCACGGCATACGTCGCCGTCAACGGTTCCGACGTCTATGTGTCTGGTCTTTCCTATTACTTCCCATCTGCCTACGTCAAAGGCACGTTGGCCGACGGCAAGGTCACCTTCGCATCGGGACAGTACGTAGGAGCCGACCAGTATGGTAATGAGTTCATCACCAGCTATGTCATTAAGGAAGGGAAAGCCGAAATCCAGCCCTTTGTGTTCATTTACGATGCAGCCACACGCTCGCTCACTTTCGACGGCAACTGCTACATCAGCGAGACCACCCAGAGCAATGGCGGCAACCTCTACACCGACATTCTCTCGGCTGTCTATACACCGGGCGGTGTGCCACCCCTTCAGCCTGTCATCGTTCCAGAGGGCCTGCAGACTCAGTCTTATCTGCTGAATGGAACGCGCTTGATGAACGAGAAAGACAACAACGGTGTCACCAATCTGATTGATGAGCCTTGCCAGCGTCCGGTCGTTCTCGGCCTCGACGGTGACGACCTCTATATCCAGGGACTTGTCGAGGAGGTTCCTTATGGATGGGTCAAGGCCACGAAGGATGCCTCGGGCAACTACGTCGTTCCTTCCGGTCAGTATGTCGGCACATGGGAGTACATGAATCTCGTTTACGACTACTTCATTACTTCAGTCAACCGCAACAACGTCATGGAAGACCTGATGTTCACCTACGACGCAGCCACTGGCCGATTCTCTGCCGGACAGACCATTGCCCTGACCAGCAGTGCCACGAAGGTAGAGTCCTACTACTGGATTATTGGAACCACTCTCGAACCCATTGTCGAGCGCGAGGCAACGCCCGCCATGCCCGACTTCACCTTCAAAGCCGAGAAGTCGCCTTACGGCAGCACCATGTGGTACTTTGCCCAGTACTTCGTGCCTATGGTGGACACAGAGGGCCATCCCATGGTAGCCGACAAGCTCTCGTTCGTGTTCTATGCCAAGAAGAATGGTGTAACAACTCCAGTCACCTTCCCCAAGAGCAAGTACTACATGCTCGAAAATGACCTCACTGAGATACCCTTCGGCTTCACCGACCGTCTGGACATCGGTCTGCACGACATCTATTTCGAGAAGTTAGGCGATGCTGAACTGAAGCAGTGGGAAGGCCTGGGTCTGCAGAGCATCTATCGCGGCAACGGTGTAGAGCATCGTTCTGAGATATTCTGGGGCGACCTGAGTGAGATGCAGACAGTACTCGGTATCAGCGACATCCAGCCAGCACCTGCCGTCAAGAACGCAGCTGTTTACTCACTCTCCGGTCAGCGCCTGCAGTCACCTCGCAAGGGTCTCAACATCATTGGTGGCAAGAAGATACTTGTGAAGTAGGGAGAGCCCTCCTGTTCAAGAAGATATACGTGGTGTTCAGAGCGATGTAGTTGCGACGCATATACCAGATGCCCTTGTAGGGTCCTGCCTCGCCCCATGAGTTCTTCACCATATAGTATTCAAGCCCGTGCTGGTCACGGGCTTTTCCGTATATCAGCATCACGTGATCGTATGTTGATTTCCAGCTATCGAAGCGCTGTTGTCGCAACTGTTGCGTGGGGAGAGTGTCCTCCTGTGCTATGCCTTGGCGAGTGAAGCCATTGCCACTCACATCACCACCCCAGCACACGGTGAATCCTCGGTCGAGCGCCGTGTCGATGAAGGTCATCATGCTGTCGAGCGGCACGTTGTAGCAGGACTGTCCGCGCCATTTGTACGGCACCTCTATGGTGAACCACGTATAGAACGGATGGTGGGTGTAACTCGTGATGCCCACATAGTCGTTCCACTGCAATCCCAGCGACTGTGCAAACGACTGCGGTGTAAACTCCTTTCCCTCATAGACGAACCTCTCAGGACATTTGCCCAGATAAGCATCGAGAATGGACTGGCATCCCTCCTTCCACTGTGTTGTCAGTTCCTTGTGTTTCTCCCCTTTCACCACAGAGGTGACGTAAGGCGTGAGCATGTCGAAGAACTCGGTGAAGTTGGCCAGCGAGTCGCCCGTCATGCTTCCTGGAGCCGCCATCGCCCCCTCAGGGCAAATGCCGTAGTTGCGCATCACCGCCAACACGTCGTCGGCAGAGCCACCCTCCGAGAACAGCGCATGACCATGCATCCGCACATAGTATATCGCTTCATCCATATAGTTCTTGTTAGCCACGAACATCTCGCTCAGATCCGTCTCGCGACCAGTCATTCTGAGCACCTCGCTCTCAAAAAAGCCCAGTGTGGCATAGGCCCAGCAGGTGCCGCTCCGGTTCTGGTTCTTCACAGGAGTGATGGGGTTCTCTATTACTGTGGTGAACACCAGTGAATCACCTTCTGATACTTTCGTCGCTGTCTGTGCTGTCATAAGGCTGGAAGCCATCATTGCGCAGCATGATAAAATCGCTGTTTTCATGCCACAAAGGTACGATTAAGCGAATAAAAAGCCAAATAATATTTGAGCTTTTTTGAGCGTGAGTACTTTCGCGAGATTTATCTCGCAAATATACGAAAATAGCAGCATTCTTGTCATTATTTTAGGTAAAATCGGCTTATATTGCAAAAAATAAAGGTGAAATAGTATTTTATTCCACAAAATTATTGCGATTTTGATAGATTTCGTTCATTGTAAATTATTACCAGTGTCGTATTAATGAAAAAAATGTTGCAACGGGTTAAATGAAATCGTTTGATTTGTGAAATTTGTGGTAAAAAAAGTCGTTTTGGAGAAATTAAAAGCATATTATAGCAAAAAAATAGGGACGAAATTGAATATTTTACTACAAAACTGTTGCGATTTTGATAGAAATAGTTTATTTTTGCAAACGACAAAGACTAAAAAACTTTTAAATTCGTATAATTTTAAAAATTTAACGATATGACTAAAGCTATACTTTTTTATCGTAACAGCCTCCTCACAAAGCTCTTTATGCTGGTAATACTACTCGTTGGTGGGGGTAATTATGTGTGGGGAGATACAGTACTCAAAACGATTGATTTTTCTGATTCCTCCTGGTCAGATGTAACTTTTTCTCAAGGAGCATCAGATGATCCAGAAACAATAAATGGAGTTACGTTTAATGCGCAACACGATACAAAGAACTTCTCAATAGTAGATGGTAAATTGACTTTGCCTGATGTTATGACCTCTGGCAACTATGCATTGGGGTTCCCTGTAACAGGAATTGTGGCGGGAATGATATATGTTAAAGTTTATAATGGTAGTTCTTACCAATCATTTAAGTATACAATTAAAGATGGAGGTACGGAGTTCAACACATCTGATTGTGGTAATGGAAATCCAGTTTTTTCAGGATATGTCACAAAAACAGGTTTATTAGATACAAAAGCCTATATTTATATTGGGCGTTATAGCTCTAATAATACAATCACAAAAATTGAAGTGTTAACTCCAGAATTAGAAGATCTATCCGAAAGTTCATTCTACCAATTATACAAACAATCTTCAACATCTGTTAATCTATTTACATTAATTACTGATGCCGATCTTCCGTCTTATATTACGATGGAGGTCGCCCAACAAAATAACTCGACTGGCAATACATCTGAGGTAACAACTCCGCACAATTTTTCAGTATTAGATAGTAGTAAAAGATATTATCGTCTTAAAGGATCGACATCTAGTAAGATAATTATTGGAGGGCTTTCACATGTGAAGTCTATTCGCTTATATGGAAATGGTAATAATAATACCGGAAAAATAAAAACGACAGTAACAAAACTATCAGGAACGGGTTCCGAGTTTAGTGTTGAGGACATTACTTTTGAGAATTCCTCTACAACAATTAAAGAATATACCATAGGTGACTTGACTAAGATTGTAGGTTATGACACAGATACTTACTATCTTTACACTATTACCTTCTCAACATCCTATTTTGATATTTGGGGCCTTTATATAGAATACGATGCTCCGAGTAGTTATACTGTTACTTATGATGCCAATGGCGGTTCTGGTACTATCGACGATGGTACGGGAGCCAGCATTGATTTGAGTGACGGTAGTGACTTTACTGCTCCTACGGGCTACACCTTTGCAGGTTGGAACACAGACCCTCATGGTGAAGGTACCAGCTATGCTTCAGGACAGACAGGTGTGAAAGCAGACCTTACCCTTTATGCTGTATGGACGCAGAGCGGTACGATTGATGACAATGGCGGTACGGCTGATGGTGCCTATACTGCTACTTATAATAAAGCTGGCATTGAGATTACTACAGCACCGACCAATGGCAGTTACGCTATAAAAGGATACTATAAGGCAGATACTGATGAAAACCTCGTGGCTACTTCTGCTGGTGCACTGGAAGCAAGTACCACATATACTGATGTCTCTGGATATTGGACTCATACAGGTTCTGCACCTACGCTTTATGCACAATGGGAAAATACGCACACTTTGACCGTGAATGTGAACGATGGCGATATGGGTTCTGCAGAAGCAGATGAGACGACGATAGCTGAAGGCAGCACGACAAATGTGACAGCAACTGCCAATCCTGGTTACAAGTTCCGCAGTTGGGCGGTTTCTGGTACGGGAGCAAGTCTTTCTTCTACGACAAGTAATCCTTCATCTTTCACGATGGGTACTGCCGATGCTAACGTAACAGCTACTTTTAGTGCTTTGGAGACCTATACCATTTCCTATGCAGCAGGTTCTGCGGAAGGTGTAACAGGCTCAAAGGCCGATGAGTCAAAGACAGAAGACGTTGCCTTTACATTACCCAGCTCAGCAGTGTTTACCCGTAGCGGATATGTTCAGACAGGCTGGGCTACTGAAGATGGTGGCGATCAGGCATACGAACTTGGTGGTAGCTATACAACGAATGCCGCTCAGACTTTCTATCCGTCTTGGACAGAGCAATATACGCTGACTTATCATGCCAACGGTGGTGAAGGAAGTATGCCTAGCTATGAGGGACTTGGCAACATCACACTGGCAGCAAACACCTATACCAAGGTAGGCTACACCTTCATGGGTTGGGCAACGTCTCAGGATAATGCTGATGCTGGCACAGTTGACTATGCAGACGAAACTGATTATACGCTTAGTTCAAACGCAACTCTTTATGCTGTTTGGGCAGAAAATTTCTATGAGTTTACTTTAGGTGAGTCAAGTGGCTATTTAGCTAAAGGAGATGAAATCAAAACATCTACAGGAGGTACAATGACAGTACATAATTGTGGTACAAATACAATTAGTTATACCACAAATGGATTGTATCTTCAAGGCTATAATGACACTTTGCGCGTTTCTTTGAATGATTTCATTAAAGAAGGTTCCGTTATTACAATGAAACTGCGCACTGCAGGTGCAAATGTACGCAATGTTTACATATTAACATCTTCTAAATCAGAAGTAACATCATTTGGGTTCAGTTCAACAGCCAAAGCTGGTGATGAAGATGTGTTCAGTTTTACCGTAACAGCTAAAAATAAATTAATTAGCGAAAATTCTTTCTTGATCCGAAGATCTGCAGCACTTTATATCCAGTCTCTCACCGTCACCGACTGTCAGCCTGGTGGAGTCATCAATGCCGCTGGTTGGAACACCTACTCTAGCAACAAGAAGCTTAACCTGTCAACCATTTCTGGTGGTACGGCATACGTTGCTTCCAGCAGTGGAGATGCAACGGTTCGTATGAAGACTTGCACAGACATTGTTGATGCTGCAGAGGGTTTGATGATTAAGGGTGAGCCAGGTGCTACTTTCACCATCAATACAACAACAGAAGAGGCTAACTTCGGTGGTACGAACCTGATGGTAGGTCTGCCAAACGGTGGAACGGTCGAGGCAAATGATGGCAATTATGTGTTTGGATGGAAAAATGCGGCTGATCCAGGCTTCTACTTCATCAATTCTACGGAGCCTACACTTGGTGCAGGCAAGGCTTATCTGCATGTTGACGGCGTAGTTGGCGCACGCCTTGCTATCAGCTTTGCTGATGAAACTCCGACTTCTATCAATAGCATCAATAATAGTCAGGAACTTAACACTAACGACTTCTACTTCGACCTGCAAGGCCGTAAGGTGAAGAATCCCACTAAGGGACTTTACATCTCAAACGGCAAAAAGGTCTTTGTTGGAAATAAGCACTAAGTAGTAACAAAAAAATGGAGAGCATCATTATGAAAAAAGTATATAATCAACCTCAGATAAAGATAGTACAAGTTTCATCTGTACTGCTACAGTATGCCAGCATCAACCAAAACGGTGATTATAACAATGGCGATGGCATTACTCTCGGTTCCCGTAGATCCGGTTGGGAAGATGACGACTATGAATAGGACTGATGCTACCAAACATCCTACCATACATATAGTAACTACGCTGGGCATGCCGATTAGCATGCCCAGTGTAGTTATATCCCTCGCTACGACTCCCCGTAGTTACTGCTAACCATCCGAATTATTTCTAAATGCATTTAACGAGCTCGTAGATGCGTTTAACGAGCTCGTAGATGCGTTTAACTTAACGTGAGTTCGATGTAAGTTTTACGCGATAAGCCTGCTTTTATCAATGATTTCTATATTCATTTCAGGTTTCTTTGGCAGCAGGTTGTAGGCAATAAGCCCAGCGAACAGGTTTGTG
>ODAI011695812.1_pt1 | contig 10731 bp, 12 predicted proteins | sample 1539321 | NCBI WGS metagenome assembly ODAI01 (sample SAMN02144231, study PRJEB22623) | gut metagenome | biome: sheep rumen | host: Ovis aries | place: New Zealand | reverse complement strand
TGATTAATATTTTGATGAGTATTAATATATTCACTAACTAATTCTACAACTTTACTTTTATCTTTATTACCAATAACTACATTAATTCCCTCTATTAAATTATCTTTAGATGATTCAACAAAACATCCCATTGCTACAATACAAGCTTTTGGATTATTTCTAATTGCTTCTCTAATGATTTTTCTACTTTTACTATCACTATTATTAGTAACAGTACATGTATTAATAATATAAATATCTGCAAAAGTATTAAATGGAACTATTTCATATCCGGCTTTTTTAAATAAACTTGAAACAAATTCACTTTCATAACTATTTACTTTACATCCTAAAGTATATATTCCTACTTTCATATACTCATCCCCTTAAAACTACCCTATTATATCATACTAATAAAAAAAAGAAAAGATTTAGCTTATACGATAATGACCTACTATATCTTTTCTATTTTCTAATATATCTTCTTCATATCTTAATTGGAATACTCCACGATGATGAATAACGAATGGAGTTCCATTTTTATTTCTTTTATCTGATATAATTCCTATATGCTTTTTAAATATGACAATATCACCACCTTGCCACTCTTCCTTCTTTTTAACATCAGTAGTTAAACTTTTTGCGTTATTTTTAAAAAATACTTTTAGATTTCTAACTCTTCTAAAATCAATATTCTTATCAATTGTAGTTATATCATATTTACTTTTATTCTTTTTTATATCATTATAAACTAATTCTTTTAAATCATATCCAGCATTTAATAAACCATTACTAACTACATCGGTACATACACCATAATTATCATTTGGATATCCTGTTTCGTAATATTTGCTTTTATATTTTGGCTTAGTTTTAATATAATTTCTAACTCCTTCTAAAATATCAGTCTGATCATCTATTCCATCTGAATCTTTATCAGTATCACTAATATATGTATTAATATTAAAATCACTATTAGAATACATTCTATGTGGTATTATATTTTCTACATATAAAAATCTAAATACTACTACAAATATAATTAAAACAAATATAAAAAACAAAGCTATTTTCTTTCCCATACATATTCCTCTATTTAAAATATAGCATAAAAAGAGTAAAAAGAATATAACTTTTCACTTGATATTTGTTAGTTTACATTTTATTAGTTTAAAATAGTAATTATTCTTTTTATATCTTCAATTATAGTTTTCTTTATATTATCATCTTCTAATAATTTAATTCTATTATCATGATCAATTAATTTACTTTCAGCATTGTATAGTCTAAATTCATTATTACCTATATAATGGTGCATCGTCACAAAGGCTCGCATTATTTTTATACTTACTTCTTCAGCAACTTCAGTATGAAGAACTGTTGCTAACATTGCTATTCCTTGTTCTGTAAATACATATGGTATTTTTCTAACACCACCATAATTTGAACTTGAAGTTTCATTTTGAAACTTCAAGTTATTGTATTCTTCTTCTGTTAATTGAAAATAGAAATCACTTGGAAATCGATTTATATTTCTTTTCACTGCAAGATTGATAGATTTAGTTCCATTAACACAATGATAAAGTTTAGCTAAGTCACTATCAAACATTACCTGTTTGCCTCTAATTTCATATATCATATCTTCTATTGTAACATTTTCTTTAATTTCTAATTCATTCAACAAAATCACCTCCATAAATGTTTTCTATTCTATCAAATTTTATTGTCGGAATTTGTCGAATTATGCCGAAGACCTCGAAATATTTAAAAGTATTCCTATACTAATCATACTTATTAGTAGGCTTGATCCACCATAAGATAAAAATGGAAGTGTAACCCCCGTAACAACACCAAGGGGAGAAAATTTATTAGGATACAATTAGAGGGGAGAAAATTTTATTTAAAAAAAGTTTTATCTAACATAACTTGAGAGTTCTGGAAAAGTGAAAAACAACTTAATATTTTTATCATTATCAATTTCTACTCTATCTACCAACGAAGTAATTAATGCCCTTGTTGGCTTTTTAGTAGTCACAAATTTTTTTACTATTTTTGCACATTTATCGTAGTCTAAACTATCAACTTTTGATATTAGCTCTACTTTCTTTTTTTCTAATTGTTCTTTACTTTGTGATACCTCACTAAGATTATTATTATAGGTATTTAATAGATTATCAAATATATTCTTAGGAATATTTTTTTGTACCTTATCTAAATATAATTCTTCAATAGCTGTATTATATTTTGCTATTTCTTTGGAAACATTATCAATATCTTTTTGTAATTTATCTAGTTCTTCATGTAATATCATATTTGCTTCTTCAGTCAATGATTTATTGTCATACTCTGTTAAAAATGAACTACAAGTTTCTTTGATAACACTTAATAAATCTTCTTCTAAATAGTTATAATTAACTCTGTGAATATTACAAATTCCATATCTTCCTTTTTTACTATATAGACTACATTGTGTATAATGTGAATCATTACCTTTATTCTTTTTCTTTAAAATACTAATTTTATGTCCACATTCTTTACAAAATAGTAATCCACCAAACAAATATGAATTTTTGTTTTTACTAACAACTTGTGAATTAGATTTTAAAATTACTTGAACCTTATCAAATACATCTTTATCTATAATAGGTTCATGTGTATTTTCAACCTTTATATAATCTTCTTCATCTAATTTTCTAAGTTTCTTTGAATTATATCTAACTTTTTCAAACATATTTTGTACCATTGTTCCTAAATACATCTCACTTGTTAATATACTTCTAACTGTTTGTGGTTTCCATATTCCATAACCATCGTTTTCAGTTACTATTAGTCCTCTACTTTCTTTCTTATGAACTATTGGTATTGGAACTTTATTATCAGTTAAATATGTTGATATAGCATAGCAAGAATTTCCTTGTAATGCCATTTCATATATTTTTTTAACAATTATGGATGCAACTGGATCTGGTACTAAATGATGATGGTCTAATGGATCTTTTATATATCCATATTTAGCTATAGAACCTATATATAGTCCATTTTCTTTTCTAGCCCTTAAAGACGACTTAACTTTTCTTGATGTATCTCTTAGTGTGTAATCATTAAAAGTTAATTTCATAGATATTGAACCATCATTTTCTTTAAATGAATCATAGCCATCATTTATAGCTATATATCTAACACCCATCTCATTAAAATAATCTTCAATATATGATCCAGTTTGATATAATTCACGACCAAGTCTTGATAAGTCCTTTGTAATTACACAATTAATAATACCTTTTTCAATATCGTCTATCATTTGTTGAAATGCTGGTCTATCAAAGTTACTACCAGAAAAACCATCATCAACATAGTCTTTTACTATTTCAATATCATTAAATTTACAAAAAGAATTGTTAATCATCCTTTGTCCTTCAATGGACATACTTTCATCATTTTTTAATTTTTTTAAATCTTCCTTAGATAACCTTTCGTAAGTACCACCTTTATCCTTTCTCATGACTCTTTTCTATCCTCCATTCTTTCGAGTTCATGAGCCTCTCCAGTAGTAATATAATTATACCATAAAAAGGCTCATTATTCATTCAATTCCTTTGATTTTTGTATTTGTTTTATATAAATTAAAAATTGTTCTTTTAATATTTCCATTAAATCTTTCCCGCTCTCTTTATAATTACAAACCACATTATAATGTAATCTTTTATTTTCAACGCTATTCATCTAATACCTCCCCCTTAATTCTATTTTTGTTACAATACTCTTATTCATAAAAAAACTATTGCAGAAATTCTGCAATAGTTAATTAATCTGAAATAAATTTATTTTTCTATCAATATAATCTTATCAATATTAGACATGATGCTTTCGTTATAGACTAGATAATTATTTAATAACTCTTTAAGAGATTTATAAATGAACTGTTTCTCCATATACGAATTAGCATATATTATATATTGATTATCGTCTAATACAATAGTGTATTCTAAACTATATAATTTAAAACTAACTTTTCCATTTTCATTTATTAATTGTTGTAATTTTTCTTTAACCATAAAACCACCACTATATATATCATTATAGCACATTTTATTTATCAGAACATATTCTTATTATGAACTTCTATAACAGTAGAATGTTGATTAGATATTATTACTAAATGAAACTTTTTGTTATTAATTTTTGCTTTTATTAAAGATTTTTCCTTTTGAGTAATATTATCTTTAATCATTACTTCTAAATATGTTCTTCCATTTTGAATTTTATAATTAATTTCATAATTCTTTTTAATTGATGTCATTATTACTTGTTTAGCTTCTTCTAAACTTTGTATATCATAATCATTCATAGCATCAAAGGTATATGATTTATCTTTTTTTATACTATCTAATTGTTCAACCGTGAAATAAGTATCTTGTAAGTCGTTTAATGCTGTACTAATCCTTTGTATTTCACCACCAACATAACAATCAAATTCAGAATACATAACAGTACTTCTTAAAATTGGATATCCTATAATAGGAAAAATGATTGTTTTATAATGCAATTGTTTTATTTCATCTGGTGTCATTAGTTCCCTACCCATCAATGATATAGATTGATTAGTATTACTGCTATTTCCTGATGATTTACTAATTGATTTACTTTTTATAGTTGACCTGCCTAACATCTTAGAAATAGTATCGGCGGTAGACATAGTATTTGTTTTAAGATAACATAAACCTGCATTATCTAAAATAATTTGTGCAATATCTTTCCCATATACATTATCAAGTTGTGAAAAAGATTGAATAAAGAAATGAAATCTCATTCCCCTACTTCTTGATACAGAAACTATTGATTCAATATCTGATAAAGGCGGACAATTGGCAAATTCATCTAATATCCAATCTATTTCGACTGGTAGTTTTTTATTACTTTGTGTATTTGCAAGCTTAACTAATTCCTTATAAATTAATCCTACTATTATTGTTATTAATTTAAAATAAACTTTATCTTCATCTGGTACTATTACATATAAGGCAGTTGGTTTTCTTCCTAATGTGTCTATATCAAAATCACATTGACTAGTTACATTAGCAACATTTATATCATCAAATATTGCCATTTTTTCTCCAAATGTAGAAGTAATAGATTTTAAAGTATTATCTGATGCTGTTAGTATACTTGTTAAACTATCTTTTGATTTAATACCGTATTTTTTATTAGAAATATATGTTTTGAATTTATGAAAATTTTCATCTTCCATACTACTATTTTGAAACTTTCTAATGCTATTCATAGTTATTTGTGTTCTTTTAATAGTACCCGATTTATATTCTTCTAAAAAGAAAGCTATTAATCCCTCTAATAAATTCCTAGCAGCATTATTCCAAAAAGGGTCCTTTGCAGCCACTTTATCACTCATAATCATTGCAGAAAGTGAAGTAATCATTCGATTGGTTTCAGCTAATGATAACATTGAAATATTACTATATTCGGTTATTTTATTATTATCAGTTTCCTTGTTTGCTTTATCTTCATAATACATATATTTTTCATATTCTTTTATAATTGGTTCTAGAATATTAAACTTATTTGATAATTCTGGGTTTCTAAAATCAATAGTTAATATATTATAGCCATTATCTTTAAACATTTTTGAAGTAGTATTATATATTTCACCCTTAGGATCAGTTATAAATACACTTCTTTTCTTTTTAGCATTGGCAGTAAAAGTACAAAATGGAATAACAGCTGTTACAGATTTACCTGATCCTGTAGAGCCAATATAAACATAATGTGGTGTTTCTCTATCTACCCACATATATTTAAGTTTTTTATCAAATAAAATAGGAACACCATTTTCTTTGATGTTCCTAATTTTTTCTTTTTTAAAATTTTTCTTTATTTCTTTATCAGTAGCGAATCTAGCCGATCCATACTCATTATCGCTTTCTATATCATTTTTATTAAGCATTGGCTCAATATATAAGATGATAAATATTATAATTGTAAACGATATAAGTATAAGATGGTTATAATTCATCTAACACCCTTATAATTAAATCAACATTTTGTTTCATTGTATTCCTCCTTTCAAAAGCACCTAACTACCACTTTAATTAGTAGTTAGGTGCTTCTTATTCATGAACGCCTATAGTGCAAATACCTTTAATATTTGAATCTGCATCCGCTATTGCATGTATAATAGCTGTTCCAGTTCCAATTAGTGTTATATTTCCATTCTGATCAACTGTTGCGACTGCCGGTCTTAATGACTTCCATGTTATAGTTGAAGTTCCAGTAGGAGATACACTTGCAGATAAATGATAGGTATCGCCTACATGTGCACTCATTGGACATTCCCAACTTGGTATTCTTACTTCCTGAACAACACGTGGCTCAATAACATTAACATTAAATGTTTTAGAAAAGTTTCCCTCATCTGTCCTAACAGTAATAGATACCGTTCCGACAGAGCGACCTGTAATTACACCATTTGAATCAATTGATGCAATTGATGAATTCGAAGAACTATATGATATTCCCTGATTGCCAGCATAGCTAGGTACAACATTTGAATGTATTTGAATTTGCTGTCCTACTTCTACATTGGATACTATAGTTGTATCTATCCCAGTGACAGGAGCGACACGAACATTAACGTTTATTTTTTTATAAACTCCATATGCTAATCCACCATTTTCATTATAACATGTTATAGTTGTTGATCCTACTCCAACTCCGCTAACCTTATATATATTATTACCATTACCTTGTATATGTGCAATATTCTCATCATTTTTATAACAGCCAACTGTTAGCCAATCAGCATCCTGTGGAGTATATGATATCGAAAAGTTTTCCGAAGTGCCAACATACAAATTAATATTAGAAGTCGATACATTTATTGTATTTTTTATATTTTTCTCATTAGAATCATTATCATACTTTTGATTACTTTCATTTTTATATGTTTCAGTTTGAGTATTATTAGTTACTTTTTCTTCTTTTCTCAAAACTTTTGAAGTGTCACCATTTGTTCTATTACTATTATCTTTTTCCCACTTAGCAATTAACAATATATTCTCTGTTATATTATTATTAAAATTAAACTTAATATCATTTAAATACCATCCAATAAATTTATAGTCTTTCTTAGTAGGAACTAATGGGGCAGAGATTTTGCCACCTTTTATTATTTTTATTTTATCAATAGGAGTCCCACCTTTGGAATCAAAAGCTATTTCAATATATTCTACATTTTCTAATTCTTTCCATAGAGCTTTAATTACAATGTTATTATTAACCTTTGAAGTAAAATCAAAGGGTTTATCATCATAAAACCAATTATCAAATTCAAATCCATCTTTTATTGGATCTTTTGGCTTTGCAATTAAAGAACCACACTTTATCTCTTGCGACTGTATATTTGTACCGCCATTAGTATCAAAATATATTGTGCAAGTTTTATTATTAAATACTGCTCCAATATTATCATGAATAAGTGCACATGCACCTATACATACTATTGCAATCATAGAAAGAGAAACAATTACAATTTTTTGTTTCAAGATTAAAACCATTTTTTTCATTAGCAATACTCCCTTTATTTAAAACATATTAACACTTGAGCATATTATATCATAATCTAGGCATTTTTTCCATAATTACAAAATTATCACTAATATATACGTTTTACACATTCTCAATAATGATAATCTAAATCTTTATTATTAAACATCTTACTAAATTCCTTACTTGCTTGATTTAGTTCATAATCAATATTATGAATAGCTCTTTCAATATTTTTCTTATTTTCAAACCTTTTATTTGAGTTTGAAACATATGATTTTAAAATATCATATCTAGTTTGTTTTTTATGTTTTAAATAATCACAATATACAATTTCTTTTACAATATCATTTTCTGTTAATTTAGTTTTCTTTTTATAACCATAATATTTATGCGAATAATTAACTACTGCATTATAAATATAATTATCCAAGTATTTAGTTTTTCCATCTATCAAAGTCGTATTTTCTTTTATATTTTTAATTCTATTATCTTTAGCAACTTGCTGAAAATAATCATTAATCTTACCTAAAGATATTTTAAAATTATCATATTCCTTATTAAATTCAGGATTATTCTTGGAAAAGATATATCTTTTTATTTCAAAAGTTAATTCACGTATCTGTTTATCTCTTATAGAATTAAACTTAATCTTTTCATTTTTACCATTTCTACTATCATAAAGCAATTTACCAAGCTCTAAGACCTTATTTTCTAGTAATAAATCTTTCTTGTCTTTTAATAAAAAGTTCTTTTCATTTGGCTTAAAATACTTTTTTAATTCATTTATCTCTTTATTTGTTTCTATCAGTAATGGCGTATATATTTTTTCTTTTTCTATTACATGTTGAATTTCATTTTTTAAAAAGTTAATTTGGCTTTCAGTAATTACTCCGTTACGTTTATACCCTAATTTACCACCTGCATAAATAAAGTTAGGTTCTTTTTCAATATATGAAAAATGAAAGTGCAAATTATCTGTATCGGTATGTAATGATAATTGATATGACATTTTATTTATGTCTTTATATCCACATTTTTTTAGATACATTGGAATAACTTCTCTTACTAATAATTTCTCTAATTTATGAATATCAATATTTGCATTTATATAATCATTATTAAAAGATACAACACACTTAGATAGATTGGAATTTTGTATGTATTTTAAATATTCATTTTTTCTTTTTTCAATTTGTTTTTTTGTAGCGTAACTACCATCTTCTAAAACTAAATTCATTGTATCTGTCTTATTGATCTTACCAGTATAATAATCTAATAGACTCATTGCCCTTTTTTCAATATTAGAATAATAATCAAACATTGTTGTTGTACGTTTTAATATTTTTTTTGTATTTGTCCTACGTCTATCCGGATTATTAATGGCCAATTCAAATTCATAATTAAAAACGACTTTCGGACTATCAGTCATCATGTCCTACCTTTCTTTTATAAAAGAATTCTTTCAATGCAAGATTTTTATTTGGATTAGTACTATTTTCAATTTCTAAATCTGAATATAATTGTTTTAATAAATCAATAATTAAATACTGATTAGCTTTTAAATTTTTAATCAAACCCGACATATCATTAACTTCATCTATTATCATTAATCTATCATTAGCTATTTTAATAAAATTTTCAACTGTTCTAGAATATGGAATCTTTTTATTCTTTTTATAATAATTCAAAATTTCTAATGTTGAATCATCAATCATTAAATGAATTCTATTCATATTTCTTCAACTCTTTTAAAATGTTTTCTAGTAATTGTTTTTTGAATTCATCTGTTATTGTATATGCTTCATTTGGTGAAAAAAAGTATTTAACACCATATCTTTTATATGCATACATCCAATCATGAATTCTATCCTTTGGTATATCTTTATTTAAAATATCAACCTCGATACCAGCAACATCAAATATTTCCCTTGCTGATAAATTAGGACACTCAAATCTCATAAAAATAGTCCATAGTTTGAATACCGGATCATATACCAATTCTCTTTTATATAAAACATCGTTTATGAAATAACATTTCTTTAATATTTCTATTTCTTCATCTGTATATATACGTGCTTTCATTTATTATTCATCTCCTATCATTTTCATATAACCTTTTTCTATTAATCTAATCATCATTTTATTAGTTGTTAATCCATACTCTTTGGCAAGCAATTTAACTCTTTCAAAAAGTTCTATTCTCATTCTAATATTAAATCTTTTCATATTATCACACCCTTTCAAAACACCAATATTCCCTAATATTTCAAAGGAGCATAAGAGGATGGCACAAAACTTCGTTGTTTCCTTATAAATAAAGGAAAAAGTTTGTGCCATTCTTATTTTGCACATGCAAAATTGTCCCACAATATATAGGCTATAAACCCACTAATACTATTTTTCACTTTATAAATCAATATAAATAGTGGGCTAAATTAGTCCCACTGCTTAGTTTTTAATTCTTCTCATAATTAAAATCAACCAAACTTAATCCATCAATTGGCATATCATCTAATTCTACTTGAAAATGTAGATGTGGACCTGTTGCATATCCGGTTTGGCCAACAGCAGCTATTTGTTGCCAATGATTAACTCTATCGCCTACACTAACATTTATACTATTTGGATACAAATGTGCATAAATAACTTCGTAAGTAACATCATTATCAACCGCACATTCAATTCTAATTTGATTACCGCCGCCACCATTTATATCGACAGTATTATCCTTATAACTAGAATGCGTTTCAATTACTTTACCATCACAAACTGAATATACAGGGGTTTCATTTGAGGCTGCAAAATCCCATGCTTTGTGAATACTAAATGTGCTATAAACGGTTCTTTCTTCCATAAAAAAACTAGTAACATACAAATTACTAATTTCTAGTGGCGAATTAAATGGTTTTATCTGATCATTTCCTATTAAGTTAGAATTTTCTATTTCATCTTCATTACATACATCAAGTTGATTAAACAAATCTTTTTGGCAACTTTCAATTAAATCCAGTTGCTGTTTAGTTTCTTTTTCTAAATTTTCTGTATATATTTTACTAAATGCTAACTCATTTGACGAAAAATAGAAATATAATATACGTTCCAAAGGAACATAACCATTACCATATCTAACATTTTCATTTAAAACTTCTTTATACATTTCAGCATATTCTTCATTATTTTCTACATATCCAT
>ODAI010322944.1_pt1 | contig 10731 bp, 9 predicted proteins | sample 1539321 | NCBI WGS metagenome assembly ODAI01 (sample SAMN02144231, study PRJEB22623) | gut metagenome | biome: sheep rumen | host: Ovis aries | place: New Zealand | reverse complement strand
GTTCAGTTTTCCCACAGTCTCGAAGAGCAGATTGGAGGGCAGCTGGAGGCAGGATTCAGGCTACTGAATATTTATGAGGATACAAATGGCGAAGGAAGACTTCATGAGATGGGGATTCCGACGTTTCTTGCGATGCGTTCATATAAAGAATAAGCATAGAACAGATTCTGCGGCGAGAACAACATATAAAAGTACGTGTGGAAGTACGTGAACTTGTCCATGTGAGTTTCCAAAATCTTGAATTTTATAAGAACGGTTTACGCAGAGTGATTAAAGAATGATTTGAAACTCTTTTGATTTTTGTTTATCATGGAATAGCAAATATTGGCTGCATCTATTTTCAGGCGCTGATGAATAAGATGTTTAGTGGAGGAGGGAAAACTATGAAATGCCCATATTGCGGTTTTGAGAACAAACCAACGAGCAAATTTTGTGAAAACTGCGGTGCACGATTGATTCCGGACGAGAGCAAAGTAGAACAAAATCATGCATATGGTGGAGTCAGCCAGGAACCATATTCTGATGCTGAAGATGTATTTTCCGGAGCAGCAGATGATGCCGGCTATGATGGAACTGGTCAATATGGCGGACAAGAACCACCGTTTCAACAGACCGGCTACGATGGTACCAATCAGTATGGCGGACAGGAACCTCCGTTTCAACAGACCGGCTACGATGGTACCAATCAGTACGGCGGGCAGGAGCCTCCGCACCAACAGACAAACATGAATCAGGGATATGGCACGCCTCAGGGATACGGCATGCCGCCGGTACCGCCAAAAAAGAAGAACTCAAAGATAGGGATAGCTGTATTAATCCTCGGAATTCTGGGAATGGGATCAAGGCTTTTGGGTCTGATAGCGATTGGCCTTGGTGTATATGATCTCATTAAGAACAAGAATAAGAAGCATGTGCTCGTAATAATAGGAATGGTCCTAGCCGCACTCGGCATCTTATTTGGCGGAGCTTCAAGTCACCGTGTACGCAATTCGAGCAGCGCAGCATCGGCGACTGCAACTCCTGCACCTACAAAAGCGGCAACCGCAACTCCTGTACCAACAGAAGCGCCGACTGCAACTCCTGTACCGACAGAAGCACCGAAGGTGGTGGAACCGTCCGTAGCGGAGCCGTCCACGGAATCTGCTGTTCCTGAAGCAGCAGGCGGGCAGGACGCAACAGATGCTACAAGTTCCTATAGCAGCTACGAGGAGATTTATGAGACATATGCTCAGAAAATCAGAGATGCTGCTCCCGGACTGGTGGAGGAATATGAGGCCGAGGCTGCAGAGAATACAGACGGACTTGAAGGTCTGGCGCAGATTTCCTCTGAAAAGATCGGAAAACTGGCTGAGATTACAACAGAAGGCACCAGTGAGATGGCGTCATTTATGATGTCCCATGGTTCAGGCGACTATGATGAATATGAAGAATGGGCCGGAGAGCTATATGATGTTTATGAGGAGGAGGCCGATAAGATAACGAGTGCATATGTGGATTCGGCATCGTCAGCGGCTATTGATGATTTGGACCTGGAGGATTTCGATCTGGGAGATTTTAATCCGGACTTTTGATTTATGAAAATATGCATACGAACGTATTTGGTTCGTGTGGTGAAAGGGCTGTCGCATTAGACAGGACCACTACTATATATGGCAGATATTTGCAAGTAACATCTGTCATATAGAGGTGGTATGTCATGATGCGACAGCCCGTTTTATAAGTGTATTGCAGACACTGTACACACTTGCGCCTTATGATTCTAAATGATTTTTATTGTGTGCGTTTTTCCGTCGTATCTATACACTTTTGTGCCCTTTGATTCCAGATAGTCCTTTAGCAGGTACGCATCATAATTCCCGTTTTTCCTGAGCAGCCATGGAGGTGCATCCATGAATGCGACATCAGCGTCGACAAGACTGTAGAAATAGTTTGTCAAGCCTTGATTTCCGTGGTGTCCGCACTGCACATAATCTGATTTTAATTCACTCATGTGGTTCGGATATATGAACTTCTGCATCTCTCTTTGGGTATCGGAGCAGAATAACATGCTTTTTGTTGCGCCGCTTATTTTGAACATGAGTGATCCGTCGTTGCACAGATGACTATTCAGATTATTTACGTTACTGTCCCATCCATGTAGAACTTTAAAGGAAAGACCCCATACTGAAAAAGTGTCATTTTCCTGTAAGTATGTAACATTCTTAAGATTACGGGCAATTTTACAGAACCTGTCGTATGTGGCAATATCATCATACGATCTGGCTGTCTCACGGTATCTTTTACTGTTTACTTTTGTAGCGAAGATCCTATTAACTTTTATATCTTTATTGTTTGCCATGATTGCATTGAATGCACCGATGTGATCGGGATGCGGGTGTGTCAGGATCCACGCGTAGACACAATTATGGTATTTTTTGATAATTGACCGGACGAGTTTAGCATCTTGAGTGTAGCCTCCATCGATAAGAACAAGCCGGTTATATCTGTCGGTTATGGCATATATCATAGCCTGATTTCCGGTTGTGCTTTCATACTGGGTCACATACCAGTAGCGATATCTGATTTTGACAGACATTGCATCTGACCAGCTTGAATAAAATATTTTTCCGTCCTGTTGCAAATAGGAACGCACATCTACTTTGCAAATGACATCTTTCGGAAGTTGAGAAATAGCTTTGGTACGCACGTTGCCGCCCGGTATTTTAATTGACTTTTTTTGTCCGTTTATTTCGTAGCGGAGCTGATAACCTGTCACGCAGGTGTCTGGTGTCCAGGAGGCAACCATCCGCTGATTTGTGGGACTGGTCACTGAATTGAGCGTCAGTCTCTTTAACGACACATTAAATCTACAGGATATCGATCCGTACCATTTTCCGATTCCGCTCACTGTAATCGTTCCGGATCCGCATTTTCTGTTATTTTTATAAGAGACGGTATAATCGATTTCATTCTTCAGGGCATAAGGAGTTCCGGAGAGCAATGCAGTTGGTTTTCTTCCATGCCCTGTGTAATCATAGCTATTACATCTGGTCGATAGTTTGACATTTACAATTTTAAACGAAAGGGTAACAGTTCCCGAGTAGTTGTTGATTCCCTGTACTATAATTGATGCTGTTCCGGGATTAATGTTATTGGTGTATTCCAAGGTATAGTCAGCATTTTCCGTGAGTGGAATGTTTTGATGTGAGATGACAGGCTTCGGGCAGATCGGTTTCCCGGTATAGAATGCATAATCCACTGCTTCAACGGCTGCATTTTCGATATCCATCGGCTCATATGATTCTATTGGAGTGGTCGTATCGACTGATTCTTCCATAGAAGTCGTAGTAGAAAAATCGAAGCCATCGGTTGAAACATCAGAAGGCATAGATGAATCTTCTATGGAAGCGCCGGTGGACAAAGAGGAATCTTCCGGTAAGGCGTCTGTGGACAAAGAAGAATCATCGGTGGACAGAGCGGAATCTTCCGGCGAGGCGTCGGTGGATAGAGAGGAATCGTCTGACCGGGAATCAGCTGAGGGATAGGAGTCCTCTGCAACAAGGTCTATTGATGAATGTGCTTCATGCTGAGACAGCTCTTCGCCTGTTACCGTATGGTGTCCTAAGTATGTAAATGATACAGAGCAAATGAAAAGTATTGTTATCAGTCTTGACAAAAGTAATTTCAAAATAGTGTCCTCTCTATCTGTTGTATAAACAGTATGTTTAAGCGTCCGGAAGCCAATGCATGCCTCCGGGCGTTCTTTTATGTTTTATCTCCGTTGTGCAAACGCAGGATGTAGACCGGATTGCCGGATGCAAGAAGTTCGGTTTGATGCTGAAATTGTCAACACAGATCCACTCTTCTCTATTTCTCGGATATTTGTCAACAAGATAACTGCGGAATGTGGGAATGAAATCGACCCAATCCGACCATTTACCTTTGTCAAACATAGTGTTATCGCAAGCGAGATCACAATTGAGGAAATCAAAAGGATGACATTCTTCAAAGTAGTTGTTCTGATATCTCCGGGCATAATCTCTCGTTTCAAAATGCACTTTGTTTCCTTGCGCCACGGCATTATCTTTCTCGCTGTGACGCGGCGCAGTATACTGGAAAAATAATACCATAAAAACTCGCAAGGTTGTACTCACAATTAAGACGAGTGTTACCTTGCGCGTGTATCATAGAGTTTCGTCATGAGTATTGCGAAATAAAGAGAAAAACTGCGCCCCCTGTACGCCGTTAGATGCCTTTTCAGCATTTTCAGATGTCTTTACCTCAGCCTTCTTTGTTGTGTCAGCTCTCTGCGAGCTCACTTTTGACGGGGGCTAATACTTTTTTATTTTTTGTTTTTTATTATTTCATGAACTTTTTGTGTATAATTGAGGGCAAGGACCTGAGCGACTGTAGCGGCATTCCGATGCAGGTATTTCCTGCATGCAGGGTACATAACTGCGGCGTTCTTTGAGAAGGAATTAGAATGAAGACCATTTCTGACTTAAAAAGTAGAAACAGCGCATACAGAAGTATACTGCGCGCCTTAATCAGCAAATATATTCTGGCGCTCGGCCTCATCATATTGTTCGAGACCTTTGTGTGTAATTACCTGTTCTTCAGGAACATTGGAAATGATGAGATCGTATATGCGATAGAAGACAGTGCGGATAGCGGCATCATATATAACAACCTCACCGTAGCGGAGCCGGGCGTCCTGTGCGTGGACAGCAATGAGGACGTCTATATAGAGCTTGACGGCTTGAATGTGCCCGGTAAGGACTTATATATAGATTTAGAGGACATATTGTGGATTGGCGAAAGTCAGGAAACATCCGCTGATTTTCTTATTAAAATGACGGATGAATCTCATCACCGCTTTTACAACAGAGGAGGCATAAAGACAATATCAGCACTGATCGAGCAGACGAAATACATAAGCCTGAGGTCGATGGGGCAGATGAATGACCTTCGAATTGAATTCAAAAATGTCGAAACCGGTGATTTCGTTTACATTGACAACATTGTAGTGAACAGAAAGAGACCTCTGTTTTTCTCACTTGGCAGAGTTTTTCTTTTCTTTATTCTGTTTCTTGCGGCTTATCATCTCCGCAGCGGTTCCAGGCTGTATAGATCCAAATATGATATGTCTATCCGGTGGCAGAGATGGGTCACATGTATTACTGTCATTTTGATCCTCTACATCTGTCTCCAACTTTCAGGTTATCTGACGCAGGCTGCGAAAACCTGGCACGATAATCCGTATGATTCTCTGGCACATGCTATGGCAAGCGGACAGGTGAACCTGAATGACGAGATATCGGTTGACGAAAGTCTCGCTCAGCTGGATGATCCGTATGTGCCGGATAACAGATCCGGTATTCCTTATGAGTGGGATTGCGCATTTTATGAAGGAAAATATTATGTCTATTACGGCGTGGTGCCCGAGATCCTGTTTTACCTGCCGCATTATGCGGTGACAAAGAAAGATTTGGGTGTTCTGACTGCCGGAAGGATCGAGCTCGCACTCATGATTCTCGGCATCTTCCTGTGCTTCATCGAGCTCGGAAACAGGATGAGAGGGAAGATTCCGTATATTACATGGCTGCTGCTATTTGTGGCAAGCACGGGGGGCGTGCAGGCCATACTGCTGTCGAGAGCGGTGACATTTTATGATATTCCCGTCACGATGGGGTGCGCTTTGCTCCTGTGGGGATTCTATTTCTGGATGACGTCTCCAAAAGAAGAGGGGAAAGAATATTCGATACCGCGGCTTCTCGCCGGATCAACATGCATGGCGCTCACGGCGGGCTGCCGTCCGCAGTTGATATTCGGAAGCCTGATAGCGATTCCGATTTTTATGGGGTATTTTGTTGAGACGAGCGGCAGCAGTTCCTCGGAGGAGAAGAGTACGGGAGTGCGCATACGGAAAGTGAACCCGAAAGACACGGCGCGATATCTGACAGCCGGATTGCTCCCTTATGTAATAATCCTCGGCTTACTGTTTTATTACAACCAGATCCGGTTCGGCAGCCCGTTCGAATTCGGGGCAAAGTATAATCTCACCGCGATAGATGTCACAAGGGTGAGAGCGGATATGGGAAAATTAGTGCCGGGTCTCTTTATGTACCTGTTCATTCCGCCGAAAATGTCTACAGTGTTCCCGTTTATCGAAAATAACACATTTTCATCATCATATACGGGGGATTTTTTCTCCCATTATAGCAACGGAGGGTTCATGATCTGTAATCCGCTGACGTTGTTCATATTTTTCGGATTACGGAAAAGGCGTCAGCCGAAAGATACATGGCTCAGGGGGATTTTCTTTGCCTGCGTTATAGTGAGTGCCGTTATTATCTTTATCAACCTGATGGTCGGCGGCTTCATGCCCAGATATTTCTGCGACTTTGCTCCGTTCATGTATATGGCGAGCATGATTGTGGTTTGTACTTGTATCAAAAAAGCGGATGAACGAACTCTGGCGACGCTTTTGCCGGTTCTCTCGCTGTTATGTATCGTTACCATCATCTACCATTATCTGACATACTACATCGGCGACGGAGGTTCCTATTTTAACAGGTATGACAGAGAGGTGTTTTTGCGAGCGGCGCTGACATGGCAGTGGTGGGAGTAAGAGCCTCCGGTGGTTCGCAGACGTGCGCAGTGGAAGGTGCTTACGCGCCACGCACGTCGCGGCAAGAACGTCGAGGCGTTCTTGAATAGCAAATAGAGGGCAAAATCTCTTATGGCTAAAGGAGCTGCCGTATTAAGGCATGATGTCATAATATATATCAGATGTTATTTGCAAATATCTGCCATATACTGTGACTACATTGCCTGATGCGACAGCTCCTGTTTGATGCCGTTGGAATAAGCTCTATTTCCAACAGAAGAGAAATATTCGATTATTGTAAGACCTGCCCCTCTGCCTTGATCTTCTGATCTCTCTTCAGAAGTTTCTTGTGGGCACCATCAACCCCCGCTGTTACTACCAGGAGGCCAACACCTGCTCCTATGAAGAGGAACATGATCGTCGTACCGACGGAACCCGTTATAAACGAAATTCCAAGGGAGGACAGGATTGCGACCGGAAGCCAGCAGAATACACAGAGAAGTATTCCGATGAGCTGAAATTGCCTTGCGCTGACTTGAACGCCTTTGTACCGGTTCGTCACGAATGACAGTGCATCCGTGTCCAGAACACAGCGCTCTTTGCGGATGAATTTCCAGCGTTCGTCGAGACGTCCTGACCAGATGAAAAGGAGCACGCCGCATACGATAAAGCTCCAGAAGACGAGTGTGCCGATTACATCGAAAATTCTTTCAAAGAAGATGACATTATTTCCGATACTACCGAAAAAGATATAGCCGATCACACAGGTGATGCATAGAAAGACACCGATAGCACGGATCAGGCTGATTTTGGTCATTTCTTTAAGGTAAGATCTTGTCTCGTCTACTGACAGGATGCGGCATGGATTTGCTGTATATCCGTATTTCGAGGATTTCGCCCTGCTTTCCGGTATACTTTCGTGTTGCATATCAGATGAATATTGTGCGTTTTCATAACGGTCCTCAGCAGCATTACTTTCCTTCGGAAGAGTATACGGTATAAGGCTTCTGATATTGAGAAGATCGGCGAAATCGTCGAGGTTCCCGAATTCGGCTATGACCGTACCGACTGCTTCATTCTCAGACATGCCTTCCGAGATCAGGTCCGTATATTTGTCCTCCATCATCTGCCAGAGTTCATCTTTTGCCCTCTGCACTTCTGCCGTGTCCGGCAGGCTGTGAAACATATTATTTAAATAAATCCTAAGCGTTTCCATCATATCCTCCGTCTGTTACGATAAAGCGCTCGATGACGTCCTTTGTCAGTTCCCACTCCGCGCATTTGTCATTGTAATAGTTGCGTCCTTTGCCTGTGATCCGATAATAGGTCCGCTTCTTTCCGTTCTCCGCTATCTGTGAAAAAGACTCGATATATCCGTTTTTCTCCATCCTGGAAAATGCCGAATAAAGTGTGGTCTCTTTGATGATGTACTTCTGGTCGGACATGGTACGGATCATTTTGGAGATCTCGTATCCGTACGAATCCTTGTTGAGAATCAGAAAGAGGATCATCGTATCGTTGTATCCGCGGATCACATCGCTGCTGATCTCGGTCAAATCGCTTCCTCCTTCGTGTTTACGGCTTTGCCGTTCCTGTAAAAAGACTGTTTCGGTTTCTTAGTTTACAACGTCTGACGTTGTTACGTCTGTCGATACAACGCCTGTCGTAGTACGTCTGTCGTAATAAACATACCGTGTTGTGTATTGGGTGTCAATAGTTTTTTTAAAATTTTTTGCTTCCGTTTTCATTTCTTCTTTCTGTGGATGATGCTTGATCAGGTTACAGACCATATACAAAAATGCAGCCTAACCCTCTTTCCTCCGACGCATTTTTCCGGTTCCGGACATGAGTTGGAAGTCCGCAAATATGTATATATAAATAAATCACGTACTACAAATGCTTGTAATTCAAGATATTCTCAATCAGCATATATATAGTAAAATTATATTCAGAATTTTGGCCAGACATGGTACAATATAATATATAGATTTCTGAATTAGGGAGGTATAACGTTGAAAACTCTCTATTTAAAGGGAAATTCACTTGACATTATAGGGAGGTGAATGTAATGCCAAAACCTGTTCGCTATACATTTAAGGACCGGGCTACAGGCGCACCGGTAGCGACCGCAATTATTCCGGAAGGGTATCTGGTAAACGCAACGATTACAGACAAATATTCCAATGATCTGGTTCCGCTTCAGGCCTATACGTCTGCACTTACTGAGGATCACAGCATTGTACTCAATTCGCATTCAAAGTGCCTGTGGGAACACGTTATTAATTCGCTCATGAAGCATACTGCTAAGATGACCGGCGTAAGTAAGGCTAACTTTGCCGACTATCAGGATCCTCCGCAGTTCCTTTTGGACTTTGTAGCCCCGTATTTCGATTCTAAGAAGATCATGCCTGTTGCAACGGCTACACTTCCCGGAAGCTTTGCGGATAACAGACAGGCTATCCACAACAGCTTTGTTCAGGAGTTCATCGATAAGGAAGGAAACGCTCCGAACGTTCAGCTTGAGATCGTAAGCAGCATCTGCGAGCCTATCCTGATGAAGTTCATGGGGACCCGGAAAGGAAAACCTACAGTGGTATTGGCAGGTTACGAGCTCATGGGCGTTGAATATAGAAACGCGATCAGACCGGAGATGCTTATGGGCGGCACGATCGGGCTGATGTCCGTGCTTATGGGTGCGGCGAAAAAGAAGCCTAAGTCACAGGCTCCCTTTGGTCACGCCAAAGAACGGGATTCGATCCGTTGGGGATATAACAGACTTTATACATGTATATGCGATGCAGAACTCGAAAGACGCGCGACGGAGGAATTTCTGAGATTTGTGTTATCCTTCACACCGGATATGAGTTTCATCCAGCGTCGCGAACAGCTTGCGTATGAGAAGTGGGTGCAGGCTATGCAGTTCGCAAATCAACTGTCAGCGCAGGCAAGACAGGGACAGATTCAGGCACAGCAGCGTGCGCTTGAGGCTTCGCGCATGATAGCACAGAACAGCGCAGAGATGTCTGCAGGTATCATGGATTCCTGGAACAGGAAGATGGCCTCCGACAGCCGTATCAGTCAGAGCAGGTCGGAAGCTATCCGAGGCGTAAATACCTACCAGACGACATATGGACGGAACGTGGAGGTTGACGTTACAGCAGATCATGTTTATCAGAATAACTACGGCGATGTGTATGGAGTATCAGGGAGCGCTCCGGATCAGGAACTGCTGAACCGGTTGAACTGGACTGAGTTACACAGACGCTGAAACGCCCTAACCGGCGAAGGGAGGTCTGCATATGTCGCATCATTGGAAAAAGATGATTGCTCCCGTCGTTATCACGATTCTGTTCCTGCTGTATCTGCTGGTCTATATCGTGATGCTGGCAAGGGAAGCAGCTACGGAGCCGTTGGTCATTCTGATGGGAGTCCCGTTGGTTCTGTTGGGTATCGGAAGCGTAGTCACACTGTTTAGCAGAATTAAAGAGATAAGGAGCGGTGAAGAAGATGATCTTGACAACTACTGACACAATTACGGGAAAAGAACTCGAAATGCTTGGTCTGGTCAAAGGCAGCACGATCCAGACCGTAAACGCTGTGCGCGATATAGGCGCAGGATTGAAGACCCTCGTGGGAGGAGAGCTTACACGTTATAATGAAATGATGAATGATGCCAGAGCTTTGGCTACAAAGAGGATGGTAGCGGAAGCGGAGGCGTTGGGAGCGGATGCGGTTGTCGCGATCCGTTACAGTTCGGCTTCCGTTATGCAGAGCGCCGCGGAGGTCATGGCATATGGGACGGCAGTCAGATTCACGACGTGATAAATCATATTAGATCGGAAAAACACCGGAAAGACACAATATGGAACTATAATACATTTACACTCATTTATGAGGTGAACGATATGAAAAGAGAAAAGCTTAGATTTGTATCAATCGTGCTTGCCTGCATACTTCTTTTCTCCGCGTGCGGGAGCACATGTGTGTACGCATCCAATAAAACATCCGGTTACGAATACGGTCAGACGCTGTATGTGGTAAATTGTAAGGAATGGATTTCGCTTCGGACCAAGCCTTCCACTTCCTCAGAAGCCATCCTGCGGATTCCGCTGTTTGCCGGGGTCACATATTTGGCGGACGCG
>ODAI014621078.1_pt1 | contig 10732 bp, 9 predicted proteins | sample 1539321 | NCBI WGS metagenome assembly ODAI01 (sample SAMN02144231, study PRJEB22623) | gut metagenome | biome: sheep rumen | host: Ovis aries | place: New Zealand | reverse complement strand
CCAGACATTTTGCAGGTAAGCGTATGCTGATCGTTGAAGATACTCTTCAGAATCAGATGGTTACCGGCAGGATATTAAAGAGGTTTGGCTTCGAAATACAGGTTGCAACCAGCGGTAAAGAAGCCTATGATAAACTAAATGCCGCTCCGGAAGGGTATTTCGATGCTGTCATAATCGATATGGACATTAACGAAGGAAAAGACCTTGAGGACGCAGTTAGGATAAGAACTCTAAACAATGACGGAAAAGCTCTTATTCCGGTTATTGTCCTTGTATCGAATGAAACTGATGACCTTAAGAGCTATCTTGAGGAGAAGATTGTGAGCGGAGTCATAAATAAGCCCTATGACATCGACTCCATGACAGAGGTATTTACATTACTTTTTAATAAAGCAGAGGTTTGATAATGAATAATTTTCTTTATAATCTGGAGCGCAAATTCGGAAAGTATGCAATCCCAAATCTGACCAGAAACATACTTATTCTTTATATTGCAGGATTTATTCTGCAGCTTATGGGCAGAGTTCTGCCAATTAACATTGCAAATTACCTGACCCTGGATGTTTACCTGATCCTTCACGGGCAGGTATGGAGACTGGTGACCTGGGTTCTTATTCCACCGGTGGCCCTTAGCATCTGGATCATAATCACTTTGTACCTTTACTATTTTATCGGCACTACCATGGAGCGCACCATCGGTACTTTCAAGTATAACGTGTTTATCTTCGGAGGAGCTCTTTTCATGATCATCGCCGCCTTTGTTACCTACGGTGTGCACGCGATCATGCTTAAAGGCAATGGAGCGCTTCTTGCAGCATATTCAGGATATATGGCACCTATTTTCTCGACCTATTATATACAGATGGCTGTATTCCTTACCTTTGCCATCAGTTATCCCGATATGCAGCTGCTTCTCATGTTCATTATTCCCGTCAAGGTTAAGTGGCTTGGCATTGTATACGCCGCATTCCTTGCTTTTGACGCAATTTACACAGGACTTATCTCAGGTGTTTACGGAGTACTGTTTGCTATCCTTTCACAGTTTATAAATCTATTCCTGTTTTACCTCTCAACCGGAAGGGCAAGTCACCTTAATCCCAAAGAGATCAAGCGCAGACAGGAGTTTAAGAGAAATGTAAAGATGGCTCCTCCAGGAGTCACAAGGCATAAATGTGCGGTTTGCGGCAGAACGGAGAAGGATAATCCCAATCTTGAGTTTAGATTCTGCTCCAAATGCAACGGCAATTACGAGTACTGCCAGGACCATCTTTTCACACATCAGCACGTTCAATAAGAGGATATTATGGGTAATTTGGAAAATAAGGAAAAAGAGTTTGCGCAGATCCTTAAGCTTGTAACAAGGACTGCAAGAGAGAACAGAAATGTTATTTCAAGGCAGGAGGCTATTGAGGCCTTTTCAGAGCTTGAACTTGACGATTCACAGATGGCCATGGTTTTTGACTATCTGGAGAAACACAAGGTCGGGATCGATGCTCCTGCAAAGATAGATGACGACCTTTCCGAGGAAGAGACTAACTATCTTGATGAATATCTTAAGGAGCTCAAGGATCTCCCGGTGTTATCCGACGGGGAGAAAAGAGCTGTTTCCATGGCTGCTATCGCCGGAGACAAGGAGGCTCAGCAGAAGCTTATAAGCAATTATCTGCCATTGGTTGTGGATGTGGCAAGAATGTACACGGAACAGGGCGTTTATCTGGAAGACCTTATAGGCGAAGGCAATGTGGCACTCACAAGAGGTGTTACAATGCTTGATATCGTAGGTGAGCCCGATGAGGTGGAGAGCTTTCTTTACAAGATGATGCTTGATGCAATGGAAGCCGTTATAGAAGATAATCTGGCGGAGGATGCCGGTCAACAGAAGGTTCTTAAGCTGGTCCAGGAAGTCGCCGATAAGGCAAAAGAGCTGTCCAAGGACCTCAGGAGGAAGGTAACCGTTGCCGAGCTTATGGAAGAAACAGGCTGGGATGAGGACAAGATAAGAACAGCCATTAAATTCAGTGCGGATAATATCGAAGATCTTGACAGCGGCGAGGATAAGAAGAAGTAATGTACGGCATTTCGGGGGAGAATGATTTTAAATATTACATGCAGGATATAGAGAGACATTACTTCGGGTGCAGAGGCTCCTACAGATATCTTCTGGATAACGAGAGTGTTCCCTTTAAATTTAAATCTGTTATAACCAAGTATCTCAAGGACAGTGTGGATTTTGATACCACTCTGGAGAGTCATCTTTATTATATGGAGAAGGACAGCTTTGATTATGAGGTCTATAAACAACTGAAGGCCAGAGTCAGAGTAGTTCTTTACAAGAATCCTTCAAAAAAAGAGAAGGGATTTAAAGAAAAGCTTCTTACCATAGAGCAATTGGTGAGGATCCCGGCAGATGAGAAGGAGGCTTTGGGGATGATCGTAAGGGAACTGGTGCTTTCAAAGCTGGCTCTTTTTGCATTTTCAATCTAAAAATCTTAAAAAATACGGATTTTTTAAGATTTTGCTTGCAATATTAAAATTTATTTGCTAATATATCAATGTTGCGGAAAAATCCGCACTAAATTGCTATCAGAATTGATTACATGGCTTATAAGGAGGTGTCAAAATGGCTAAATGTGAAGTTTGTGGCAAGGGCGTTCATTTCGGAAACAACGTAAGCCATTCTCATAGAAGATCTAACAGAGTTTGGAAGTCTAACGTTCAGCACGTAGCAGTTAAGATTAACGGAGCTACAAAGAGAATGCACGTTTGTTCAAGCTGCCTTAGATCCAACAAAGTTGAGAGAGCATAATCTTAACCATCATGATCGTCCGGTTAATCCCGGACGATTTTTTTTTACCAAAATTGTCTACAAATTAAATAGTAGACTACAATAAAAAATAATGGTTTATTTTTTTTAGAACTGATATTATAATAACAAAAGTATGCGGCTTTATGAGTTCGTTTAAAAAATGGCAATTAAAGGAGGATAAACATGAAGAGTTCTTCAATGAATACTCACATGGGAAATATCTCAATTGACAATGAAGTTATTGCCCAGTACGCTGGCGCAGTTGCCATGGAGTGCTTCGGTATTGTCGGAATGGCCAACGTTAATGTTAAAGATGGACTTGTTAGTCTTCTGAAGCTGGATTCTATGACAAGGGGTATCAACGTTTCTCTTGATCAGAACAATAAGCTGAAGCTTGACTTTCATGTTATTGTAGCTTACGGCGTTAGTATTTCAGCTGTATCCAACAACCTTATTGATAACGTTAAATACAAAGTAGAAGAGTTTACGGGGCTTGAAATCGAAAAGATTAACATCTATGTCGAGGGCGTCCGTGTCATTGATTGATCGATTTCTAAGTTCAGGAGGATTTTGTTTTGAGTAATAATGCTATTGATGCAAAGCTGATTGCCAAGATGTTTCTTAGCGGCGCCAAGAACCTTGACGCAAAAAAAGAATGGATCAACGAGCTGAATGTTTTCCCTGTTCCCGACGGAGACACAGGAACAAATATGACAATGACCATTATGTCAGCAGCCAAGGAGGTTCAGAGTCTTGGTGATAATGCCAGTATGGAGGCAATCTGCAAGGCTATTTCTTCAGGTTCCTTAAGAGGTGCCAGAGGAAACTCCGGAGTTATCCTTTCTCAGCTTCTTAGAGGATTTACAAAGGTTGTAAAAGAGCACGACGAGATCAATGTTAACGTTCTTTCACAGGCCTTCGATAAGGCTGTTGAGACAGCTTACAAGGCTGTTATGAAGCCCAAGGAAGGTACAATCCTTACCGTTGCCAAGGGCGCCAGCCAGAAGGCTCACGAACTTGCTATGGAAGGCTGCGATGACATCAAGCAGTTCTGCGAAGAAGTTATAAAATATGCCGATGAAGTCCTTTCCAAGACTTCCGATATGATCACTGTTCTTAAGCAGGCCGGCGTTGTGGATTCCGGCGGACAAGGTCTTGTTCAGGTTCTTAAGGGAGCCTTCGACGGTTTCTTGGGTAAAGAGATAGATCTTTCCATCCATGAGGATGATGTAACTCCCGGTGCAAGGATCAAATCAAAGGAACAGGTTCAGAAGGAGGAGGATATCAAGTTCGGCTATTGTACCGAGTTTATTGTTCTTCTCAATAAGCCTTTAAACGTCAAACAGGAGATCGATTTCAAGGGATTCCTTGAATCTATCGGCGACAGTATCGTAATGGTAGCTGATGATGAGATCTGTAAGGTCCATGTTCACTCAAACGATCCCGGACTTGCAATTCAGAGAGCTCTCATGTACGGTCAGCTTTCAAATATGAAGATCGATAATATGTGGATGGAGCACAGAGAAAAGCTCTTCCATGAGAATGCAGACGGTTCCTGGTCAGAGATCAAGACAGAGATCAACGGCGCAGCAGAGCTTACGCCTACTTATTCTGCAGGTGATGATATTCCTTTGGGAGATAAGGTGGATATGGATTCTGCTCCCGAGGACAGGGTTCCCGCAGAAGCACTTCCAAGAAAAGATGTGGGATTTGTTACCGTTTGTGCCGGCGGCGGTCTTGCTGAGATCTTCAGAGGCCTGGGAGTAGACTATGTTATTGAGGGAGGTCAGACAATGAACCCCAGCACAGCAGATATTCTTGATGCTGTTGCTAAGGTAAATGCCGATACTGTAATCGTTCTTCCCAACAACAAAAATATCATCCTTGCAGCCAATCAGGCAGCTATAATGTCTGAAGACAGCGATGATAACAAGAAGATCATAGTTGTTCCTTCCAAGACTGTACCTCAGGGTATTACAGCTATTATAAATTATGTTCCTGATGTGGCTCTGGAAGATAATGTGGCAGCGATGACAGATTCACTTTCTACAGTTAAGACCGGTGAAGTGACCTATGCTGTCAGAGATACAATGATAGATGATGTAGCTATCAAGCAGGGCGACTACATGGGGATAGGAGATTCCGGTATCCTTGGTGTCGGAAGCGATATAGCTGATGTTACCTTTGACATGATCGGTAAGATGATGAATGAGGATCTTGAGCTTATCAGTATCTACTATGGCGATGAAGTTGATGAGAGTAGCGCACAGGCTTTAAGGCAGAAGGTTTCTGAGGAATATCCTTCCTGCGATGTTGATCTTCAGTATGGCGGACAGCCCATCTATTACTATATTGTATCTGCAGAATAATTTTTAAAAAGTCTAAGCCGGACCATCAGTGTCCGGTTTAGTTTTTATTGGGGGCTTAAGTGAGTAACGTTTATCTTGGCGAAAACATAACCGGCCTTAAGGGAATTGGCGACAAAACCGCCAAGCTCTTTAATAAGTGCGGCATCTATACCTGCGGGGACCTTTTGACGTATTATCCCAGAGGCTATGATAAATATGAAGCTCCCGTCAGAGCCTGCGACCTTAAGGAAGGCGTCATAAACAGCTGCAGTCTTACCATAATAGGCAATGTTGTAAGGCGCCATGTTCGTAACCTTTCCATAGTTGCCTTTGAGGCCGCAGATAATACGGGAAGAGTCAAAATAACCTTCTTTAACGCCCCATATCTTGCAAGTTCCATAAAAAGCGGGACAACCTATATATTCAGAGGAATTGTTCATAAAAAGGGCAATTTCTTTTCCATGGATCATCCCAAAATGATTAAACCGGAGGAGTATGCCTCGCTTATAGGCAGGCTCCTGCCAAGATACCCCTTAACGAAGGGACTCTCCAATAATACAGTTATAAAGGCAGTAGAGCAGGCTTTTAAAAACATCGGAAGGCTTGAGGATTCTGTGCCGGAAAGCATATTACAAAGGCTTGATCTTATGTCTTTTGCGGAAGCTGCAAGAGGTATCCATTTTCCGAAGGATGATGAATATCTTGAGAGATCCAGAAGAAGGCTTGCCTATGACGAATTTCTTTCGTTTTTGCTAAGGCTTAAGCTGTTAAAGCTTGGCTCGGAGAATGTCGAAAACACAGCTGTGATGATGGAGGTTGCGGATGTAAAAAGACTCCTTGAGAAGCTTCCCTACAGCCTTACAAAGGCTCAAATTGATGCCTGGAATGATATTATGAGTGATCTCTCCGGTAAGAGTGTAATGAACAGGCTTGTGCAGGGAGATGTGGGTTCGGGTAAGACCATCCTTGCAATGATGGCTCTTTTGACCGCGGCAGCAAACGGATATCAGGGTGCATTGATGGCTCCTACAGAGGTGCTGGCAGCTCAGCATTTCGAAGGTTTTAAGGAAATGATAGATAAATACGGGCTTGTGAATCTAAAGCCCGTACTTCTTACTGGGGCGCTTTCTGCAAAAGACAAGAAAGAAGCTCAAAGACAGATTGCCGAAGGCGAGGTAAACTGCATAATCGGAACCAACGCCCTTATACAGGAAAAGGTTAATTATAAAAATCTGGCTCTTGTAGTAACCGATGAACAGCATCGATTCGGGGTACGGCAGCGTGAAGCTTTGGCCGGAAAGGGAATGAACACCCACGTTCTTGCCATGAGTGCAACTCCGATTCCGAGAACTCTGGCCATAATCCTGTACGGTGATCTGCATATATCGGTGATAAACGAGATGCCACAGGGAAGGCTTCCCATCAAAAACTGCGTTGTGGGAACCAACTACAGACCAACGGCATATAAGTTTATAAAAGACCAGGTGGAAGCAGGAAGACAGGCCTATGTCATCTGTCCCATGGTTGAAGAGGGAGAACTTGACGGTGTTGAAAATGTCACCGATTATGCCAAAAAACTTCAGGCGGCTCTTCCCGATACCGTAAGAGTGGAAGTTCTTCACGGAAGGATGAAGCCTGCTGTAAAAGACAGGATCATGGAGGCCTTTGCAAGGAGGGATATTGATGTACTGGTGTCCACGACGGTTATTGAAGTAGGTATCAATGTTCCAAATGCTACGGTGATGATGATCGAGAACTCCGAGAGATTCGGTCTTTCCCAGCTCCATCAGCTAAGGGGGCGAGTGGGAAGAGGCGAGCATCAGTCCTATTGCATTTTCATCAACAGTTCGGACAGTGAAGAAGCTGCAAGCAGATTGGATATCATGAATAAATCCAACGATGGATTCAAGATAGCTGAGGAAGACCTTAGGCAGAGAGGCCCGGGAGATCTGTTCGGAGTAAGACAGAGCGGAGAAATGATCTTCAGGATAGGGGATATTTATCACGACAGCGACCTTATCAAAGCTGCAGCCGGTGACGCTGACAGGATACTTAGTGATGACCCGGATCTTTCCTCTCCACAATATAATGTATTAAGAAATCTCCTTAGTACAAAATCTGCAAATTTTGTTGACTTTACAACTTTATAAAAGTAAGATTATTGTATGTAATTAGGTAGAAAATAGGAGGATTGTCGGCATTTGTCGATATTGGTGTTATGTCAAAGATTGCTATCATCACAGACAGTAACAGCGGAATAACTCAGAAACAGGGAAAGGAACTCGGCATATTTGTTGTTCCGATGCCCTTCATGATCAATGACGAGGATTATTTCGAGGATATCAACTTAACTCAGCAGGAGTTTTACGAGAAGCTGGCTCAGGATGCCAACGTTTCCACCAGTCAGCCAACTCCGGATTCCCTCATGACCCTGTGGGACAACACTCTTAAGGAATATGACCAGATCATCTATATTCCTATGAGCAGCGGTCTTTCCGGGTCCTGTCAGAGCGCATTCATGATTGCCCGGGAGGAGTATGAGGGCAAGGTATTCGTGGTGGACAACCAGAGAATTTCAGTAACTCAGAGACAGTCCGCTCTTGATGCCAAGGCCTTGGCCGATGCCGGTTTTTCTGCTGAAGATATAGTTAAAAAGCTTATGGACAACAAGTTTGAGTCCAGTATCTATATAATGCTCGATACGCTGTATTACCTTAAAAAGGGCGGAAGGATCACACCTGCAGCTGCTGCGCTGGGAACGCTTCTTCGACTTAAGCCGGTTCTTCAGATACAGGGTGAAAAACTTGATGCCTTTGCCAAAGCAAGGACTACAGCTCAGGGCAAATCTGTCATGATAAATGCCATCAAGTCCGACATTGAGAACAGGTTCGGCGGCATGGAAGCAGGAGATTTCTGGATTGCCGGAGCCTATACCAACAATATAGATGCTGCTAATGAATGGAAGAAGGAAATTGAGGCTGCTTTCCCGGGGCATGAGGTGCACATGGATCCTCTTTCCTTATCCGTAGCCTGTCATATCGGTCCCGGCGCTTTGGCGGTAACCGTTACCAGGAAAATACATTTCTAAGACCACGGAAGTGGTGTGAATTAAGTATAAAGGGGTTATTTAAATGGCAACACAGGAACAATATGGCGCTTCCAGCATTACCGTACTTGAGGGACTTGAGGCAGTTCGTAAAAGACCGGGAATGTATATCGGAAGTGTTACCACAAGGGGACTCAATCACCTTGTATATGAGATCGTGGACAATGCGGTGGATGAACATCTCGCCGGCTTTTGCTCCAGGATCCATGTGTCTTTGGAAGCCGACGGCTCTGCTACGGTAGAAGATAACGGCCGAGGCATTCCTGTCGGTATGCACGCTAAGGGCATTACAGCAGAACGTGTAGTTCTTACCATGCTCCATGCAGGCGGTAAATTTGATAACAATTCATATAAGACCAGCGGAGGTTTGCACGGTGTAGGCTCCTCCGTTGTTAATGCGCTTTCAACCAGAATGAATGTCCGGATCAAAAGAGACGGCTTCATTTATGAAGACAGCTATGAAAGAGGATATCCCACCACTGAGCTTGAGGGAGGGCTTCTTAAGCCTGTTGGGACGACCAAGGAAACCGGTACGACCATCAATTTCCTTCCCGATGACTCCATCTTTGAGAAAACCAGATTTCGTGAGGATGACATTAAATCAAGGCTTCATGAGACCGCGTACCTTAATCCGGAGCTTACCATCATATTTGAGGACAAAAGACCCGGTGTTGAGGAGTACATTGAATTCCATGAGCCGGACGGAATCACAGGCTTTATCCGCGACATGAATAAATCCAAGGAAGCCATTCATGACGTTATCTCTTTTTCCGGAGAGAGCGAAGGGGTAGAGGTAGAGGTTGCCTTCCAGTATGTGAACGAGTTCCATGAAGAGGTTCTTGGATTCTGTAATAATATCTATAATGCCGAGGGTGGTACTCACCTTACCGGCTTTAAGACCATGTTCACGAACCTTATCAACCAGTATGCCCGTGAACTCAATATTCTTAAGGATAAAGACAACAACTTCACCGGAACCGATGTTAGAAACGGTATGACAGCCGTAGTTTCCATTAAGCACCCGGATCCCAGATTTGAGGGACAGACCAAGACCAAGCTTGATAACCAGGATGCTGCAAAAATCGTATCTCAGGTTACCGGCGATGAACTGACAAGATATTTTGACAGAAATCTTGATACCCTTAAGGCCATAATAGGCTGTGCCGAAAAAGCCGCCAAGATCCGTAAAACAGAGGAAAAGGCCAAGACCAACATGCTCACCAAGCAGAAGTACTCCTTTGACTCCAACGGAAAGCTGGCCAACTGTATCAGTAAGGATGCAAGTAAGTGCGAGATCTTCATCGTAGAGGGAGATTCCGCGGGTGGCAGTGCCAAGATGGCAAGAGATCGTAATTATCAGGCAATCCTGCCTATAAGAGGTAAGATCCTTAACGTTGAGAAGGCAAGTATCGATAAGGTTTTGGCCAATGCCGAGATCAAGACCATGATCAATGCTTTCGGATGCGGATTTTCCGAAGGCTACGGCAACGACTTTGATATAGCCAAGCTTCGCTATGACAAGATAATCATCATGGCGGATGCGGACGTAGACGGTGAGCATATCTCCACCCTACTACTTACTCTTTTCTATAGATTCATGCCTGAGCTTATTTATCAGGGGCATGTATATCTGGCCATGCCTCCTCTTTACAAGGCAATGCCTTCAAGGGGCAAGGAAGAGTACCTCTACGACGATTCAGAGCTTGCCAGGTACAGAAAAAATCACAAGTCCAGCTTCACTTTGCAGCGATATAAAGGTCTTGGTGAAATGGATCCCGAACAGCTTTGGGAGACCACACTGGATCCCGAAAGAAGACTTCTTAAGCTTGTTGAGATCGAAGATGCCAAGATGGCTTCTCAGATGACAGAGCTTTTGATGGGAGTTGATGTACCGCCCAGAAGAGAATTTATCCATCAGCACGCAACGGATGCTGAACTTGATATATAAGGGATTCAAAGTCGAAAGCATTCATGCTTGCATGAAAATGCTTACGACCTTGAAGACCAAACGAACATGAGGAAAAAAGATACGCGAAGAATGAGCGGATCGATTTCCGAATGTCCGTCGGATTGCGAGAGTGCAACGGAGCAATCCGTATATATATTTATATACTAAGAGGAACCACATGGAAGACAGAATCATACGAACCGAATATTCCGAGGTAATGCAGAAGTCCTTTATCGACTATGCCATGAGCGTTATTGTCGCAAGAGCACTTCCCGATATCAGGGACGGGCTTAAACCCGTTCAGAGGAGAACCCTCTACGATATGTACGAGTTGGGCATAAGATACGACAGGCCTTACAGAAAGAGCGCCAGGATCGTAGGCGATACCATGGGTAAATATCATCCCCACGGCGACAGTTCGATCTACGAATGTCTTGTTGTAATGACTCAGGACTTCAAAAAGGCAATTCCTCTTGTAGACGGCCACGGAAACTTTGGCAATATCGAGGGGGACGGAGCAGCTG
>ODAI014446142.1_pt1 | contig 10732 bp, 22 predicted proteins | sample 1539321 | NCBI WGS metagenome assembly ODAI01 (sample SAMN02144231, study PRJEB22623) | gut metagenome | biome: sheep rumen | host: Ovis aries | place: New Zealand | reverse complement strand
AAATTAAAAACTCTGCCGTACTGTCTATATACAGAATCAGGATATCTTCTTAATCTAGTTGTAAAGCCTTGTGGAACTTCATTTTTAAATACTTGTACATCTTTCCAGCCATTTGGATTAGATACAGCATATGTTAAAGGTTTAGCACCATCTATAATTATACACTGAATACTTTCTTTATCTAATAGATAGCTTAGCATTACTCTATGTATGCCATCTACTAATAATAAATCATCATTTACTTTTTCGATAATAGGTGGTGTAACTACTAAGTTATTATTGTCTACTGCAAATTCTACATAACCATTTAAATTAAACAAATCAATATTTTGTAAAAATAATTGATCGTATAGTTCAGTTAATTTATACACAGTATCTGTAAAATAATAAAATGAGGTAGGAGATATTTCATTAAAACTCAATTTTTTCAAACCTATATCGGCTTCTCTATATGGAAAAACATTTTTCTTATTATATAAAGTTGTGAGTTTTAGTTTTTCTATCAGTTGATCTGTATTATGAAATTTCATCGTCTTTTATCCAAGAAAAAATTGAACTTATTGCATTATTTAATTGTCTTGCATCTTTGAAGAGAATTGCTGTACCACCTGCTTTTTGCCATTCAATACAGTTACTTTCTCTATCATCTATTAGAATATCGTTTATATTTTTACAATATTTGGTTTTATCTTTATCTACAATATATACATTTTCAAAAACATGTGAAAGATTATGATTTTTTAACCAATTTTTCTTTCCTTGTATTGCATAATCGTGACAAGCTTTATTTGAAGGTACTTTAGATAACACGTTAAAAGAAATGTTTGGATATTTTTCCCAAAAATATATAACTTCTATGACTTGATTAATTAGATCTAATTCTTCCCAAAATTTTTCTTTATACTCAGCAATATTATTCCAAAAAATATTTCGTAACTTTTTTTCTTCTGAGGTTAATTCAAAAGAAGGTACATTCCTAACAATAGGCAAATTTAATTCTTTTACTTTTTTGTCAAAGTCACAAAGTACTCCATCCATATCGAAAAATAATCGTAACATATTAAAATCTCTTTATAATGCGACCTTTTGTTAAATCATAGGGAGTCATTTCAACAGCAACACTATCTCCAGGAGCTACCCATATTTTAAACTTTCTCATCTTGCCAGATACCTGTGCTAGTATTTCAATATCATTTTCAAGTTTTACTTTAAACATAGCATTAGGAAGTTTTTCTAAAACGATTCCTTTAAATTCTAGTAACTCTTCTTTGTCTGACATTACCTACTTCTCCTATTTATATCTCTTAATAGGTTATCCCAGTTAGAAACTGTTTCTTCAATAGTATCACCTGTAACAGCTTTTATATGTGGTTTATCACATTTGCATTGCGCTATCCATAATTCACTATTGACGTAAGGTGCATTAATATCTTGTAAAATAGGCTCTTCTTTACAGTCAGGACAAGCATCTGGATGTTTACCTTTAATAAAGCTATTTCTCGGAACTGTAAATTTTATATCAAACTCTTTATCAATATATTTCATGTTATTCTCCTTTCTTAAATTTTAGTTTAATTATGGCGAATTCGCCATAATTAAGTTCATTCTATTTCTCTTTTTTGTTATTTCTTTCTAACAATGTTCTCTTTTTGTGTTCTTCAATCATATCACTAATATCTCTTTTAATACGTTTAGTAACTCTTTTCTTGATATCTTCATTTAATTCTGGGTAAATTTCTGTAGTAAAAGGATTCCAAGTGGATGTACTTAAAGCTATGAAATCATTATCTGAAAATCCTCTTTTTACAGCTTTTGTTACTAAATCTACATGTGATGGTTCTCCAGTTTTTTCTACATTATATACTTTTGAAAATATTGTATATTCACCATCTTTCTTAAAAATTACAGATTTTGCTCTAATTGTCATTGATTATCCTTTTAACTAAATAATCTTTTAATTAAATTATCATCATCTAAATCTTCTAGCTTTAAATTATAATTACATTTTTTATTAAATTCTGATAAAAGTATTTCTAGATACTCTACATCTTCTTTTAACGGTGATCTATGAAGATATTTCATATAATTTATAAATGCTATTTTATCTTCATTACTATTTTCGTCGAGATACTCTATATACGTATAATGCTTACATAAACCATCAATAGGATCTTCATAAAAATTTCCACAGCAAGTACAACCACCACGCATCTGAACTTCCCCTTTTATCCCAAAATCATTTATCGCTTTCTGTGCTTCAGCTCTAGTTAAATATCCTCTTGTACTACGCCATAAATCATTATCATCTTCGGTTTCCCAATAAGATCCTTCTTTATTCAACAACCTATTTGGAGAACATCCTCCATACATTATATAATTTATTTTATCTTTTCCTACTATTGTTATAATCCAGGCTTTCTCATCAGTTCCTGGGACTTTTATAGGTTCTTCAAGTTCAATAAAAAAACTTCCACCCATTTTGTATGGGTATGTTGCTTTATCTATTAACTTATCTTCTTCAAGTAAAATCTGATCATATCTTCTTTGTTCATCTCCATTTAATGTATTTTCTCTACTTTTCTTCAAAAATTTATTAATTCTGATTTCATTTTCAAGTTCTGAATATCTTTTACTCATATTTTTATCTCCTCTCTAACTAAATAAACATTTCTTCAATTGCCAATGATAAAAATCCTCTAAATTTCAACCAATACAATCTTAATAAAGAGAATTTCTTTTCAACAGTATATATTTTATCATTAGAATATTCATAAATTACGTTTATTTTGTATGATTTATTTGAATATTTGAAAGTTAAAATTTTTCTATAAACTTCTCACCAAAATCATTTGAACATTCTATTTCAAATAACTTACCATTATTATTTTCAAAAGTAATTTTACACCAATAATCAAAATAAATATTTGTTATATTATACATTTATTCCTCGTCTTCTTTTTGAATTATATATTCATCTTTTTTAATCATATTTTACTCTTCTATTACTCTTAAAAATACTTCTCTATATTTCAAACATTCTTTAGATATTTTTTGTTTCAACATTGCTTGTGCTTTTTCATCTTGTGGAAGTTTTATACCATCTTTTTCAATACTTTCATATATATCACTTACAAAATTACTCAAGAATTTACCAAAATCGTGTTTCCCCCAAGAATCTTTAGATATAACAGCATTAGCACGATTTTCATTTATGTAATCTTTTACTAAATTAAACGTATCTTGAACACTACTATATAATGTAGTATCTACAGGTTTCTTTTCATGTCTTCTTTCAGCAAATTTTTCATTTTTGCTTTTGATAATAACACGAGAACCATCAAAACATCTATATTCTTGTTCATAAGGTTTAATAATAATGCCTTCACAAATATTATTTTTAATTACTGGCAAATTTAAATAATCTAAATCTACTTGTGAAATAACTGATTCAAATTTATTATTTTCTTTAATAACATCTGATAAAGTTTCTTCTACAATTTTAATTGGTTTTTCAAATTGCAATCCACAATCCTTATTTAGGTTATATCTTTCAATAAATTGTTCAACTTCTTTCCAAGACAATATTTTATCACCAATTTCAACATCATAAAATAATAGTTGATTAAACGGCGAATATTGAATCTCTCTTTGAACACATTTTGGATTAGATATTCTTACTTCATCTTTATAATTGTGTTCTGCTTCATATTTTCCGCCAAACAATTCACCAAAAATACGAATAGGTTGTTTTTCAGAATTATAAATTTCTTCTAATTTTTTAATCATATCCTTAGTAATTAAGTGTTGATAGCAATAGAAATTTTCTTCATCACCTAAAAACGCAGTTCTTTTACCACATTTAATGCCATGCTCATCAAAATATACTTGGAAATTTGCACCATGAATTTTTTCCATAATCACCCATTTAATAGATTTATGACTAATTACTTCATCAAATTTCCCCATAATGTCTGCTTGATAAGAATTTTCTATTGAAGCGTATTTTTCAAAAACTCCACCTTTATTAGTTTGAATGGAATTTTCTTCTACAATGATAGGATCTTTAATATTAAATTTTTCTTGAACATTTACTCCAACATCAATATCTTCTGGGTATTCAAAAAATTCTGAAGATACTGGAAATAGAACTCCTTGTGATAATACTCCACGAAGTTTTATATTTTTAACAACATTCCCATAAGGACCCGCTAATACACCCTTATTTTCTTCTTCATTCCACATATCTAGTTTTTTCAAAAGATTTTCTGGTAAAATATATCCTTCTGGGATATATACTACTAAATCTCCTTCATAATATCTTTGCTCATCGTCTTGTGTTTTATTTGATACACAAATAGCTTCACCACCATCTATATCCACATAGTTAATATTTAATCTATCTGCTTGCGGGTGTGGAATAACTTTTTTAATTCTTCTAACTAATATTGACATTTTAAACCTTTTCTAAATTGCTTTATAATTTTATTTTTATGTAATATATCATATAATATTTTTTTTTAATAAGTAAAGCCAACAATTTATTCTAATACAAAACAAATTTGATCAGCGAAGACTTTTCCAAACTCTTCTTTTAACTCTTTGATTTTATAGTTTAAATCATCTTTGTCTACTTCTACCATCCAATACATAATCTTTTCCGCATCAAAAAATAATTTACCATATCTTTGCGGACCCTGCATAAAAGGTTTAACAGGAATTTCTATGATTTCATCGTTTGAGGTCCTTATAATATTCTTAGACGCTATAAAAGTACCTTCTTCTTCAGATTTCAATAACTACGTTCTACTCATTTTTCTTCAAGCCTTGTTTAATTGATTCTTCAAATCTATGATTATTATAAACTTCTGTTAAAAGTTCAACCAAACATTTCAATGCAAAATTTTTACTCTTGAACTGACTTTGCAAAGAATCGACAATTACATAATGTCCTGTTGGTATATATGTTACTTTAATTCCAGCACCAACTTTGGTTATGCGCATACCACCCTTGCGAGGGTCAAAATATTCTACTTTAAATAATTCATCATTATCAGTATCAAATTCTAATTTTTCTTTTTTCAAATCTTCTTCTACTAGAGCGTCTATAACATTTTCTTTCGATGCCCGGGGTAACGCTTCCCAAACACCCTCATGATATGTATAAAAACAATTTTCTTGCCTTAAATATATAGTTGCACCTTCTTCACCTTGTATATTAGGAAATGCAAGAGAAGTTGTATCAAAAGAAACTACTGGATCATTTTTTGAAATAAACATTTATAACTCCTATTCTGTTTCACAGACTTTGTTAAACTCTTTATTTAATTTTTTATAATATGCTTCAATTTCTTTTTCTGATAATTTTATTTTAGATAATTCTTGTTTAATTGTCTTTTCATCAGTAATCTTTTTTGAACGAAGAACATCAATTGTATAATCAATCTTCTTTAACTTTTTTTCAAAATCTAAAAAAGTTATAAACTTATTATTTTCTTCTGTTTCTGTATCCAAAATATATAAATTATCGTGTTTTTTAGAATCTACAACTAAGAGTTTGTCAGTTCTTTTCTTTAGTCTTACCGGTTCACCCATAGCCCATTCTGTATGCCCTACAACTTGTTTAGAATACTTCATATTAGATATAAGAGCACGTGGTCTTATCCATAGCAACCCTTGCTCGACTTCATCGCCTGTACCTGACCAAACACCATGCCAATCTATAAGTTCATTTAATCTTTCAAAAGATGTAGCATTCTCTATAAGCGTTTTATCTACAAGTTTTACATCAAAATCTTTTTCATCCCACACTTTTTCATCGGTATCGTAGATAAGATGGAATATCGGTTTAAGATAATTGTCTACCCAGATTCTACTGATACCGGCATGACTAAATACCCAACCATCAAGTTCAATACAGTAATGAATTATATCTTTATTGTCTTCTAAGATAACTTTAATTTCATCAGCGTGTACATATTGATGTCCAGATACTTTATGCCCTTGCCAAGTATTTGTTATATAAGAAAAATCGTGATTACCAATACAGAAGAACCTATGTTCAGGATCTTCTCTAAACCAATCTAGTCCTTCTTTAAGATTCTCGCCTTGTTCTGGCCATTCGTTTTCCCAAGAATCTACCCAATCACCAAGTCCAACAATATAGTCAACATGTTGATCTTTAACGATTTGTTTAGCTTGTTTCCAACAACTTGTACCATGAACGTCTGGTATTACTAGTATTTTACTCATTTATTTTTATTTTCCTTTTCTTTATGGTACCCAAAGATCTTATAGTCTGATTTAAGTGGATGTGCTTTAACATCTACTTTAGTGTTGATAATTAAAGGTGGCAATTTTTCCAAATCATCTTTAAATTGTTGTAAAAGATATTGAGGAATAATAGTTTCATCTTCAAAATCTTCAAACGGAAAATGCTTAAAATAAAATTTTTCAGACGATACATGTATTTTACCAGTAGCATCTTCATAAAAAGCTTGCAATTTATAATCAGCTAAATTAAATTTAATTTGTGTTTTTTCAACTTCTTTTCCATTATTTTTTCTTTGATATAAATACAATGTTAAGGATTCATATCTCCAATAGCATCTTCTATTTTCATCTGCTTCTTGGTGTTCGTATTCTTGCCAATATTCTGACTGTTCCAAAGCATTTTTAAGTCTGAAGATGTATACTAAACAAACAATCAAACATATTATTAAAACTAAATTTAATGCTGACATTTAACTATTTCCTTTCTTTTACTCTAGATAATATGGGTTATCATAAATTCTATATTTAATAACAAAATTTCCATTTTTAAAATAATACCCACTGCATTCGTGATTAATTAACATGATTTTATCTGGATGTTCTTCTTCATAATTATCTCTAAATTCATAAAACTCTACCAAAGCTTTGTCATAATCATTTTCAAAAGAAATAAATTCACCATCTATTGGAGACATTAAGCTCTTAAAAATGATATATAGTATCATTATACAAATTAATATTGGTATTTAACTATTTCCTTATTAGGATTTTTATTTCATCGATTTCTTTTTGAATAGTATCTAGTGCAATTGAAATACGCTCAACAGATGCGTTATCTATTTCAACACTATTATATTTTACAGAAATCAATCTTGCTGCAAAATAAGCATAAGATGCAGCAAATATAAATAATATAATCCAACCTAATTTTTTCCACATGTTCATTCCTTTCTCATCACTTTATATTCCAAATTCATCATCATTATCTTTTGGTACAGAATAATGATCACTCAAATGATCATATTCTTTTTTCTTCGGTTCAGTTTTTTTATATATAAGTGCCATTAAACAACCGAATACAAATCCTAACAATAATAAATACATTTGTTTCTCCCTCTCGTTTATTAAAAAAGACATTATCTATTATAATGCCTTTTTAACGTTAGTAAAACAAAAAAAAGTCTAGAAAATTATTTAATATCCTTTTAACCAAATAATAATACCAAAAACTAATATAATAACTAATATTACTGAAATAATTGCAGGTACAATATCTATTAAAATACATTTAATGATATCCATCGAAAAGGTAGACTTTACACATCTTAAAAAATCCAATAGAGAAGAATAATCTTCTTTAATGGTCTGTTTCATACATAACCAAAATTTTTTCAATCCTTTTTGTTGCTTGAATATACTTAATCTATCTTCTCTGAATTTTTCTGGTATTTGATCTGTCAAATATGAATCTTTTATATACCAGTCTTCATCCCAAACAAAACTATCTTTATCTAAATAATTAAAGAATAAAGCAATTGCTTTTCTAGCAAAATGTATTACCCACAATAATATCAATAACTCTAGAGAAAATTTTGTAAAATCCCAATTATCTACAAATACTTTTTCTTTCATATTTAAAACTCCTTTCTTTAATTATTTGCTTTTTGTTTTAATCTGGATCATTGCTTGGAATTGAATTATAAAATTCTTCATTTAATTTCCAATACTTTTCCCATTTTTTATTAATAGGATTCTTTTCATTATTAAAATCAAAATATTCAGGTTTAGTATTACCAAAAATCTTTAATTTATTTTTAGCACAAAACTCCTCATATTTCTTAATCTCTTCATCAGTTGGAAATCTTTCTTTCCATGCATGTTTTGGACGACATAAATGATAACCGTGTGATGTACCTATGCTTAGGTCAAAAAATGGAATACGAACATCGAAACCTCTCACGTCATGATCTATTGTATTTTTTGCAGGTACATTTATATCAAAACGAAATACAATAGCAGTATTAAAAGAAGCATACACTTCCATCATACGGTTTTTACAACTGTGAAGGTCTTTGTACTTTCTTGTAAATGGGCTTGAAAATTCTCTTTGAAAATCTACAATAGTTCTTCCCCAAGCCCTAAATGGTAATGGTATATCAACCTCCAAATTAATATTATAAAAAGCAAACCTAAATGAAAACTCATCTGGCCAAAAACTTACTCTTAAACAAAATCTATCTTTAGCATGTTCCGTTAACCACTTAAACATTTTTATACTCCTTTTTTTAGTTATTTTTTAAGTATTGCCATAAAATATTGTTGAATAAAAAGGTAAATTAAACATTTCAATAGTTTTATCTACACATTTTTTGTATTGTTTTGCTTCTTCTTCTGTTCGACATCCTTTATAAAAAACATTAGCAACTTCAAACGGCACATTCCATTGTCTATCATGCTCTAGAAACTGTGGATCATCTTTCCTAGGTTGATTGTCTTTATGAATAATCATAACAGTGAAAGGAAGATCATCATGATAATTATTCGCTATTTCATTATTAGCTTTTTTTGAATATAATTTATTTTTGAGTTTTTGTAAAATGTTCATGTTAAAATCCTTTCAAAATTTTACTTATCTTCTATCAATTGGTGAATAATGAAATTAGATACAATGAGACTTCTTTTTGTTGGTCTTTTATCAGAAACACCTAGTTTCATTATTCTTTTACCTTGTATATAACAGATACCATTTTTAATTTTAACTATAGCGTCTTGATATACATTATCTTCTTTACTCAAATGTAATGGTAGTTCATTACATACATTTATTTCAAATGCTCCCCATTTTTTACAAATAGAATATATTACATATTTTGATTTAATTTTCATTGTTAACTCCTATCAATTAATACCTATACTTCTTTTAAGTAATAGTTCACCTCTTCTGGTTAGTTTTGGAGGTAATTGTGATTTATAAGCATTTAAAAGCTTATTTTGATTCTTACAATATTGCTGAAAATCTTCAAATGCTTTTATGTGCCATTTTTCTTTAGGAACAGTCATAGTGTATATAACCAAACGTCCACCAAACATAAAACCTGTTCTATATACAACATTACCAGCATCTTCTAATTCTCTGACTTTATAAAACTCAGGTAATTTGCCGCTATTACACAATCTTATTCCCTCTAATGGAAATTCTTCTTGAAAAGATAATAAATCTCCTGAACGCTCATCTTCAAAAGGAAGAGGAACTGATAAACACTTTCCTAACGCTGATAAAATAGGTAAAGAAATAGGTTCTAACATTACATCCCTTTTATATTTTATTTTTATTCATAAGGTTTTTTATAATTGTTGTTATTTGTTCAAATGTTCTATTTTCAGCTATAGTTAATTTTAAATTCATGTTAGGAATATCACTGTCCAAAATATATTGTAAATCATAGCTGTCTTCACTCTCATTGCAATAAACTCTATAGGTGATATGATCTTCCTCATACACAAAATCTACCGCAGTATCATCAATTACATCATCATCCTCATATACTACAGCAACGTAACCGTAATGTTCTTCACTTTTTGGTGGATTTGCATGAAGTAGTTCATTCCAATAGGTGATTGCCCAACTATATAGTTTACCGTTATTCATTTTTACATACCTTTCAAAATTTTGCTTACAATTCCAAAGTTAACAATCTTTGTAGAATCCTTAAATAAATTCTTTGCTAATTGTATCTTCTCTGGAAACTTTTGTAAAGCAGTAATTTCATCTTTGTGAGATTCAAGTACAGATTTAATCTCATCTTCAGACATTTCTTCTGGAAGTAGTGATTGTAACCAAGAAAGTTCATTTTCCATTTCTGAAACATCTCTACCACCAGCCTTAAATGATTCAATAGAATCTTTCTTTTCTTTAACTGATTTTTGGATAACTTTCATTACTTCATCATCTGTAAGTTCAGAATGTTTATCAATTTCTTTGTTTTTAATATCTGAGATCAATAATCTCAATACAGAAAGATTTGAGTTATGCTCTTTCATAAATTGTTTTTGCAAATCAAATAAATCTTGTCTAGTCATTTTGTTCCTCCGACTCTTCGTAAAATTTTTCTATCTTTTCTTTATTAGATTTTTTCAATTCGTATGTTTGATAATATATGATTGGCAATAATACTATCATACAACATAACATACCAACCATCCACACACCTACAAATGAAATAATTGCAACATATATAATTGGAGCAAATATTATGAACAAAGCACATAATATAATATAAAAAATTACTTCTAATATATTTTTAATCATAATTCAACTCCAAGCACAAATCCTTCACAATTCTCCATTATGTTACATCCTGTTTATTTTATTTTTATTGTTTTACATTCAAAATTGGAAGTGGAGCATTTGTATAAATGTTTTGTGGTAATTGTCCATTCCATCTTTCGGCTTGGATTTTTT
>ODAI012627586.1_pt1 | contig 10732 bp, 8 predicted proteins | sample 1539321 | NCBI WGS metagenome assembly ODAI01 (sample SAMN02144231, study PRJEB22623) | gut metagenome | biome: sheep rumen | host: Ovis aries | place: New Zealand | reverse complement strand
TTCTTTGCCGTAATATATTCCGTCTTTGAATAGTCATATTTGTCACCATGAACCTTCCTGGCCTTCTCTATGAATTCACTGGTATTAGACATCATCAGTGACGCCCTCTTTTCGTAGGAGCATTTATTGCAGTCATATAAAAGGTGGTTCTTCGCGACAACTTCAAATTTGCCATGAATTGGGCACGTCACAACAATCCTTGAGCGTGTGCCATTAAATGTATTTTCAGTATCGTTGTCATAAGTGAACTTTTCACCATGTCTGGATTTCGCTTTTCTTATAAACTCCTCATAAGTCATTTTTCTACTCATAGTACAAATATATGAAAAATTCCTTTAAAAACCAAATTATTACATAAATAAATATCCACTTAAATAAAAAAAATGCCAGGACTTAATAAAATCCTGACATTTTTTGCCGTCTCTGTAACTAATTGATTATTAGTATGCTAAGATGCAGTAATCCATACGAAGTGTGATGTTTATCGTAGCAAGGTCGTCCTGAGAATAGTTAAGGTCACCGAAGTCAGCACTCGTAATAAATGCATTCTTCAAAATCCATTTTGAAACAACAACACCAGTAGGGTCAAGCATTTCAAGTTCCACGTCACGCTTGTAGCCTGCTGCATAGCCCTGACGGCCCGTAACAGACTCTGAATGCAGACGCACCCACTCCATGATTGCCTGTGAAGCGGAAGGACCGATTGGGTCACGTAAAGTCACCTGGATTTCATCCCAAGTATAACGTCCAACAACGTATGTTTCCGTGTTGAGGAAAGGAATGGCCTTACCCTCTTGTTTGATGCTCGGACGCTTTGCACTTTCACACCACCATTCCTGAATTCCAAGGTCAGCGGGGAATCTCAATAGCCATCTATTTTTACGAAGCGGTTCGTAATTTAATGGCATTTTCATTAAAAGGTCACTCATGATAATACTATTTTAAGTTTAGTTATTTAATACTATTTTTTTTGTTATTTTTTAATATAAATACAAGTCTTTCGATTTTTTTATACAGAAAATTTGTTTTTATGGAAATTTTTCTATATACTTGTAAAGTATTTATATTCATAAATGGAACATAATATGATTGACAAGAGAAAAAAATTCATAGAAAAGGCAGAAAAAAGACATGGTGATAAATATGATTACACTAAAGTTGATTATGTTGACAGTTTGACAAAAGTATGCATTATCTGCCCAGAGCACGGTGAATTTTGGCAGACGCCTCAAGCGCACGTGAGAGGAAATGGTTGTCCAAAGTGTGCGAATATAAGGAGAGGGGATGCCTTCAGGAGTAATATTGATGAGTTCATTGTAAAAGCAAATGAAATTCACCATGGAAAATACGTATACGACAAAAAGTCATATGTGAACGCAACGACAAAGGTCCCTATACTGTGTCTTGAACACGGAACGTTCTGGATGACTCCAGCAGCGCATTTAAGTGGCCAGGGGTGCCCTAAATGTCACGGAAGAGGGTTTAATACAGATGAAATCGTGTCAATGTTTATTGAAAAACACGGGAATAAATATGACTACTCTAATGTTCATTATAAAAAGATGCACGAAAAGGTATGCATAATTTGTCCAGAACACGGGGAGTTCTGGCAGACACCGTCAAAACATATTCTAGGCCAAGGGTGTCCGAAATGTGCGGCAAATGAAAGGGCTGCGGAACGGAACATCGGTAATGATGAATTTATAAGAAGAGCCAGGGATATATATGGAGACAGGTATATATACGTAGATACCAAATATACCAAAATGGAGGATAAAGTAAAAATTATATGTCCAAAACACGGAGAGTTCTGGCAAAAACCATACGACCATCTTCACGGTCATGGTTGTCCTAAATGCGGACTTATTGAATCAAAGGCAGAAAATGAAATCTATGAATACGTGTGCTCATTAGTTGGAAATGAAAATGTAGAACATTCAAACAGAACGATACTTGATGGTTATGAAATAGATATATTTATCCCTTCATTGAAAATAGGTATAGAATACAACGGATTAAGATGGCATTCGGAAAAATTCAGAAATAGGAACTACCACCTGGCAAAAACAGAAAAGTCAAATAAAAAGGGCGTTAAATTAATACAAATATTTGAAGATGAATATATGAATTCAAAAGAAATTGTGCTATCAAAAATACGTTCACTATTGAATATGAACAAGAATCTACCAGTATCAATGGCAAGAAAATGTGAAGTTAGGGAAATTGATAAAAAGACAGCAAAAGAATTTATAAATAAAAACCACATCCAGGGTTATAGAGGCTCTAGTGTATCAATCGGATGTTTTGATGCAACTGCACTTGTAGGGGTCATGACATTCAAGAGGGATGGAGAACAATGGATTCTTAATAGGTTTGCCACAGACATCCAACGAAGATGCCCTGGTGTAGGCGGAAAACTGTTTTCATTCTTTGTTAAGAAATATGAGCCGAAAATCGTTAAGTCGTATGCTGATTTAAGATGGACGGTTGACAGAAATAAAAATCTATATACAAAAATAGGATTTAAATTGGATTCCGTGTTGAAACCTCAATATAGATATGTAAATAGTTCAAAACCAACAGAAAGGATACATAAGTTTAATTTCAGAAAACAAATAATAGCGAGAAGATATGGATATGATGAAAACCTATCTGAAACAGAACTTACTGAAAAAATTGGTTATTTTAAAATATGGGATTGTGGACTATTAAGGTATGTATGGAAATCACAGATAAACCAATAAAAAAATGGTAAACATTTTTCAATGTTTACCATTTTATGTAAGTGCTTGATAATCAATTAAATATCGTCGAATGAAATACCCTCAGGTGTCAAAATAAAATCGATTACAATGTACTCTAATGCGTTATATGGCTTAAAGTATATCTTCGCAGGAAGCTCTCTACGCTCACGACTCTCAACAGTGTCATTAACTTCAATCCTAAAGTCTGAAATACCCCTGTTGCTCCTGATGTTCTCCATGATTGGAGTAACTGTGGAGATAAACGACTGCTTGACTGTCGGGTCATTAGGCTGGAAGATGAGACCGATACAAGAGATTGCAATCAGTTTTCTCATCCTGAGCAACAGCCTGCGTACAGCAATACGATTAAGCTGTGACTCGTTAATCTGAAGGTTCTTCTGGCCCCAAATCTTTGGACCGTCACTCGCAAAGGTCTTAATCGGGTTGATTCTTCCGTCGTACAGTACGTCCTCGTCAGCAAGCTTCGTGATGAAGTGGGCCCTTACACAGTCGACTGAGCCACGTGAGATACCTGCTGGTGCGAACCAAGGCCATGTGGTGTTGTCAGTCTGTGCGAAGTTCCTTACGGCATCCTTCGTTGCTGGCAGGTAGATGTACTGGTTGTTATCCACGTCAAGATACTTGACCCAAGGATAATATGTACATGTGTAGTTGGAATCAATCTCTGAATCCTCAAGGTTTGCGACAGCGTCGTCTGGGGTGTACATCTCATCCACGTAGTCACCAGCGCCGCTAGGTTTGTCTGGGGTTGTAACCACATAGATACTGTCAGCCCTCTCTTCCTCAATCATCTCAATGGCTTCTTCAACAAGGAGTTTCTGATTTACATAGTCGATACCTGGTGTTGCGAACACGTTGATGTCCGTTTCCTCTGGAGTTGCAAACTGCCTGATACCAGAGAGGTATGCATACCAGTCAGATGTGATTCCGTTCTGGTTGAGCTTGAGAAGTGACGGGTCCTTGATTCTGTTGAATGCGTAGCCTTCACCGCTTCCCTGGTTGATGAATCCCTTGTACTGTGACATCTTGTATTCATCTGTGTTGGTCCTCTGGTCTCTGTAGTCGTCCCATCCGTCGAAACCACCGTAGAAGTACAGCGTGAACTTACGTAGGTTCACATATTCATAGATTGAACCGTACATTTCTTCCTCGGTGCCGATGATAGGAGGCTCTGTAAGAGTCTGCGTCCTTGAGTTGGTTGACACGCACTCGAACTTGTAGCCATGCTCTCCATCGACGGTAATTCCAGTTGATGGAAGGCCTCCATTTGCTTCATCAAGCCTTGAGTCGAGGTGGAAACCGTTAGACATGAACCTTGGGTCGTTGATGTAAGCCTTGTTACCCTTGAATGTAAAGTTATCGATGTCAACACCAACCCATGAAGACAGACCGAAGTACTGCTTCCTGTTCTTGATGTCTGGGTCGAAGAACCTGTTGTATGCCAATGTTGGGAATGTGACGTTGCTGTTGTCATTCGTCTCGTCGTCCTTAATCTGCAATCCGCCATAGTTAGGAATAGGATAGCCGAGGAAACCAGCAGGAACAGACATCCTTGCAGCGGTTGAATCATTCACCTCCACAGTGATATACTTTGACTTGGTCTCGTATACGCCGTCGAAAGAACCAATCTTGTAGGCGATGTAGTTCGAATCGCCAGGAGTCATGTTACAGCGGCTGAACCTCTCAAGAGGAATGATTGACTCATCACCGTCATCTATTCTCCTTACGACAACATCGAACGTGCCTTCATCAGGACGGATGTTCTCAATGGAAATCTTAACCTCGTTGTTGGAACCGCTACCGTCCGAAATGGTGTGGAACCTGAACAGTTTGTTGATTTCAACGTGGTCATGGTCACCCTTAAGGTTGGACACAATCCAAGGCGTTGAAGCATACCTGTATGCTGACTTGTAGTCGTTAAGGTCAAGTTCAACATATGCGACATCTGTCTTATCGCTGTTCATCCTGTAGTACAGGCCGTCATAGGTATTGAGCACGAGCGTGGCCCATACCTCGTTGGCATTGATGTCCTCGAACTTGTATGCCTCATCCATTCCATTGGTTCCGCCATATAAGAGGTTTCCATAGAGGTTTGTGGGGTCAACTGTCTTGCTCTTTGCCACGTACCCGTCGATAAATTCATTGACGCTTTCCTTACTGTAGTAGGCATAGTAGTAATGCCTCTTACCGTCTGCCGTGGTATATTGCTTGACGGTGTAAATCTGACCAATCTTCATTGATTCCTGAACTGGGTTGTTCTTACCATCCAGATTAGCCACCTTGCCAGTGTTGTAGTCATATGCGACACAGGTGATGCCGAGACTGAGTGAATTGGCATCTGCAAGATACCTCTCGCCCACATTCCTTCTCCTGAGCGATGACACTGGCTTGGTAAGAAGACCCATAACAGGCTCATGGTGGCAATAGTCAGCGGTTTGATATGCCTGATATTTCGTCAGCTTGTCGTCGATATGGCTGAGTACACCCTCTGCAATACCCTGGTCAAGGGCAACGTCATAAAGGCTCTCTACAAATACATATGCGTCTCCGTCATAAGGTTTTGTTCCAAGAACGTTAAGTATGTATTCCTTATCGAATGGGTTCAGTGACACTGGATATTCGAAATATCCCTCATTGAACAGTTTTCCGTCCATAATCCTGGTCACATCTCCAGATGTATGCGAACCGAATACACCCACAATCTTGAATCTTCCATGGTTGTACTGTGAAATTTCCATACTTCCTTCACCAGCACCTATCTCATATCCGTCACACTCATCACCGTCGCTGCTGATTGGGATATAAGGTTTGATGTCAAGTGCGTCAAGATTATATTCCTTCCTAAGACAGTCCGTGGTTGTTGTGTCTGGTAACGGTTCTCCCACATAATACCTCAGTGAATCGTATTTCGATGGTTCACAGGTACATACATCAGTAGTACCAGTTTCGTAAGGTTTGTAAGTTCCCCTTGAACGGAGCAGTGCGACAGCCTGTCCGTTAGCCGTAACAAGCCATGCAGGACCAGCGTTGTAGCCGCTGAGACCAAGAACACGAACAACCTTAAGCTGTTCACTCTCACTCAAATATGACTTAGCGATGTAAGGTAACTCGTACTTCGGATACTGGCTACCCTTAAATTTTTCCGTGCTTGTACCACCAAAAACATCCTGGAACTCCCTCCAGTTGGCGATATCCATTGGCTGGAAAGCAGGACCTTTCAATGTTTCACCCACAACACCGAGAGTGGTGATACCAAGGCTACGGATAGCGTAGTTGATATCAATTTCGGCTGTATAAATGCCAGGGCTAACGTGTACGCCTCTGGCGGAAGAATAATTATTTTTTGCCATATTTTTTTTAATCTAAATATTTTATTATTCATTTTATATTATATAAATATCTGATGTAATCCATTAATTCATTTTCACTAGTAAAAATCTCTCCGATATACTCATGTGGGGCTTCATTTTTATTGGCGAAATAAACTATTTTAACACCATTTATTTTACATTGTTCATTTTTCCATAAATCTCTTTCATATTGTTCTTTAAAATCAAACCTTTCACTCCATCCACCCATACCAAAATGTTGTTTCCCTTGACACTCTATGGCAAGATTTATTTCAGTTAAATAAAAATCAAGAGACATTTGCCCTTTTGTTGACGTCTTTAGCCAATTTGGTCTTTTATTGTGTATATAAGGTATTTTATTTTCCAGTAAAAGTTTTTCTATTTTATTTTCAAGTACTATTCTCGATGATGCACATTTTGGGCACCCTTGTCCGCTTATGTGTGCGTTTGGTGTTTGCCAGAATTCTCCATGTTCTGGGCAAACAATACAAACTTTTTTGTGAGAGTTTTCATATAACACTTTACTATAATCATAAAAACCATCATGTTTCTTATTAGCTTCTGTTATAAAGGATTTGGTATCTGTTACGGGCCTTGAACAATGAGGACAACCGATATTAGCATTAAAATGGTGGTCAAAATCTAACGAGAACTCACCATGTTCTGGGCAAATTATAGTTGTTTTTGTTTTTACTCTAGAGAAATCTGCTTTTGAATAATCGTATTTATTATTATGTTTCGCTTTTGAAAACAATATTCTATCTTCCGATGAAAAACCTTTTCCATTACATTTTGGACATGATTTCCCGTTAAGTAGATTCGCTGGAGTTATCTCAAAAACCCCATGTTCCCTCCCTAAATAATCCTTTTCGTGGCATATCACTTGTATTTTTGTGTTATTGTTAACATATTCGTTAACAAGGCCAAAATCAAGGTTTGGGTATTTTATTTTGGCTTCAGTTAAAAATGATTCTAATGTTTTTTTCTTTCCCATAATCATATCTATTTCCTATAAATATATAGATATTTACAAAAAGTTAATTTTAACATTATTTATCTCTTAATTCAGCCAGAAACGATTTTTAAGAACAGTATCCTTAAACTCCTTGTCGTTAGTCTCTTCAAACATACGGTCAATGAAGTCTTCGGCACCTGAAAGGTCAAACTCTATCTTCTCTGACATAAGTTTCCTGTTATATGCCTTCACCTTCTCCTTGTCTGGGTACCTCCTTGAGAACTCATCCTGGGCATAAAAGAAAAAATTGGTCAAATTCCCGATTTCCTTGAGATAATTGTATAGTTTTAACTCGTCATTGAATGAAAGGTCAAACTTGAATCTTGAATCGATTTCCAATAGCAGTTTCTCAACCGCCATCGCCTCCGTAATATAAATATGTTTCATTTTTTTCTATAAAAAATAAAGAAAAAATGGCCAATCCAAATGATTAGCCATTGTAAAACTTTATTCCTCACCTGGTTCCACCAGTATATGTTCCTCGTCAAACGGTTCATCCAACGATGTTTCAGCCAGTTTTTCATTATCAATGACGGAATCTGGGTCGTAGCCTACAAGCATGAACTCGGACGTTCCATGAATATCCTCCCTTGATATTCTCACAAGAACCCTGTCACCTTTCAGAATCGTGATTTCATTGTCCAGGCCCATTAACTCGTCATTAATAAATATTCGGAAGTCGTGCACATTTGTCGTCTCAACGGTCTCAATGACTATTTTCTTGTCCATCTCGAATGACATCTCAAGAGTGCACTCATCGAATCCCATGATAACCTTTACGGTCTTGTACCTGTATCTTGGAAGACCGTTTATGCAGCAATCATCATTTGGTTCTGGGTCATCCAGGATATTTGTAGGCTTCTCAGCCTCCTCCACTATCGTTATGAAACAATTGTCGTCGTTTTTCATTGTTTCAAGCTCAAATTTCCTTACATCGTCGTAATCTTCCTTGAAAAAATCCACCCTGTCTTCCTTATCCCTGTTCCTTCCTCTCTTATTGACGATTCCAGTGGCGTCGGAGTCACGGGTTCCTATTACAAACCTTGAAGGTATCCTCTCCACACTGTAATCCTCTTTCCTGATGATGTAACCCCTTACCTTCACCTTATATGTCTGTGAATAGTATTTACGGTCATCAATGGTATATTCTGAATCATCAGAGACATCTTCAAGGGTCATTGACATCGGGTGTCCGTTTGGTGCGATATAACAGTTAATTGCATTGAATTCATAATGCATCTTTTCATTCATTTCATTAAGCACCTCCATCTTATTTGTGATGATTGAGATTGAATAGATGAAATTGACACCAAACGGCTGTTTCATCGTGTATTTGTCATAAGCCTCCGTTCCGTTTTCCTGCAACACTGGAACATAAAACATTGCGAAATCCTTATGCCCTGGTATGTTGAAATAGCCTCCGTTGATATCACCCCTCTGTGGGTTATTCTCCCTTGTAATGGTCTTGAAATTCATGATTACGTTTCCAAAATCATCCGTCTGGTTCCATGTTTGGGTGTATTCCGACAGTCTTTGCGTTGAATACAGCTTATAGGTAGGAAGCCTTACACCGTCATATGCAAGGTCAATCTTCTTGTCAACCCAGTTGAACATTTCCTGGTCAATGTCGGAATATTCTATACTTTTTGGGAAATATGTCTGGTTCTCAAGTATGATTTTGGACATATTACGCCTTCTCTCGACACCAAATGACTGGTGTCTTATTTTAAATTTATCTATATATGGTTTCGGTTGTATTAGCATCTTTATTATCTCGTATTATACTATAACTATATTTCTTTTGCATTTCGCAAAAAAATAAGATACTTAATTTTTGTTGCCTTTGGGACGCTTAATTTTTGCCCATCACAGTATTTTCTTGAAAAAGAAGCAGCATTTGAATTCGCTATATCTATTAATCTCCTAAACATCAAATTAATGTTTTCTTTGCCTTGATTTTTCTTTTCGAAATTCCTGATATACATTGTATATACTGGAAAATTTTTGGTATAACCAAGATTCGGGTCATCGAATTTCGATAAAAACATGTGGCATCTTTCTTTTATATCGTTAAAGAAATTGATTTTCTTACCGTAATATTTAAAATCTGTCAAGCCAACCATTTTACAGATATCCATGATATTACTATCGTATTTCTCTTCTGAGAAATCTGGAGTAAATGCTATCATTGATATTATTCCGCTTATGCTGTATAAATCGCTTTTTGATAGCATGAAGTCAACATCAGAGTCAAAATCATTAAATATTGCTTTCTCTATATCCGCATAAACAAGGTTCTTAATTTCTTGTTTAGATAAAGCTTCTCTTATGTTTTCAGCGTTAAACGCAATTTGATTATCATATATGAAGACGTTATCAAAACCATACTTTTTAATTATCTTTGATATCATTGAAATCACATGCTTTTGTTTGATTGTTGTGCGACTTACAAGAATATCTATTTTTTCAATGTATCTGCTAGCATTTTTAATATAAGGACTATTTGAGAATAGCCTATCTTCATATTCACTCAAACGATTTCTCTCAAGCTGTTTGTAATCGACTTTAGCTTCTTTAAAGCCATTAGGCAATAATGCTGGCCTCCCTCGTTTACTAATGTCTGGGTTCACTTTCGGCATTTCCCTTCGAACAAGATTCCCCTTAGAAAACGAAATTCTGTCTCCAATAGTTCCATTCCTACTAGGTATTGCTAAAAAATTAGTCCAATCTTGGCCATATTTGTATTTTTTTGCAAGTTCTCCAGAAGGGTTCTTTTCTGTAAAGAAATTAACTGGTGCACCCTTATAATTATTGTTAATCGCATTTCCATTAATTTTTATCCTGACCAATGCGTTTATCCAATCATTTTTCGTTGATGTTATACGCATTAACTGATAGCCAACTAGCGTAGAAGGAGTCCTAGAAAAACACATGTAATACGGGTAAACCTTTTTAATTGGTTTGCCATCTTCACTATATTTTCCAGTAGGGAATGAATTCATTCTGGTATCACTATCATATTTACCAGTTTCTGACAAAATAAAAGTATCATTAACCGAAATCTGATACATAACGGATAGCGGGCAGAAGTGGTACACAACTGGACTAATACCTTCATCTAATAGAAACCTATTCATCCCAGAAATGTTCTAATTCATTATTTATTCTATTTACCTTTTCCAAATGTTTCTTGAAAAGTTCGCCTCCTCTCTCAATGGCATAGTCGGAATTTTCAAGATAATCTATCAAATCCATCAAAATTTGCTGTGCTTCAAAGAGCCTGCCTATTATAAAGTTTTTCGAATATTCATCATCTTGGTCTATATCAGAATCAAGGTCAGATATTTCTTCTGCGTTTTTATATTCGTCACTATTCATATAATCCATTCCATCCTTTATGTCTTTTTCAAAATCAGACATTGGCTCTAAATCTTTATTGAAATTATTTGCCAAACTGTTCTCTTTTATATGTATCCTTTTCATGTTTATTATTTTTTCTTTAATATGTTGACAATAGTCATATATTTATCATTTGATAATTCGCCTGATACGAACATTCCATATAGCTTTTTAAGGAGTTCATTATAAGAATCTGGATAGTC
>ODAI011200557.1_pt1 | contig 10732 bp, 10 predicted proteins | sample 1539321 | NCBI WGS metagenome assembly ODAI01 (sample SAMN02144231, study PRJEB22623) | gut metagenome | biome: sheep rumen | host: Ovis aries | place: New Zealand | reverse complement strand
GCACCGCTAGCTCAGTTGGTAGAGCACCTGACTCTTAATCAGGTTGTCCAGGGTTCGAGACCCTGGCGGTGCACGCCGAGTACTGTTTTCGCAGGTATATCCTGTGGGGATGGTACTTTTTTTGCGCGAAAAATGAGCCATGCGAATATAAAAAAGTAGGTGACAGATGGGAACTTGTTCACATTCTGACACCTATTTTTTTATATTCATACGGCGAATGCCGCGACAACGAGAAATTTGCGCGAAAATTTCGAGTACGTCGGCATGGCTCATTTATAATGAGTGGCGCTGCTCATTGCCCTCTCATAATTTAAAGTCTGTCGGCACGGCTTATTCTTCTTTACCTTCCCTGCTCTTCCAGCATCTGCTGCATAGTTTTCCACCCAAGAACAGCACATTTAACTCTTGCCGGCATATGTGATACATCCTGAAGGGCTGCTGCCTCATCAAGCTCTTCTATGCTCTCCTCATCAGTTACTTCACCCTTGATCATGCCCATAAAGATTCCGGCAAGTTTTATTGCCTCCTCCTTATTCTTTCCGATGATCTGGTCTACCATCATATCTACCGATGCCTGTGATATAGCACAACCCGATCCCTCATAACCACCGTCTATGATCACTCCGTCCTTTAGCTTAAGGCTAAGTGTAATATCGTCTCCACAGCTGGGATTCACACCTCTCAAAACAAGATCAGGGTTCTCAATAGCCTTTTTGTGAACCGGATGAAGATTATGCTCATTTACTATTTCACGATATAACTGCTTAAGCTCCATAACCCATGACCTCCCTTACCTTTGATAATCTTTCAAGGAAATACTCTACTTCTTTTTCAGTATTATAAAAATATACACTGGCTCTTGATGTAGAACCTGCACCAATGAACTGCATAAGAGGCTGAGCACAATGATGTCCCGCTCTGATACAGATCTTGTCATCATTTAAAACCGAAGCCATGTCATGAGGATGTACCCCTTCCATGGTGAAAGTAACAATTCCACAGTGCTTATCAGGATCCTCCGAACCATAAACTGTTATGTATGGAAGTTTTTTAAGTCCTTCCATTAAAAGTCTTGTGAGCTTTTTCTCCTGGGCCTCTATAGCCTCAAATCCCACTTCTTTAATATAGTTTATGGCTGCTTCGAGTCCTACTGCATCTCCAGCATTCACTGTTCCTGCTTCGAATTTATGTGGAAGCTCAGCATAGGTGGCATCTTCTCTTGTGACATATTCGATCATCTCGCCGCCTGTAAGGAAAGGATCCATTTTATCCAAAAGCTCTCGCTTTCCATAAAGAACCCCTATCCCCATGGGTGCCATCATCTTGTGCCCGGAAAATGCAAAGAAATCACAGTCAATATCTTTAACATCAACTGCCATATGAGGAGTGGACTGTGCTCCGTCTACAACAACTACAGCCCCTTTACTGTGGGCATAGGCAGCAATTTCTTTTACCGGATTTGTGACACCCATAACATTGGAAACGTGACCTAATGCCACAATCTTAGTCTTCTCAGTGATCTTACTGACATACTCATCTCTTGTTATTGTTCCGTCTATTTGGGGCTCAAGGTAAATAAGCTTTGCCCCCTTCTTTTTTGCAACCATCTGCCAGGGAAGCATATTGCTGTGGTGCTCCATAACAGTAATTACAATTTCATCACCCTCACTGACATTGTTCATTCCATAGCTGTATGCCACAAGATTAAGTGACTCTGTGGTATTTCTGGTAAAAACAATCTCTTCAGTGCTGGATGCACCTATAAAATCTGCTACAGTCTTTCTTGCCCCTTCATACCTGTCAGTTGCGGCCATGCTCCAGTCATAGAGTCCTCTTAACGGATTTGCATTAGCAGTTTTGTAAAACTCTGAAACAGCATCAAGGACCTGTCTGGGTCTTTGTGAAGTTGCTGCATTATCAAAATATACGTACTCGCCGGATTTTATTATGTTAAAATCATTGCGGTAGTCGGTGAGACTTCTCATTGGTTCTCCTTTATAAATAAAAAACTAAAGCTCAAAGAATATTCTGAATATAATACTGTGTCTTTTGCATGATCTCAGGTTCAGGGATAAGTCTTGCAACACTCTCAAGCCTTGCCTTTATCATAATCCTCTTGGCTTCTTCCTGGTCGATGCCGCGACTCTGCATATAGAACAGAAGGTCTTCCCCAAGTTGTCCTATTGTTGCTCCGTGCCTTCCTTCAACATCTTCCTCCTGGCAGAGGATCACCGGCATGGTCTTATTGATGACATCATCTGACAAAAGAAGTGCATCTTCCTGTTCATCACCAACAGACCCTGAGCTTCCGTTCTTAAAATCAATGGTGCCTCTAAAAGCTTTACTTGCCTTATCCATCAAAACACCTTTGAATTTCATGGAGCTTTCGGTCTTCTTGCCTCTCTGATCTGCAACATAGTTAATATCTATGTTATGATCTTTTCTTGCAAGGTATCCCATGTTGCTGTCAAATGCAGCCTCTTTTTCTGAAAGAGTCACATAAGCGCTGCTCCATACCTTTTTTGCTCCAAGTTCCAGTGTGACAAGGCTGATCTTTCCCTGTTTGAAGCAAGCTCCGCCTATATCATCAAAATGAATAAAGCCATCTCCAAGAGTCTGTGTCTTTATAAGGTTTATCTTTGCTCCCTCTTCTGCAAGAAGTCTTGTGCTGACGCCATGAAAGCCGGCTGCTTCTTTTTCTGAGGTATATACCATTATAACAGTGATCTCGGAATCCTTTTTTGCATGAATGACCTGCGCGGATAAGCTCTTTTGACCATCCTTAAGGTCATATCTGATAATCAGGGGTTTATCTGTCTTTTTCCCTTCCTGTATGGTATAAACGTCTGCTTTAACTGACATGTCTATCATTAAACTGTCAACATCTATACCCATTCCAGTCCTGATATCCTGGGCATTGTCACGACCTGAAGTATCACCATTTGGAGAAACAAAGTTCTCCTTAGAACATAAGATTCTCTCTTTACTGTCTCTAAAGAGCTCTCCTGCTTCCTTAAAAGATACTGCCTTTGTTACTGATACTCCCTCCGGAAGATCCTCTGTGACAAAAGAGTTGTCTTCTATATTTAAATCATCTATCTGAAGATTGCTGTCATTTACATGCAAAAAATTGTATGTAAGAACCGGCAGCACATTTACCTTCATGTTAAAATCTTTGCTCATATATCCTTCCTCTATCAGCCATTTCCGCTCATTTCAAGCTTGATCAGGTTATTCATCTCAACAGCATACTCCAGTGGAAGTTCCTTTGATACAGGATTTGCAAAACCACTTACGATCATGGCTTTGGCATCCTCTTCACTGATACCTCTGGACATCAGATAGAAAATAGCGTCATCACTGATTCTTCCAATCTTAGCTTCATGTCCCACATCCGCATCATTGGTGCGGATATCCATTCCGGGAATGGTATCTGCTCTGGAAATGGAATCAAGCATAAGAGAGTCACAGGAAACAGAAGCCTTTGCTTTCTTCGCTGTGTTCTGGATAATAACAGAACTTCTGTAGGTTCCGATTCCTCCGTCCTTGGAAATAGACTTGGTATTAATAACTGATGAAGTTCTCTGACCCTGATGAACTACCTTTGCGCCAGTATCCAGGTTCTGACCCTTTCCGGCAAAAGTTATTCCGGTAAACTCCATCTTCGAATTGTCACCCTTAAGAATTGTCATAGGATAGAGATATGATGTATGGGAACCGAAGGATCCGGATACCCACTCCATGATGCCATTTTCTTCTACTATGGCTCTCTTGGTGTTTAAGTTATACATATTCTTGGACCAGTTTTCAATTGTTGAATACCTGAGTCTTGCATTCTTTGCAACATATAACTCAACGCAGCCTGCATGGAGATTCGCCACATTATATTTTGGAGCTGAACAACCTTCGATAAAATGAAGGTCTGCACCTTCATCAACGATGATCAGTGTATGCTCAAACTGTCCTGCTCCTGCAGCATTTAATCTGAAGTAGGACTGCAGTGGAATATCCACCTTAACATTCTTTGGTACATAGACAAAAGAGCCTCCGGACCATACAGCTCCATGAAGAGCAGCAAATTTGTGATCTGTAGGCGGTACCAGTTTCATGAAGTGAGTCTTTATCATCTCCGCATACTCACCCCTTAATGCACTCTCAAGATCTGTGTAGATTACACCCTGAGCTGCCACTTCATCTTTTACATTGTGATAAACAAGCTCTGAATCATACTGAGCTCCAACACCCGCAAGTGATTCTCTCTCTGCCTGGGGAATTCCAAGTCTTTCAAAGGTATTCTTGATATCTTCAGGAACATCTTCCCACTTGCCCTTCATATCGGACTTATGCCTAACGTAGGATGAAATCTTGTCCATATCAAGACCGTCAATAGAAGGCCCCCAATCGGGAATGTCGATTTTATTGTAAAGTTCAAGACACTGAAGTCTGAAATCCCTCATCCATTCCGGGTCATTCTTTTCCTCAGAAACCTTAAGAACAGTCTCCTTTGTAAGGCCTTCTTCCATTCGGTAGAAGTCCTTCTCACTTTCTATATCCTTAAAATCATATAAGCTGCGGTCAATATCAACTACAGCCTGTTTGTTTTCTGCCATGTTAATCCTCTTTTATAAACTTCTCGAATCCATTCCTGTTGATCTCGTCTACAAGAGTACCATCGCCAGTGTGAACGATGCTGCCCTTCACAAGCACATGAGTATAGTCCACATGAAGTGACTCTAAAATCTTTGTGCTGTGAGTGATAATAAGAAGTGCTCCGTCCTTTTTCTTCTGATACTCCTCAATTCCTTTTGAAACAGTACGAACAGCATCAACATCAAGACCTGAGTCTGTCTCATCGAGAATAGCAAACTTTGGATTAAGCATAAGGAGCTGAAGGATCTCTGCCTTCTTCTTCTCTCCACCGGAAAATCCTACATTGAGATCTCTGTCTGCATAGGACTCATCCATTGAAAGAAGCTCCATGGCAGCCTTGAGTGATTTCTGAAAAGCAAGAAGCTTAACAGGTGCACCACTCTGAGCATGGTATGCATTTCTAATAAAACTTCCCAGAGAAATCCCCGGAACCTCGTATGGATTCTGGAATGATAAGAACATTCCGGCTTTAGCCCTCTTATCTGTGGAAATATTAGTAATATCTTCTCCGTCAAAAAATATGGAGCCTTCAGTTACACAGTAATGAGGATTTCCCATTAAAGTAAAACCAAGTGTAGACTTTCCTGCTCCGTTAGGTCCCATGAGAACATGAGTCTCTCCAGGTTTTATATCAAGATTAATATTATTTAGAATAGGCAACTCGTTATCTATCGAAACCGACAGATTTTTTACCTGTAATAATTGGTTTTCTGACATATCTCTTTCCTTTCTAAATGCTTGTTTTCGACAGTCAACACAAAGTTTACCACAAAAAGGCTTGACAATCCACAAAAAGTTCAGTAGAATACTTTCTTGTCAGTACCACGCGGGTGTAGTTCAATGGTAGAACACCAGCCTTCCAAGCTGGATACGTGGGTTCGATTCCCATCACCCGCTTGAGCAGAGCACTTAGCGAGGTCTTTTCGAGCTTAGTGCGAGCCATGGGTGAACACTTGCCGAGGTTATTGCGAGGCTAGTGAGAATCCCAATGAGTAGAGCACTTAGCGAGGTCCTTTCGAGCTTAGTGCGAACCATACATTTTCACTTGGCGAGGTTTTATCGAGCCTAGTGAAAATGTAGAGCGAGAGCACTTAACGAGATTCTTGTAAAAAAGAATCTCATTTTTTTGAAATTATTTTAAATGCAAATGATTTGCATTTGCAAAAGCCGCCAATTATCACTTGCAGCTTCAGGCTGTTTCTGAAAGGAGTTTATTATAATGGAACTTATTTTGGACATCGTACTTGATGCAGTTATCGACTCAGTCAAGATCCTTCCATTTCTTTTCATAACTTACCTTATTATGGAATATTTGGAGCACAAAACTCAGGAGTATACCGAGCATCTGGTCCAGAAAACTGAGCATTTCGGGCCTCTTCTTGGCGGAATCATCGGAATCTTTCCACAGTGCGGCTTTTCAGCAGCGGCCTCAAACCTGTACGCTGGAAGGGTCATAACTCTGGGCACATTGATTGCTATATATCTATCCACTTCTGATGAAATGATACCACTTTTAATCTCCGAACATTTTCCTGTGGACACGATGATAAAAATTCTCATAATCAAAGCAGTTATTGGTATCCTTGCCGGTTTCATAATCGACTTTGTTGTTCACATGCATCATCGCTACAAGGGCAGGGCTATTGATGATCCTGTCAGGATCAATGAACTTTGTGAAAAAGAGCATTGCCACTACGATGACGATGACGACGATTACCATGGCTTTATAGGTATTGCCAGGTCCGCTTTTATCCACACTCTCCACATCTTCCTATTTGTTCTGGGACTTACACTTGCCCTGAATGCAATTATTGAGATTATCGGTGAAGCAAGGCTATCTGCTCTCCTAAAGACAAACCCTGTTGTAAGCCACATTTTGGCAGGACTTATTGGTCTTATTCCAAACTGTGCTCCATCAGTTATTATTACAGAGCTCTATCTTGACCGGATGATTACTCTTGGAACAATGATGTCAGGTCTTCTGGTTGGCGCGGGAATCGGTCTTTTGGTACTGTTCAGAGTAAATCCTGAGAAAAAGGAAAACATAAACATTACTATACTCTTATTTGTTATTGGTACAATTTCAGGACTATTGATTGATTTATTAGGAATCACCATCTAAGTGATTTAAAGAGGTTATTCAGATAATGTCTAACAAGATTCAACCCTGTTCTTTTGACGAAGTAATTGAAAAACACTGGCCCGAAGGCATCAAAAAGACCAGGCAGAGAGTTGATATTTATAAAGTTCTATATAATGCAACAACACCACTTTCTGCAGCAGAGATTTTTTCAATGCTTAATAACTCACAAAGCGGAAATGATATGTATGCCTTTTCCACAATTTACAGAAATCTTCTGGCTTTTGAGAAGACCGGAATAATAATAAAAAGCGTTTTATCCACTGAGGGTAATGCTCTTTACGAATTAAAAAGAGAAAACCACAGGCATTATGCCGTCTGTTTAAAATGTCATACTAAGATTCCTATAAGCTCCTGCCCCCTTCATGACCTTGCTCATGATCTCACAAGTTCAATTCCCGATTTTGAGGTCACAGGGCATCAGCTTGAGATATATGGTTATTGTAATGAATGCAAAAAGACTCTGCATTAAGCAGAGTCTTTTATCAATTAATTATCTGTAGATTCTTCTGTTGAAGCTGCCTCTTCCGGAATATCCGTTATCTCATCAGTTTCTTCCTGTCCCTCTTCTTCAATTTCTTCTTTTGCTGGAACCTGCGCGTTTCCTTCTTTAGTATTTGCATCGTATTCAAGAACTATGGTCACTCCATTTTGATCAAGTTCCTTTAAATTACCACAGGTAAGAATATAATTTGTTCCGCCTTCACTTGTAATAACGAATTCCCACTCATTGCTATCCTCATAAACATCCAGCGTAGCCCCCATCAGAGTATATCCATCATTTAGTGTAACTCCGCTTCCAATAAAGTTGTCACTATAGCTATCCATTGTCAGATCATGCAATAGAAGACCGGAGAGGTTCATACCGGTTTTGTTTATAAAGTTTACATCCTTCTGTAAATGTTTTGCCTTTTCCTGCCTTACACTGGTCTCTTCATTAAGAACTGCCGTCATATCCGTTCCCATTGTCTGGTACTCTTGTGTAAGCTCATTAATTGAAGAAAGAAGCGCATCTATTTTTTTGTCATTAAGTTTGGATAAATCCATTGCCTCAATTTCAGCTGTCTTTTGCGAAAGCTCCTCTAATCTGTCCTTGTTTGAACTGTCAGTAATATCAAGAAAAGTCTCCTCAGCAGCCTTTCTTGAATCCAGTAATACAGTTCTGGCTTCCTCCGCTTCCAAAAGCTTATCCTCTGTGGGCCCGCATGCTATAAGCATCGCCCCCATAACAGCCACTATGGTAGTTGTAAATAACTTTCTTTTTTTCATCACTTCTCACTCTCTTTAATATAATAATTTTCAATTATAGGAATTATCGTTGTAATAGTCCAGTAAAAGCGTAACCACGTGTGTATAGCTGACTTTTCCTGAAGAAACCCCATTTACTTTAAGATTTGTATCAATAAAGGTATCTGCCGCATTCTTTACCAGGTCTGTATCAAAAATTGATCTCTTATCAACTATTTCCCAGGCTTCTTCTGTGAGGAACTGATCATCATACTTTACCGTTTCATTTATTTTTACATGGGCATTATAGGTATCTCTATCCACAGCTTTATAGTAGTCGTTGTTGACATAGTTTAAAACCCCTAGATATCCGCTGTACTCAAATACTTTATCCTCTGATTTTATGCAGGCCAGAAAGCCAAGGAAATTCGCCTCATCTTCATAAATGTACCCATGGGTGTGAGCCAGTTCATGACACATCGTAAAGGGCTTGTTCATTATATACATCAGATCATTTATGTTTGCCTCCATGGAAAAGGGAAAATAATATCCCTGCATGTACTGCTGGCTCATAAATCCGGAAAACAAAAGACTCTTAGGAGTAACATAAAAACCTCCCAGTCTCTTTTGCCTGTCAGATATTCCAAGCATAGCTTTTTTGGCTTCCTGGGCCATATCTCCTGCATAAACAACATTTCCCTTCTCGTCCCGAGGAACCTGACTTGAAAGGTCATTACATTTTTCCACCAGATAGTCCCTTAGTTTTTCCAGATCCTTAAGGTCATACTCCTGTTTCGTGTTTTGAGCTATCACCATGGGACTACAGTGATAGAGAACAAAACAATTAAGTGACATGATAAGCAGAACAATACTGATTATCACAGGCATTATTTTCCATAAAAAGAACCTTCTGAAGATCAAAGTGATAATAAGTAACAGAAAAAGGACAACGCCCAAAACCAGCATGAACTCTCCCACGGAAAATGGGAAAAGGCTTGTAAACCATCCATAGCCGGATGTCAAAAAAGGAAATATCCTATCCGTATAAAAGTCAGCAAAACTCCTGCTATTCCATGCTGCCCCATTAAAAATCCCGCAAAATATAAGGACTGATAATACAAAGATCCATTTACCACCTAATTTTTTCATAATTTTATTATACATTTATTTTGAATTAAGTATCCTCCTGTATGATAAAATTATATCTAAGAATCAAAATAATGATTAATAATTGAGGTGAAACCATGAAACTTCTTTTAGCTGATGACGAAAAAGAGCTGTCAAATGCTCTTGTAGCTATTCTAAAACACAGCAACTACACAGTCGATGCTGTCTATAATGGCAGGGATGCTCTGGATTATGCCCTGACAGGAGACTATGATGGCATAATTTTAGATATCATGATGCCAGGTATGGATGGTATGGAGGTTTTAAAGAATCTTCGAGCTGAAAAAATCTCTACTCCGGTTCTGTTTTTAACCGCAAAAACAGAAGTTGATGATCGAATCAAAGGTCTGGATCTTGGAGCTGATGACTATCTTCCAAAACCCTTTGACATGGGAGAACTTCTTGCCAGGGTAAGGGCCATGCTAAGGAGGAAAGAGGACTTTTCTCCATCAAATCTGACATGTGGAAATCTTACTTTGGACAGATCAGGATATGAACTTTTTACTCCAGATCATGAAAAACTTCACCTTGCAAGTAGGGAATTCCAGATGATGGAAATGCTCATGTCATCACCTGGAAGGATCATTTCTGTAGATTCCTTTATGGACAGGATCTGGTCAGATGGCGAGGCGGATGTTAATGTCGTCTGGGTCTATATCTCAAATCTTAGAAAAAAACTTGCTTCCCTTAAAGCAACCTGCGAGATTAAGGCATCACGAGGTGTTGGTTATTCCATAAATGAAGTCAAATAGATATTGCGAAGCAAGTAATGAAAACAGTAAACCGTCCTAAGGGATCCACCGCAAGCGGTACCCCTTAGGACCTTTGTTAGAGGTTATTTAAATGGTAAACAAGCTACGAAAAAAATTTGTTATAACGGCAATGCTGTCTCTTTTGGTTATACTAATCACCATGATAGCTGTTATTAACGTGGTCAATATCTATCAGATAAAAAAAGATGCAGACAGCCTGCTCCTTACCCTTACTACCAATGATGGTTTTTTCCCGGGAATGCGGGATGACATTAAAAGACCTCCTTCAGATACTGCTATAGATGGAACACAGGAGCCAAAATTTGACCAAAACACACAGAATCCTGGATTTAATCCAGCCTTCGATCCTTCTTCTTTTGATAAGTTAAAAGATATGCATTCCATGGAAATGCCTTATCAGTCCAGGTATTTTTGGGTAAAGTTCGACGAATCAGGAACAGTTACAGAAACAAATACCATGCACGTAGCTGCCATAACTGAAGAAACTGCTATAGAATATGCCAATGATATTTATGCTTCTTCAAAAAACAAAGGGTATTCTCACTCCTACCGCTACATGAAGGGAGAACTATCCGATGGAGGCAGTATCATTGTTTTTCTTGATATAAGTACTTCGACCATAAACGCCCATAAGTTACTTGGTCAGTCGCTTCTTATTGGAGCTTTTTCCCTTATTGCCATGTTCATTCTGGTATTTCTTTTTTCCGGCCAGGCTGTAGCTCCTGTGGTGGAATCTTTGGAAAAACAAAAGCGTTTCATCACTGATGCAGGACAT
>ODAI011788512.1_pt1 | contig 10733 bp, 10 predicted proteins | sample 1539321 | NCBI WGS metagenome assembly ODAI01 (sample SAMN02144231, study PRJEB22623) | gut metagenome | biome: sheep rumen | host: Ovis aries | place: New Zealand | reverse complement strand
TATTTCCTTAAGAAACACGCCCTAATCCCAAATCTCCACGTCGCCAGTCTCGCCAGCTTTATTCACCCAGTAGATCCTGTTCTCTTCCACCTTCACATAGGCGGAGACGGCATCCTTCGGCACCTTCGCGGCGATTTCCTCAGGGGTGATTGCGCCCCCCATGACGCTCTGAATGACGATATCCAGCTTCGCGGCGCGAGCCCTGCGGGCCGGCTTCGCTGTGGCCTCGGCTGTCGCTTCCTTCACCTCGTCGGTCTTCCTGGTGCGCTTCGCTTTGACCTTGCCTGCTTCGATCTCGGTCGCGACCTTAGCCTTCTCAGCCGCGTCCTTCACGTCGCCAGCGGCCTTCTCAACCGTCTCGGTCACAGCGGCCTTGGCCTTGCGGCCTGCGGCGCGGGCAGTCTTCTTCACTTCAATCTCAGTGACGACAGCAGCCTTCTCCACAGCCTCTTCGACCTTCGCTTTTGCCTTGCGTCCGGCCTTCTTCACATCGGCGGCAACATCGGCAATCTTCTTTCCGGGCATGTTAGCAACTCCTCTCGATAATTGATGTATATTCATTATAGCACACAGAGCATGATGTGGCAATCGCTTTCTTCGCCGGCCGCTCACACCAGCGGGGCAAGCTCTCTCAGAAGCGTATCTCTTCCGGCGCGTCAGTGAACGAGGAAATGGTTGCCACAGCGTTTTTGAAATACAATACCTGCGTATTATCATCATCAGCGCTGTACATCGCCTTAAGGCTCGGCATCTTCTCCAGCATAGCTGCCTTCGGCTCCCGGCGATCGTCATTCACCAGCTCGCCGGCAATGCGTATCCACTTGCCGCCCTGAAAAGCGCAGATTTCAACCTTGGGATTTGCCGCTATCTGTTTGGAAACGCTCTTCACCTTGCCAGTCTGGATGTAGAGCTTATCCTCGTATACCAGAGCTGTACCGAAGGGGCGCACGCGCGGCTGATCGCCTTCAACCGTCGCCAGGTAGTAGGTCTGTGCGTCATCCAGGAATTTGCAAACTCTCTCGACATTGTTCATTCTGATTTCTCCCTTCATTCGAATGTATCGTAAACGTCAAAACGAATTTCGTTTTGAACGCTTACGCCGCGCCGGGCGCTTGCCGCGAAGCGGCTGGTTTCCGTTCGCGCCCGTTCCCATCCGCCGGAGGCGGCTACAGTAAACGGCAAAAGTGTTGTCGTTTACTGTAGCTGCGTTCGTCTGCGGATCCTGCCATAGCCCCGTTTTGACAGAACGGACATCTCCCCCTGCCAATCCGAATTGGCCGCCCTCCCTTTTTACCATTTCATTATACAAGAAAATATGAACGTTGTAAAGTAAAGGAAATCCCCGGCGCCGTATTTGCAAACCGGGCAAAAATCGTTGATTACCGGGCATCCGGGGCGTGGCGCCGCTATTTGCGCCGGACATCTGATTTGTAGACAATCCCATTGTTTTCTAATCTTCTCCTAATCCACTTTTCTTGGCATTTCATTTTCACGCGGTATTATTGTCCCATCAAATGCAAAGGAGATCAATGCGATGACTGATACCGCGACCGCAACCATGACGGAGAACATGAACGGGGAACAGACCGCCAAATTTGACACGGTTGAGCAGCTGTCCCATAAGATGGGCATCAGCCTGGAGGAGGCGAAGAACGCGCTCGAAGCCGCCGAATGGAATACACTCACGGCCACATATCTTCTGGAGCAGGCAGAATTCCGCAGAAAACAGACGTTGAACGAGGTTGTTGAAAGCTGCACGGAGAACGATGCCGCCGTAAAGCGCGCCGCCTTCAACAAAGCCACGCAGAGCGGCATCCCCGCCGCGAAGGGAGGCGCAGGAAAACATGAGAAAGGGTTCAGCAACCTCTTTGATCATTTCCGCCGGCTGGTGGCCTATGGAAACCGGAACCGCTTCACCGTCTTCAATGGCAGCGACCGGCTCCTGGAGATGCCCGTCACCGCCCTGGCGCTGCTCCTGCTCTTCAGCTTCGGTACATGTGCGCTGCTGATGGTTGTCGGGCTGTTTGCCGGATGCAGGTACAGCGTCACCACAGCCGTTGAGGCATAGTCCGCCTTCCCGTTCACCGGCATCCGGCTGTGGATGCCCCTTGTAACAAAACCCATTCTATTTCGTCCAATTCATGCAATAGCACGAAACGGAGGACACACACATGGCGCGAGAAAGAATGATCGAATTGGTTTCGGAGAGCATCTGTGTCAGCAGAGAATCCGCAAAGGCAGCATTGGAAGCACAGAACTGGGATGTGCTGGAGGCGGCCCTGCTCCTGCAGCGGCAGGCGCGTGAACGGAGGGTTGAGGCGATGCGGAACCGGTGGGACAAGCGGTTGTAGAAAACGGATCCCCCCACCTCATGCGGCGGGGGATTTGCCTTGCGCCAGGGCATGTTTCCAAATGGACATCCCACGGATGTGAGACCGCCATGAATGAAAAGCGGACGGCGTAGCGGCGCCTGTCAGGCGCCATGTGGCGGCAGATTGCCGCCGCTACGCCATAGCGCGCTATTCTACCGCTTTTCACAGTAAAATCGCCGCGCCGCATTTTCGTCGCCTTACACGGCCCATGAGACAGGGCCGGTTCGCGTTGCTAACGGTTAAGGAAATGCCGCACAATATGTGCGGTAGTTCCTTAATCATTCCTGTGCCTCGCTTCCTTGGCGCGGTACAGCGCCTTATCCCCGGTCCGGACGCAGCTTTCTATGGTATCCATTTCATCGAGCTTCTTTACCGAAACGCCGATGCTGGCAGTCACCGTAAAGGACCGATCCTCCGCTTCATTGAGGCGACGAAGCCTCTCTTCAAACGCCTTAGCGAACGCCTCCGCTTTCACGCCCTCCGCCATAAACACCACAAACTCGTCCCCGCCGATGCGGGAACCAACGGCGCCCTCCGGCAGCGTCTCATGGATCGCCTGTCCCACCAGGCGAATGGCAAAGTCGCCCGCGGCGTGGCCATAGGTGTCATTGATCCACTTTAAATGATCCATATCAATGCACACGAAAGCGACCCTTTGGCCGATAAGTTCTCTCCAGATGGGTTCGACTCTCTCCAACAGGCCCCGACGGTTGTGCAGCCCCGTCAGCATATCCGTGATGCTGCTGAGCCGCCGTTCCTCATACAGCTGCATCAGCTCCCTGCGACGATAGATGTTGGCCAGCGCGATGGACAAAAGCGCATTGGTTTGAACATAGGAACGCGATGGCACTTCACCGGTGTCATACTGAAAGACGCTGTAGCCAAAATTATGTCTGTTCTGGTGGAGGAGCTTTACATACAGCAGCTGCGGCTCTTCCCGCCTTTCCGCCATCGGCGGGAGAAGATCGCTCCTGTCAAAGCTGATCATCGGCATGCCACAGTCCCGGTGATCGCGGATGGCATGAACCAGGCACGCTCTATTGCCCTCCTCCCGCATCAGGCTGTCCGGTTCCCCAAACAGGCAAAGGTAATGGTCGCGCATGATCGGGTTATACGACCTGGGGCTTATCATCACCGCATGGAGTTCCTTCAGGTCATCGCAGGCGCCCAGGTCAATGCTCAGGTTATTCATCATGGCGTCCTGATCGTTTTCAAGCTCCAGCAAATGCGTGGTTTGTTCGCTGACCCGGCGGAAGTAATCTTCATGGCGTTTTCCGCACCCACAGCTCTCGCCCTGTATAAATCGACCGTTCAGCGCTATTCGGGCCTGGTTTTGCGCCGTACCGCCCTTTATCTGCCGGTCCAGATGATTCATCGCTTCGGCGACCATGCCGGCATAGTCCGGCTGGACCGTCGTAAGGCTGGGCACATCCATACCCAGGACCGGTATATTGTCAAAGCCTGTGACAATCACATCCTCCGGAACGCGAAGACCATGCCTTTTCAGCTCCCGCATCAGCCCTACGGCCATGTAGTCGTTGGCGCAGACGACTGCCTCCGGGCGATTGTCGGGATCAGAGAAGAACGCCTTGTAGGCCTCCTCCCCGCAGTTGGTCCACATATTTCCGGGGCAGATATCTCTTCGGGAGACGGGTATGCCATGCGCCGCCATCTCCTCCCGGAACACACCCAGTCGAATCTCTGATTCCTCGTGACCCGGAAATCCCTTTTGAAAACAGATGCGCCTCAAGCCATGATCCTCGATCAAATGGCGAATCAACGGACGGATCGCTTCACGCTCGTTCGTAAAGACACAGTCATTTGCAGCATCTTCATGGCGTATGGCCACTACAGGGCAGCGCGCGCGGTGGAGCATATCATTCAGCAGTTCACGGAACTCACCCTGTTCATAGCTCTCAGGCACAGTGATGATGCCATCCAGCTTTTCAATCGCCGCAAAGTGGAATATGTTCTTTTCCTGGATATCATAATCGCTTTCCGTCAGATAATACCCGGCTGAAGCAAATACGATTATGTCGTAATTCAACCGTTTACCTTCCCGCTCCAATGCGCGAAACACAGTATTATCAAACACCGCAAAGGTTTTATTGATAAAGACGCCTATGGTCTTGCGTATAGGAAATAGCATGATTCACCTCTGGGTTTGGTAATATTTATTACATTATAACAGTCGAACGGAGCGATGTCTATAGGGAAAATGGGAATAATAAATACAGCCCCGCCGAAGCGGGGTGCGGTGAGCCGGGATCACGCGACCTGTGTGTCGCGTCTCATCTCCGCAGCAAACCGAAGCAGCTTTATGGCATCGTCCTTGTGTTCAAACACGAGGTTGATCTCCTGGATGCCGTTCATCTTCTCCGCTATCCCTGATCTTTCCAGATATCGCGCCATGGCCTTCAAATCTGTTTTTTCGCCGTCGGCGGATACGCTGTAGACCCTCCCAGCGCACGACAAAACCTTATTAAGGAACTTCTCCGTGTTTGAAATGGCAAAAAGCTTCATAAAATTGCCTCCTCTTACTTGGCATAGTCGGTTTCGCTGTGTTATAATAAATTCATTCAGTTTCCCCTGTTGTGGTACCATTATATCCCGCCGCAAATTCGGAAACAACAATTAACGCGCCCAAAATCATCAATATCGTGCCAATGGAGGTCTGAACATGATCCATTATGTCAGCGAGTTCTCCGTAGCCGACGACTTGAGAGAAACGCTGCGTAAGGAGAACAGCGACTTCCCCTTCTCCGCCAATGAGCTCAACGTCATCGAATATGTGAACAACTGCGCCAAGTGGCACTGGCATGGTTTCGTTGAATTTTCCTTTGTAGTGGAGGGCGCGGTAGAGTGCTGCACCCCCAACGGGACGATCATCGCAGGCGCGGGCGAGGGTTATTTTATCAACGCGAACGTCCTCCACATGGTGCGCATGGCGCCAAGTGCCACAGATGCAAAATACCGGGTGTTGCAGTTTGAAACCAGCATGGTCGGGGGCACAGACGGCATCTATGCCAAGTACGTGGCCCCCGTGGAGAATTGCAAGCGCCTGGAGGCTTTTCAACTGTCCCGCAGCGATTCCGGGCAGAATGCGACCCTGGTCATGATGGCGGAACTGTTCCAAATCGCCGCGCAGGAGCCTCCCTGTTATGAGCTGGTAGCGCTAAACAAGATAATAGAATTATGGTCCAGCCTCTATACCCTGGTACGGTCCGCGCTTCAAGAGGAACAGCCGATCCCCGACGCCTCCGCCGACCGGGTCAAACAGATGCTCGCTTTCATTCACGCCAATTACGCTGAAGCTGTCTGCGTTGACGCCATCGCCGCTTCCGCCAACATCAGCAGGCGCGAGGCCTTCCGTTCCTTCAGACAGGTGCTGGGAACGACGCCGACGCTGTACCTGCTCCAGCACCGCGTGAATCGCGCGGCAAGACTCCTCATGGAAACCTCAGCGACCGTCACAGAAATCAGCTCGGCCTGCGGCTTCTCCACTTCGAGCTATTTCACCAAGGTATTTCACGATTTGACCGGCGTTTCGCCCCGTGATTTCAGGAGACGGAGCCGCGGGGCGTGTATTTGACAATGCGGAGCGCGACAGATGAAAGACTTCAGAAAATCTGTTATCCACCTGTTCCTGATGACCTTCTTCCTTCTCTTCATCGCATGGATCGGCGTGAAGGCCATGCAATACCGCGGGAACTATGGGCGGATGATTCGGGCTGCGAGGCGATTTCTCCGTGAGAACGACGCGGTGATGTTTATCCGGGATAGAGTCATGCCGTTTTTCCGGGAAAAGCTCATCCCTGCGATCGAGCGCGTGAGCAACGCAGTGAAGGCATGGTTTGAGTAGCACGCCCCCGCCCCCGTGCCAGGATACGATCCACAATTCCATTCAGGGAGTGAGAAATGCAAGATGAAGCAAATCAATTTCAGGTTTAAAACCATTGAGGACGCCGCCACTGGAATCTCCGGGATCCGCGCGGCGCTTGATTCACACCCGCATAGCGACGCGGCTGCATTCGTTTTCATGAGTAACCGCGAAATGTCAGAGGCAGAACGCCTTCTTGAGCTCTGGGATCAGCAGCTGCCCGAGGTAAAGCGTGTGGGCATATCCGAAGGCTATGCCGCGGATCTGGACCCTGATTCCGCCCTGGTCAAGTTTAATCTGATCCTTGCCGATTGCGGGAACGTGTTTTATCCGCTTCAGATCCCGTGCATCCATGGCGATGAGCCGAAAGCCGCCGCGGAAACGAACCGGTTTATATCCGCTATACCCAATGTCAAGGGCGTGGCATTTTATCCTTCCTCGCGCGGGCTCGATGTCACCCGATTTCTCAGAGCCCTCGATTCCGATATTCCCTTCTTCGGCGCGATGGCGCTGCCGCTTTATGAAACGGATGCCATGATCGTTGAACAGGTGCGGGGAGAAGGCTATGGAATCGGAAAGGAGGTCCTGACGTCGGGCTTTACAATGCTGATCATCGCCGGAGCGCAAATTTCCATCAACATGGACTATATCCTCGGCTGGGAGCCCATCGGCAGGGAAATGGAGGTCACGCTGGAAACAGACGAGTCACAGGCTGACAAAATCGGCGAAACGACGATCCGCCTGATCGACGGAAAGCCTGCTTTGGAGGTGTATCGCAAATATCTCGGCGTGGAATGGAACGAAAACTTCATCATGAATGTCTGTGAGTTCCCGCTGATGGTACAGCAAAACGGTGTAAAGATCTGTCTCGTGCCCATGGACAGTCACAACGGTAGCCTGACCCTGATCGGCAACGTCGAAGCATCGGACAAGCTGCGCTTTTCATACAGCACCCGGGAGGAAATACTCAATGAAGCGCGAGAGGGCAGCAAACGCATGGCCGCATTTGCGCCGGACGCGGTGATCATGAGCCTGTGCGGAAACCGCATCAACTTTCTCCGGCAGGACGCGCATCTTGAATGGGATTATTACAGGGAGCACAATCCGAACCTCGTATATTGTCACGGCCAGTGCGAAATCGCCTACGAGAAAGGCAAAGGCGGCGTGCTGAACAGCGCGTTGGTGGCCGTTGGCATCAGGGAATGCGACAGGCATACTGAATCGGTCACGCCCATCGAAGAAGCGGCTACGGGCTCAGAGCAGCAGGGCTATATCCCCCTGGGCTACCGGGTTTCCCATTTCTTCCACGTCATGACCGACGAGCTGGTGCATTTGCAGCATAACCTTGAGGACGAGGTGGAGAAAAAGACGCGGGAGAACGAAAGCCTCTCCCTGCACGTCGTCCAGACGCTGGCGGAGGCCATTGACGCGAAGGACAACTACACCAGCGGCCACTCCGGGCGCGTCGCCAGGTACTCCAGAGAGATTGCCCGCCGCGCGGGATACAGCGAAAGGGATCAGAACGAAATCTACATGATGGGCCTGCTGCACGACGTGGGCAAGATCGGCGTGCCCGACGCCGTGATCAACAAGCCCGGACGACTGACGGACGACGAATTCGAGCAGATCAAGAATCACCCGGTCATGGGCGCCCGGATATTAAAGACCATACGGGAGATGCCCAAGCTGGTCACAGGGGCCCGGTGGCATCATGAGCGTTTTGACGGAAGGGGGTATCCAGACGGGTTGAAGGGCCCGGATATCCCCGAGGAAGCGCGGATCATTGCGGTTGCGGATGCCTACGACGCGATGACCAGTAACAGGAGCTATCGCAGGGGAATGGAGCAAGGCAAAGTCCGGGAACAGATAGCGGGCGGAAAGGGAACCCAGTTTGACCCACGCTTTGCGGATATCATGATTCAGATGATCGATGAGGACAAGGCATACAGTATGAGGGAGCTATAGGAAATACCGCATAATCGAGTAGTTCAGTAGCGGAGGGAATTCAAGTCGATTGCGAACCGCAAAAATCGAAGGTTACCTGGCGGGTAATCGAGATTTTTGCAGGCAGCAAGCGGCTGAAATTATCCCGCTAATGGGCCGCGAGCATTGTGCGGTATTTCCTATAGGACAGCGGGCAGCGCTATCGCATGGGAAGCGCGTCATTGCCGAATCTATCAACGATGGCGTCCCGCATCCGTATCGCCAGGGAGCGGGCGTCTTTCCCTTCCGCCGCCAGCCAGATCACCCTGGGGTCGCGCCTGAACCAGGTCAGCTGGCGCTTTGCCAGATTTCTCGAAGCCTTCTTTGTCAAATAGATCGCAAATTCCATGCTGATCCCGCCCCGAAGCGCTTCCGCGATCTCCTTGTAGCCAATGGCCTGCAGGGCTGTCGGATGCTGCTGCCCGGCGTTCATCAACGCGCGCACCTCATCCACCAGCCCGTTTTCCATCATTCTGTCCACCCGGGCGTCGATGCGTCGGTACAGCACATCCCTTGGCCAGTCCGGCGCGAAGATGATTTCCCTGAAGTCACCCTGACGCTGGCGGTCCATACGGGTGTGGTCCGACAGGGGCACGCCCGTGAGCCTGTAGATTTCAATGGCCCGGCTCACGCGACGCACGTCGTTTTCATGCAGCCTGTCGGCGGACTGCGGATCGACCTGGCGGAGCATGTCGTGCAGCCGCCGCTTGCCTTCAGGCGTTTCCCCCATTTCCATCAGCCGGCGGTGCATCGCCGCGTCGCTGCGCTGGCTGGAGAAGCTCATGGGTTTTGTGACCGCGTCGATGTACAGTCCCGTCCCGCCGCATAGCACGGGAACCCTGCCCCTCGCGGCGATGCCTGAGATACAGGCCTTGGCGGCTTCCCTGTAGGCGTCGGCAGAGTAGCCGTCGGCGGGATCGATACAGCCGATCATGTGGTGCGGTATCCCGGCCATCTCATCCGCCGTGGGCGCGGCGGAGAGTATTTCCATGCCGGTATAGATCTGCATGGAATCCGCGGAGACCACCTCGCCGCCGACCAGCCTGCACAGCTCAACCGCGCAGGCAGTCTTGCCGGAGGCTGTGGGACCGGCGACCACCGGCAGAATCGTCTTATCCATAGGCGACCTCACTGTATGCGCTTGAACATCTTTTCAAGCTCCCGACGACTGATTGCCTTCATCACAGGCCTGCCGTGGGGGCATGTCGGCGGCGCGCCGGTCTGGAGCATCTGGCGGATCAGCGCTTCGATCTCATCCCGGCTCAGCGGATCGCCGCCCTTGACGGCGCTCTTGCAGGCCATCTGCATGACCTCTGCCCTGCGCAGGTCGACGGTTGCGCTGCGGACCCTGTTCAGGGCGTTGACGGTATCCATGAAGGCAGGCTTCAGATCCGCCTTGCCCAGTATGAAGGGCACGGCCCGAACCTGTATATCCGTCTCGCCAAAGGGCTCCACGTCGTAGCCGGCGTCCCTCAGGGGCTCGAGATTGTCCATGATCAGCGCGATTTCCCGTGCGGACAGCCGAAGGATCATCGGCGTCAGCAGCTGCTGCGACCCCCTGCCCGCCTCCAATTGCGCCATGAACTTCTCATACTGAAGGCGTTCGTGGGCCGCGTGCTGATCGATCATCACCAGCGAATCGTCGGCCTCAATCAGTATATAGGTGTTCAGCACCACGCCGATGACGCGGTAGGCGGGCTTCGGCGGCTCGACAGGCGCATTGCGCGATTCCTCTTCGGCCTGCTTTTGAGCGGACGGCGCTTCCGGCGGGCCTGGTCTTACAGGCTCTGCCTTCGGCGCAGGAGCGAAATCGGAAAGCCTGTCCTCCCGCAGGGCGCTTCCCCCCGCGTCTCCCAGCTTTTGCAGCTCCTGTCGAACCACGCGCTGGAACACATCCAGCTGCACCGGCTTTTCACTGCGCTGAACCGGTCTGGATTCGGCCTGCCGAGACACGGGATCAGGAATGGCGCCAGATTCGGTGGCAGGCGCAGCGCTATCCGCCCTGTGAACGACCGATGCTGCGACGGGCTTTTCTTCCACGGTCGATGGAACCGGAATGACCTCCCGAACGGTGGCGACCCGCTCCACGGATACGCTTGCCGGGCGGTCCGGGCCCAGCTGCAGCACCCGTTCGCCCTCGAAGGCGCTTCTCAGCAGGCGCTCGACCACGGCGCGCATGGCCGTCTCGTCCTTGAAATGCACCTCCAGCTTGTTGGGATGCACGTTGACATTTACGCTGGTAGAAGGCACGACCAGATTCAGCGCGCACATCGGATACATACCGATGGTCACCCGGCTGCGGCAGACCTCCTCCAGCGCCCGGGACAGCAGAGCGCAGCGAACGGTCCGCCCGTTGATGAAGAAGGACTGGTGCGCCCGCGTGGCCTTGGCCTGCTCCCCGATTCCAATCAGCCCATAGATGCGGGTGCCGCCCTCGCAGGCGTCCACCTCGATCATCTGTTCCGCCGTCTGCTTGCCGTAGACCGCGAACACCGCAT
>ODAI011586300.1_pt1 | contig 10733 bp, 11 predicted proteins | sample 1539321 | NCBI WGS metagenome assembly ODAI01 (sample SAMN02144231, study PRJEB22623) | gut metagenome | biome: sheep rumen | host: Ovis aries | place: New Zealand | reverse complement strand
GAAGAAGACAAGTTCATTAATAACTAGTTTTATATTGTCTGTTCTTAATATACAATCAGTAATCAAAATTGAAAATCCCGGCATTTTAATGTCGGGATTTTGTTTATATATGCGTAAAAGGAGTTATGCTGATGAGTGATTCTGTAATCAAAATAGAGAATTTGAATAAGAGCTACGGGCAAAAAGAAGTCTTATCAGGTGTTAATCTGTCTGTTAATCGCGGTGATATATATGGACTTATAGGTAAGAACGGTGCCGGTAAGACAACGCTTTTCAAGGTAATTCTTGGATTATCTCCTTCTAACGGAGGTAATTTGTCTATACTTGGAGCTTCTAATGAGAATGAGAATAATCTTAATAGAGCCAGAATAGGATTCTTCGTGGGAGTTAACTTCTATCATTACCTGTCAGGTGCAGAGAATCTTCACTATTACAGAAGACTAAAGGGAATCAAGGAAACGGACGAGGTCGATAGAGTACTGGAAATAGTCGGACTTGACAAAAGCGCTTCTAAGATGCCTGTTAAGAAATATTCTCTTGGAATGAAACAGAGGCTTGGAATTGCCAATGCACTACTGGGGAGTCCCGAGGTTCTTATATTTGATGAGCCTACCAATGGGTTAGATCCACAGGGTATTATGGACGTACGTAATTTGATTCAGAAGATTAATGAGGATGAGGGTAAGACTATCATAGTTTCTTCCCATATCTTATCAGAGCTTCAGAATACTGCGCATCGCTTCGGAATGTTGTACAACGGAAGAGTAATCAAGGAATTAGATCAGGAAGACCTTAGAGTTCATTCCAATGTCACATCTATTAATGTGGCTGATAAAGATGTTGAAAATGCTTTAAATGCCCTTAATGAGGCGGGAATAGAGGTTAAGGGAACAGATAAAGCCATGGACTCACTTGAGCATTATTACTTTAGTCTAATAGGAGGTGAAGATAATGCGTAATGTTATACTTACTGATATTAGAAGAGCGCAGAGCAAGAAAAGTCTGATTGTATGTATGAGTATAATGATAGTTGTGGCACTACTCATTGCTGTTGTTCTAAGAACAACGTCTTTATTCAGTGACGCACCGGGTGAGGCTTATGAGAATGTTATAAGTGGCTTTTTCTCTTTCTTTACACCACTGCTTATTGGAATACCCATATTTAGTGCTATATATACTGATGATTTCAAGAGCAGAAGCATGCAGATTGCAATAGGACGTGGAGTATCGCGCCCTAAGATGATGCTTGCAAGATTCTTAGAGACATTGATTCTGATTGTAGAGTGGCATGTAGTATTCACAATTGTTGCGCTTATATGCGCACTGATAGATGGTGCAAATGGTGCTCAGATTGCATCATGTATAGGCTCGATATGGTCTGTATCAGTTAAGATGATTGTGTTTATGAGCCTTTCGCTGTTATTTGTATATGGAACACAGAATCCGACGACAGGACTTGTATTCTATATTATTTTTGCGGCGAATGTATTAGACCTTATTTTTACCGGTATAGATATGATACCATTCTTAAGTGAGCGTAATATCTCGGTTAGTCAATTCTTCCCGGGAAGTGCATGCTCGAACTTTATAAGCGCAATATATAATGGGGATGTATTCCATTCCTTTACATGGGGAATAGGTATTCTTATAGGCTATATAATATTGCCGCTTATTATATCTATTAACATTTTCAACAAGAAGGAACTGGAATTCTAGTAGGAGGATTAAGTCATGGGAATGACAATGACACAGAAGATTTTAGCAGCACATGCAGGACTTGACAAGGTGGCTGCCGGACAGCTTATTGAGGCAGAGCTTGATTTAGTGCTGGGAAATGATATAACAAGTCCTGTAGCTATTCACGAGATTGAGAAAATGAATGTTGAAGGAGTGTTCCATAAGGATAAGATAGCTCTTGTTATGGATCACTTTGTGCCTAATAAGGATATTAAATCTGCTGAGCACTGTAAATGTGTAAGGCAGTTCGCAGCAAAGAATGATATTACTAACTACTTTGATGTGGGTCAGATGGGTATAGAACACGCATTGCTTCCTGAGAAGGGGCTTACTGTTGCCGGAGACTGTATTATTGGCGCCGACTCTCATACATGTACATACGGGGCTTTAGGAGCCTTTTCTACAGGTGTTGGATCAACTGATATGGCAGCCGGTATGGCGACGGGCAAGGCCTGGTTCAAGGTGCCTTCAGCAATTAAAGTGGAGCTTATAGGCAAGCCTTCCGAGTATATCAGCGGCAAAGATGTTATTCTTCATCTTATAGGTGAAATCGGTGTGGACGGGGCGCTGTATCGCTCGCTGGAATTCGTAGGAGAGGGCGTTAAGAACCTTTCTATGGATGATAGACTTTGCATATGTAATATGGCAATAGAGGCAGGGGCTAAGAACGGAATATTCCCTGTAGATGATATTACCCTTGAATATATCAAGGAACATTCCGATAGAGAGCCTAAGGTGTATGAGGCGGATGCTGATGCAGAATATGATGAGACTATTTTAATTGACTTATCTACACTGAAATCTACTGTTGCATATCCACATTTGCCAGAGAATACCAAGACTATTGATGAAGTAGAAGATATTGCCATAGACCAGGTTGTAATCGGTTCATGTACTAACGGTAGATTTGAGGATTTGGCTATGGCTGATAAGATTATAAAGGGCAAGAAGGTGGCTGAGAATGTAAGATGTATCATAATTCCGGGCACACAGAATATATACCTTCAGGCTATGGAGGCAGGCTTTATACGTGATTTTATTGAGGCCGGTGCTGTTGTATCCACACCGACCTGTGGCCCTTGCCTTGGGGGATATATGGGAATCTTAGCATCCGGTGAGAAATGTGTATCCACAACTAATAGAAACTTCGTAGGACGTATGGGTGCTGTTGACTCAGAGATTTATCTTGCTTCTCCTGCAGTAGCCGCAGCTTCGGCTCTGACAGGCAAGATAAGTAATCCAGCAGAAGTATAGCATATAGAAAGGAAGTTAATTGTAGAATTAACTATTGGTGATAAATATGAAAGCAGCTCAGGGTAGTGTTTTTAGATTCGGTGATAATATTGATACAGATGTTATAATTCCCGCGAGATACTTAAATTCTTCAGACCCTAAGGAATTGGCAACACATTGTATGGAAGATATTGATAAGACATTCGTTGATAAGGTAAAAGTTGGCGATATTATTGTAGCTGACAAGAACTTCGGATGCGGTTCTTCAAGAGAGCATGCTCCAATTGCTATTAAGGCAGCCGGAGTAAGCTGTGTTATTGCTAAGACATTTGCAAGGATATTCTATAGAAATGCCATTAATATCGGGCTCCCGATTATTGAATGTGAAGAGGCGGCTGATGATATTAAAGCAGGTGATGAAGTTAAGGTGGACTTTGATAGTGGAGTTATAACCAATATTACGAACGGTAATACATATCAGGGACAGGCTTTTCCTGAGTTTATGCAAAAGATTATAGACAGTGAGGGGCTTGTTAATTATATTAACAATAAGTAAATGTAGTTTTAATAATAAGATAGGGGCGACTTATATACCATCCTTAAACGTAATTCTTCGCTAAATATATGTAAGTAATTGATATATAATTATTATAACTATCAAGACGGAAACCGGTGCAAAATCCTCCATCCAGTCGGTTTGCACCTATTTCCAGCATCCTTGCTGGAAATTTTCCTCAAAGAATCAATTACTAACATATATTAAGCTTGAATTAATTGTTTAAGCATGGTATTTAAGTCGCTCCTATCACATTTTTAAAATATATTATTTGGTTGCTTAATTATAAAGTGTATAATATTTTAACTTTAAGAGTTTTTTGCTAAATTATCAATATAATCTGTATATTTCTTAGGAAGCTCTATCTTATCGTATATGGCGTTGTATGCATCCTTGTCCAAGTCAGGTACGTAATTGTCTATGTAATTCTTCTGGATACCTTTGTCGCGGGCATAGTCAACAGCCTTATTATAGGCGATAGCGGCTTCTTCTTCAGTATTGTAGCGGCCTATGAGATAATCTCCGTTGAAGTGAATCTTAACCTGATGCTTCTCCTGGTTCTTATAGGTAATCTTGTGTACGCCGTGGTATTTATTAACAACGATAACATTAGAGTAGCGGTAGTCATTGCTGTCACCATTTGCAAATGTGTAATCATTGCCACATACAGCGAAATTCTTAATACCGAAGCGGCTAAGGATGTTATACTGCATACCATAGTCGTTGACGTACAGATGTCCCTTGCGAGCCAGAATTCTGTGAGAGCTGTAGTAGAACAGGTCGTCGTTACTGAATTTCAATTCTCTGTTTCTTGTAAGATAATATGAGAAATATCCTTGTCTAAGGTATATTGGAGTCTTAATATATATCTTATTATCCCTGTGGTTAATAATGGTAACAAGCTTATCGTCAGATAAAATGTGATCGCTGCTAGTATAGTTATCTATTGTTATATCTTTGGATTTATAGATTGAGGCAGCTTCCTTATATGCTTCGTGGGCTTTTTCTTCAGTATCAAAGCTACCTAAGCTGACATGCTTGCCATTGTAGTGAATACTTGCTCTGTAATAAGGTGTCTTGTCTTTTTTATATGCAATATATACGCCCTGTAACATAAGAGACCTCCATTGATAAAGATATTTTAAATAATTTTATCATAAATCTACTCAAAAATGAACTGTTCTTGTTAAGTTATAAAATAACACATTGAATAGAGTTATTGTATTTGATATAATTCTAGTGTATCCGTTTCCAAATAAATAGACTTTATTACTTGTCTATTTTCCACTCTACCGCGTTATCCTCAATCGCCGTAGCTATTGCTACGACTCAATCGGATGCCTTGTAGAGGTGAAAAATATACTGCGTAAAAAGCCTAAGTATTTGAAAACGGATACACTCGTGTTGTTATTTACTTAAGGTAAATTATTTATACGTAACTGAGTGAAAGGAGAAGTTTAATTAAAATTTAATTAAACAGATATCATATGAATTTTGTTAGTACTAGAAATGATAAAGAAGTAGTTACAGCATCTCAGGGTATACTTAAGGGTTTAGCAGAAAATAGTGGTCTGTATGTACCGGAGTCTATACCTTCCCTGGGTGTCAGCATGGAAGAACTCAGTAAAATGTCGTATCAAGACGTTGCATATAACGTAATGAAATTATATTTTACTGATTTTACAGAGGATGAGCTTAGAAATTGCATCAATAATGCGTATGATGAGAAGTTCGATACTGATGAGATTGCGCCTCTTGTATCCTGTGACAAGGCGTATTTCCTAGAGCTGTTCCATGGTGCAACCATAGCCTTCAAGGATATGGCGCTATCAATTCTTCCGCATCTTATGATAACAAGTGCCAGAAAGAATAATGTAAAAAATGATATAGTTATTCTTACAGCCACCAGTGGTGATACCGGTAAGGCTGCACTAGCAGGCTTTGCAGGTGTGGACGGAACTAAGATTGTTGTATTCTACCCTGATGGCGGAGTCAGCAGAATTCAAGAGTTACAGATGGTTACAACTAAGGGTGATAATACTAAGGTTGTTGCCATCGACGGCAATTTTGACGAGGCTCAAACCGGTGTCAAGAAAATGTTTACTGATGCGGAACTCGCCAAGAGAATCGGGGATATGGGATATCAATTCTCGTCTGCTAATTCAATTAATATAGGACGTCTTATTCCACAGGTTGCTTACTATGTATATGCATACGCGAAATTAGTTGATAATAATGAAATATCAAATGGTGATTTAATTAATGTATGCGTGCCTACAGGTAACTTTGGTAATATTTTGGCAGCGTATTATGCTAAGAATATGGGTGTGCCTATTGCAAAGCTTATATGTGCATCTAATGAGAATAAAGTATTATATGATTTCTTCAGAACCGGTACATATGACAAGAATAGGGAGTTTAAGCTTACTAATTCGCCATCTATGGATATTCTTATCTCTAGTAACTTAGAGAGACTAATTCATATGTGCGCTGGTCGTGATGCTAAGAAGAATAGTGAGCTTATGAATCAGCTAGCTACAACTGGTAAGTACGATATTACAGACGATATGAAGGCTAAGCTTAATGACTTCTATGGAGACTTCGCCACACAGGAGGAGACTGGTAAGACTATTAGAGAGCTATATGATAAGACAGGTTATATCATTGATACTCATACAGCCGTTGCGAAATGTGTATATGATAAATACGTTGCTGCAACGGGAGATACAACTAAGACAGTAATTGCATCTACAGCTAGTCCATTCAAGTTCACTCGCTCAGTAATGACAGCAATTGATTCAAAGTACGATTCATGGGATGATTTCGACCTTGTGGATGAATTGTCTAAGCTTGGTAATGTGCCAATCCCTAATGCAATTAAGGAAATAAGAGACGCTAACATACTTCATGATAATAAATGTAGTGTTGCTGGTATGGAGGAAGCAGTAACATCCTTTCTTAAGTAGCAATTAAGCTGTAGATTCAACAATAGAATTAAGAATATAATAATAAGGCCTATGCTTAAAGCATAGGCCTTAGGTATTATTATCATAATTATAAAGATACTATAATATGTATTGTTCCAAATGGATAGATTACCGGGATTATGAAAGAACCCTCAGGTAATTTAACAGTGTCACCTTCTTCTGTAACAGGAGGAGTAAGTGACAATTCCATTGAATAAGCATTAGACATATTAACAAGGAACAGACCATTGTGGAGATTAAGGAAATCATCAACTGAGGCCTTAACATAGTCGTCTAATTCAGTGAATTCCATCTTGGCATATCTTGATGCAAATGAAATTGTTGTAGCTTCATCCATGTCGATGCGAGAGTAGCAATCAATCTCGCCATGAATCTCTTGTCTTACACAGAAATGAATCTCGTGTTCCTCTGAACATGATATAGGATTAAGCGGTGTAAAATCAGAACCAATAAATCTTACAAGGTCATTGAATATAAGATTAATATACATTAAAGCATGGTCTGTAAGTTCTTTGCCGGAAAAAGTAAAGAAGTTACGAATAAGCCTGTCTGTCTTGCTCTGATTCTCAAGAGACATATCATCAATCTCATTGAAAATCTCATATTCAGAGATTAGTAATTCTAAGTCTGAATTACTAAGTACTCCCATGTCTATAAGTGTCTGACCTAATATGAGATAGTCAGGACTTTGAACGGCAAGTAATTCATCAACCTGTTCTTCTTTAAGATATCCTTTCTCGATTGCAATTTCTCCAAAACGCTTATCTTCCCTTGTCTGGAGGAAGCATACCTCGTCAACCTGCTCTGCAGTCATATAATACTTGTGAAGAGCAAGAGTACCTAACTTAAGGCGTGTCTCTGAGGCTTTAGAAATAGCTTGAGTCAATTGCTCAGGCGTTACGCTATCCTTATCTAGTAAGAAACTTCCGAAAAACTGTGCATACATCTATTAACCCTCCAAATGTGAACTTAATACTTTAAGAACTTGCTCCTCAGAAATAGGCTTCTGGATAAAGTCCTTAGCGCCAGCCTCAATAGCTGACTTTAGCTGTGATTGTGTTCCAACAGATGAAACAATGATGATATCAGCATTGCTGTCGAATTCCATAATACCCTTAACGGCGGCATTACCATCTTTGACAGGCATAACAATGTCTAAGAATACAAGATTTGGATTCTCTTCTTGATATTTGTCAATTGCTTCTTGTCCGTTAGCAGCTTCAACAAACTGAATGTCAGAAGAGTATGCCTCAATAACATCTCTCAACTGTTTGCGAGCCAGAATTGAATCATCACAGATTAAAATCTTAGTATCTTTCAAATCCATGTTCTTTCCCTCCATAAAAAAATCTATATCAATTTTACAATAAGTATAATAAATATTCAAATTATTTTCGCAAATTTCTTGAAAATATATCAGATTTTTGATAGTGTGTTTGATGATAAAGGGAAAGGTGTGGCATATGCAAAGTTTCTTAAATTCAGATGTTGTAATTATAATTTTTGATTGTTTGGTGCTTCTTTTGGGAGCATATCTTATCTTTAATGCGGTTAAGATGAAGAAAACGGATACGATTCCGCCTATTCTCTTGGCACCAAAAGAGTTGGAGTTATGTAAGAATCCTTATGGGTTCGTAGATTATATGTTTCCGTTTTTGTTAATCTTCGGGATTATCTGTGTATTGTACGGTGTTGTGAGTATTGTAGGGGATGCACTGCTCAGTTTCCCGAGGATAGTAGATGGGGTGGCAGTAGTAGTCCTTATCGGAGCGTGGATATGGTTCTCTGTCATGCTAAAGCGCGCAAAGGCAAGATTTATGTAAATTGTCTTTTGCGTTGTATTATAATTGGGCTTGCTGACAAGTATATAGTGATATTGAAAATGAGCATAAGGAATGTAAATAAATATATTCTGTTATGATTAATATGAGCTTAGAATGTATTAGTAATTATTACTAGCGACAAAAAACCTCTGCCAGGACGGCAGAGGTAGATGTCCGCAGACACGATGTCTGATCGGACATCGGTTTTGTAATGTTGTAGTGTTCTAATATAATTACTTATACATTCTTAGCGAAATATTACATAGCAGAATATGTTTATATACATTCCGTTATCTTTATTTACCTGTCTTCTATAGGTACAAAGTCTTTATGTTCACATACTGTCATATACGCAGGTCGCATAATCTTGCCATTGTGACATATCTCTTCCATTCTGTGGGCGCTCCAGCCTGCAATCCTGGCAATTGCAAATATAGGAGTAAACAGCTCCATAGGAAGATCAAGCATCTGATATGCGAATCCTGAATAGAAGTCCACATTGGGGCTTACGCCCTTGTACATCTTGCGCTTTTTGGCAATTATCTCGGGAGCTAACTTCTCAACAAGAGTGTATAGTGCATATTCCTTCTCATAGCCCTTTTCTTCTGACAAGGCTTTAACGAACTTTTTGAACGTAACAGCTCTAGGATCTGAGATAGAGTATACGGCATGTCCCATTCCGTATATAAGTCCTGCCTTATCGAAAGCTCTTTTATCAAGTAATGCTTCAAGATAATCACCTACTTCTTTTTCTGAAGTCCAGTCACTTATGTTCTTCTTCATATCGGCAAACATTTTAACAACCTTGATGTTGGCACCACCGTGCTTAGGTCCCTTAAGCGAGCCGAGTGCTGCGGCAATTGTTGAATATGTATCCGTACCGGAAGAGGATACGAGGTGTGTGGTAAATGTTGAATTGTTACCGCCACCGTGCTCCATATGGAGAATCAAAGCTACATCTAAAAGCTTTGCTTCAAGTCTTGTGTATTTGCTGTCATCCCTTAAGAGATGAAGTATATTCTCGGAAGTAGATAGTTCCGGTCTTGGCTGATGTATAATAAGACTTTCATTATTAAAATAATGACGATATGCCTGATAGCCGTATACAGACAGTAGTGGGAACATACTGGTTAGCTGTAGGCACTGGCGCAGTACGTTGGGAGCGGAAGTGTCATCCGCCTGATCGTCATATGAATACAAGGTAAGAACCGATCTTGCCAAAGAATTCATTATATCCAAAGATGGCTTCTTCATTATTACATCTCTAACGAAGTTCTTTGGTAAAGAGCGGTAATCCCCAAGAATGTTCTGGAATTCCGCTAGGTCTCTTAAATCTGGCAAATCGCCAAAAAGAAGAAGATAGCAACACTCTTCGAATCCGAAATGGTCTGAATCCTTTGATTTTAAAATAATATCCTGCACGTTATATCCGCGGTAATATAATTCGCCCGGAATAGGTACAAGCTTTCCGTTTTCGTTTCTGGTAGAGCATACTTCGGATATGTCGGTGATTCCTACAAGAACACCTTTGCCGTTAACATCACGAAGGCCTCTTTTTACATCATATTTCGTATATAATTCTGGGTCAATATATGCTGACTTTTTTGATTTTTCAGCAAGTTCTATTAGTTTTGGTGTTACTTTGTAATATTCGTTTTCAGGAGTTTCTCCGTTAATAGTTTCTGTTATGTTGGTTATAGTTTCTGCCATGCTTCTCCTCCTTTTTTCGTTTTTTCTCATAATTTTGTAAATTATAGCATTTTGCCACTTGTGTGTCAAAAATGAATTCTCACATTGGTTTGATTTATGTATTATTGTGTGTTATTATATGGAAGATTGAGTGTCATAATACATGGACGCTTAAATACAGTAGAAATACGAAGAGAAAAGATTATTACTATTAAGGAGGTAATTATATGTCAACAAAAGCAAATTATAAGATTAGTGAAATCGGTGCCGGAAAGGTGGGCTTTTCTAAGACAAGATCTATTATTGAGGCTCCATTTTACGGTAACAACGTAGTTAAGATTAATACTTTAAGAGAGGCTTATGAGCTTGCCAAGAACTCTCCCGGAACTGTTGTAACCGATATGCCTATTAAGGATGCAGATACATTCGGACTTGATAAGGATGCCAAGGTTTTATTATTCAATGACGGTGCGGTAACAGGTCGTTATGCGGCAGCTCGTCGTATCAAGGGTGAGCCTGGTGTAGACGAGGCTAAGCTTGATAAGGTTGTTATGGATGCTGTATATGAGACTCGTTGGAAGACAATGTATCATGCAGAGTGCTTCGTAGGTCTTGATCCTGAATTTATGGTTAAGGCACATCTTCTCATTCCGGAAGGAGAGGAGAATCTTCTATATAACTGGATGCTCAACTTCCAGTATATGTCTG
>ODAI011466789.1_pt1 | contig 10733 bp, 8 predicted proteins | sample 1539321 | NCBI WGS metagenome assembly ODAI01 (sample SAMN02144231, study PRJEB22623) | gut metagenome | biome: sheep rumen | host: Ovis aries | place: New Zealand | reverse complement strand
CTCCTCCGATTTGGCAAAGCAGTACGCATATTCCGCGCTGTCCAACGGCTCAAGAATGTATGAAACATTATTCAGATTCTGTCTCATGTAACGGATCGCGGGCTCGTCGGAGGGGAAGGCGTCGATTTCTCCGGCGTTAAGGGCGGCCAGCAGATTCGTCTGATCGCTATAATAAGAAAGCTCCGCCTCAGGAAAACGGCTTTTCACAGTCGAATCAAAGCAGGTACCGGAAGGAATACCGATCCGCTTGCCGGACAGCTGTTCCAACGCGGTATACGCGCTTATCCCATCGGAATTCTCCTTTGGTTTCATCACGGCCAGCACCACGCCGCCGGTGCGCACGGGATCGGAAAACAGCACCTCTTCCATGCGCTCCGGGGTCACGTTCATATCGGTGGTGAAATCGTATTTGCCCGATTCTATGGCAGGAATGCGCCCGGCGAAATCCACGTCTCCCAGCTCCAGCGCATAGCCTCTGTCCCGGCAGAAGCGAACCACCAGATCGATATCGTAGCCGACGTTTTTTTCATCCTTGATGTACGAATAAGGCATGTCCGTCGCCGTGGTGACGACCCTGACGGTCCCGTTTGTTCCCGTCAGATCGTCCATATTGACGACCTTCCTGTCCTCATCGTTGCCGAACCAGATGGCGTCCAGCTCCTGCATCGTGCCGTTTTCCCGGCTTCTGGCGAGGAAGTCGTTCAACTCCCGGCACAGTGCCGCGCTCTCCGGGTCGTTCTTCCGGAAGGCAAAACAGTAGTCGTTCTCAGTCAGCCTTTCATGGATATAGTCTATATCCGGCTGTTCCGCGTGCGTGGATTTCATTTCCGGCTCATCCGCCAGGTACCCGTCGATCTTTTTCGACATCAGGGCAGCGATGCATTCGGGATAACCGTTGAAGAGCAGGTACTCGCTGTCCGGAAAGAACTGCTTCGCGACATTCTCCATGATCGGACCCACGATCACGCCGAGCCTTTTGCCGTTGTAATCCTGCCAACGGATCCCTTCCTTCGGCTGCCCGACTTCCGCCGCATCGTCCTTGAGGACCAGCATCACCGTTCCTCCGGTATAGTAGGGCACCGAGAAGTTGACGCTCTCCCGGCGCTCATCGGTGATGGTGATGCCGCCCGCGGCGAAATCCACCTTTCCCGACTGCACGGCGGGCAGTATGCCGTCGAAGCTCATGGTCATCACACTGAGCCCGTAGCCGTTGGCTTCGCAGAATTGGGCCGCGAGGTCGATTTCCGCGCCGACGACCTCCTGGCCGCGATAGTAATTCAGGGGCACATAGTCGGCCTCCGTGGCCAGGGTCAGCGTTCCCTTCGTCGCCGGAAAAGCCCTGTAGTCGGGCATGGTCTTCCCCGCCTCCGAACCCGACTGCCATTTTTCAAACACCCGGTCCAGCTCACCGCTCTGCTTCATGGAAGTGAGCCAGGCGTCGAGCGCCTTCAGCAGCACATCCCCCTTTTCGGTCCTGGGCAATACAAAGCCGAAATCAAAGGTTTCCAAATAGCCGTCCGCCAGGGTAAGGCGACTGTTTTCCGCGCTGATTTGCCGCGCCGCCGGTTCGTCCACCACAAAGCCGTCGATCTTGCCGGATTCCAGGGCGGCGATCATGTTCCCGGAAGTGTCGAGATAGACGATTTCAGCATCGGGCAGATCCTTCTTAACGATTGCGTCAAACACAGAGCCGGTTGCCACGCCAATGCGCTTGCCGTTGTAGGCCATCCCATCGGCGGACTCCGCGCAGGCCATGCCCCCGAGCAAAAGCGCCAGCGCGCACAGCATCGCAATGAAGCATTTCGCCATTATCAGCTTCTCCTCTTCAATAAAAACTGGCTATACTATCCCACATTTTGGGTCAAATGTCAATGATAAAGCCGCGATAAACTGGCAAGTGGATTTCCTGGTCCGTCACATCTGCAAGAAAATTGAAATGGTAAAACCCGAATATTGTCAACCATGCAGCCGCCCGCTTGTGGTAAAATAATAATCCCCACCTTTTGGAGGAACAATCACAGGAGGCGCTCTTCGATGATCACATACAAAAAGCTCTGGCTCCTCCTCCAGCGTCGCGGGAACACGCCGCGCGATATCATTCATCTTGCGGGAATCAGTGAATCCACCTATCAAAAGCTCGTCAAGGACGAGTCCGTCCGGCTGGACGTCATTGAGCGGCTATGCGCAGCGCTTCGCGTGGACATTGGAGACGTTTGCAGCTTCCGCCGTTATTGATTCGCCGCTGCTGATGGCCGGTTACAACGCCCCTTACCGGCACGCTCACTGAATCATATCCGCCTGCTTTGCCGCTTTCTCCGTCGTTTCAAACCGTCCAGCAAATCGCACGCCCTCAATGGCTTTTATCATGTCGATCTGATCGTCCTCAATCGCCGTGGCGCTCTCCACCTCGATCACGTAGTGATAGCGGCCCAGCGCACTGCCCTCCGGCCGGTCGTGCAGCGCCACCGGTTCCAACCCGGCGTCGTGTATGGCCCCCATGATGTCGTCCAACCGGTTGCATTCACAGGTCGCCACAAAAACAGCCCGCGTCTGCCGCTCACCGTCCAGGGGTTGGCTGGACAGCACATAGAACCGCGTCTTGTTGGCATCGGTGATCTGAACGTTCTCCGCCAGCACTTCCAGGCCGTACAATGGCGCGGCCCCGGGCGCGGCAACGGCGGCGATGGTCCTGTCGCCCTGCTCGGCCACATAGCTGGCCGCGGCGGCAGTGCTGGACATCTCCTTCGTCACCGCCTCCGGCAGATGCTGCGCCAGCCATTGGGCGCTTTGGGTCAGCCCCTGCGCATGGGAGCAGACGGTATGGATATCCTCCAGCTTCGCGCCGGGGACGCCCATGAGGGTCTGGCTGATGGGAAGTATGACCTCCCCCACCACATAAGCCTTCTCCGACGCAATCAGTGCATCCACGTAATTCAGCACTGCGCCGCCAAGGGTATTCTCCTGGGGGATGACGGCGTAACGCGTCTGGCCCGACAGCACATCCGATATGGCGTCGTTCACGGTCTCTTTGGGGATCAGGATCTCGTCGTCATCAAACCAGAACTGTGCGGCCTCCTCGGTATACGTGCCCTCCGGGCCCAGATAGCTCACCTCCGCCATGGAAACTGTGGCGCAGATGACAAGGACCATGATCAGTACGACAGCGCGCGCTTTCATCTTTTTCATCCTCTCTGTTTCATACTTCAACAACAACCGGGTGTATTCTATCGTGAGTATGTTCCACGGGCAATGCGGCCTTTGCTCCCTTACAGAAATATGGATATCTGTTCAGACCATAAAAGACCTGTTGCCCATCCCATCCACACGACCCTTGGGGCACATCAGCTTTGAGAGAATTGCCCCCTCTATTCTGCATACCCCGTCCCTGCACTGCCACGACAGCGCCTCACACGCATTTCTCGCCAGGGCTATGGAAATCGGGTCGCCCTCCACCAGCGGATTTCGGTTAGTACCCGGGTACGTCACTTCCATATTCACCATACCGCCGTCGGCTTCGCTGTATTCAAATACCAGATGAAGCGCGCCTTCGCTTCCCAGCATCGGCAGGACAGTCTGTATACAGAGCTCCTCCGTCACCGTCAGCATCCGGTTCATGAGCCTTCTGCCGATCACATACCGCGCGCCGAACTGTTCCATGCCCGAGAACAATTCGGAAGGATTGAGATCGTTCTTGAAGATCGTCGCTTCATACACCTGTAGGCGATTGATGAACTGGCGGGTCTTGTCTCGCTTCGGCGCGTCGAATATCTCCTCCGGAGTCCCCTCCTCATAGATGATCCCCTCGTCCATATAGAATACGCGGTTGGAGACATCCCGGGCAAAGCGCATTTCATGGGTAACGATCAGCATCGTCATGCCGTCCCTGGCCAGCTTGCGGATCACAGCCAGCACTTCGCCCACCATGGTGGGATCCAGCGCAGAGGTGGGTTCATCAAAGAGGATGATCTTTGGGTCCATGGCGACGGCGCGAATGATCGCTACCCTCTGCTGCTGTCCCCCGGAGAGATGGGCAGGAAGGCTGAGCGCCTTCTCGGTCATTCCGACCATCTGCAACAGGGACATGCCCCGCTCGCAGGCATCCCTTCGGCTTCGCTTCAGCAGCTTCGTCTGGGCCAGCATCAGATTTTCGATGATCGTCAAATGGGAAAACAGGTTAAAGGACTGGAATACCATTCCGATCTGTTCCCTCATGCGATTCACATTGTAGCCCTTCTGTCCGGTATCCTGCCCTTCAAAGGTTATCGTTCCGCCGTCTGCCTTCTCCAGATGGTTTATCAGGTTCAGAAGCGTACTCTTGCCCGTTCCCGAGGGGCCGATGATCGAGACAACATCCTTCCGAAATATCTCGCAGTTTATATCCCTGATGGGCATTACATCTCCAAAGCGCTTCTTCAGATGTTCTATCTTTATCACCGGCACACCCGTATCGTCATGCGTGATGCTTTTCCTCTGGCCTTGGGCCGTATCCCGGTCCGAATGAAACGCATGTACAACCTCCAGGATATCCCTTCTGACTGATCGCTGCTCCGGATGGACCTTTTTTTCCACAAGCCTGAGCAGCGCGACCAGAACGGCGCACAGCAAAAAATAGACCACGGATGTGAAAAGCAGAGGAAAGAACGCCTCGTAGGTTCTGGATCGTATGATGTCCGACGCCTTTGTCAGGTCGATCACGGAGATATACCCGGCGACCGCCGTCATCTTAACCGTAGCGATCAGCTGCCCACTGTACGGCGGCATGATATGAACGAGGGCCTGCGGCCAGACCACGTATCGAAATGCCTGAAGCCTTCCAAAGCCCAGGGCGGTTGCGGCCCTGGCCTGCCCCGTTGGAACCGCGTTGATCCCGCTTCGGAATATCTCGGCGCAGTAGGCGGAAAACTCGATTGAAAACGTGATCACGCATACCCAAAACGCGCCAATCCCGCTCCTGCGCAGGACGATGTAGTTGAGTACGAGCAGCAGCACCACAACGGGGAGCGATCGGAAGATACGGATATACAGACTGGCAAACGCACTGGCGAAGGGGTTTTCCCGCATGCGCAAATAACAGATTCCGGCGCCGAGCAGCGTGCCAAGGAGCCCCGCGATCAGGGACAGCCGTACCGTCACGCTCAACCCGGAGAGCAGTATCTTATAGCGCTCCTCCGCAATAAACGTCCGATGGATGCTGTCCTTCATATTCTTGAGGAACAGTTCATACCTCGATACGACCTTTTGAACGGGCGTTTGCCTGACGTACAGGTAATAATCATCCGTCATCAGCGCATCTGTAATACAGATGCTTTGAAGCCTTTCCGGCGAGGGCGTGATCGAATCCGCAGCGATGTCATAGGTTCCCGCCGCGAGCCCCGCAAGCTCTGCCGAGAGGGATACGACTTCATATTTCGGGGTATAGCCTGCCCATGCGCAAAAGCCGTTTGTAATCTCCAGAAATTCACCGGTCAATGTTTCACCCTGGTAGAATGTCATCGGCGTCCACAGGCCGCCCGTGGCAATGCGCAGCTCTCCCTTCTCCCCGGAGAAGCTGTATTTGCCCATGACATCGCCGTCGCGCTTCGGGTCCTCCCACTTTTGGCGCAAAGCGTCATAAGCGCCGCTCTGCTTGAGCTCGGACAGATAGCGGTTCAGCTCGCTGCACAGCGCCTCTCCCTCTGCGCTCTTCTGGGTCCCAAACCCGAAATCGACGCGGCTGAACGGCTCTTCGATCAGCGCGAGATTTGGATGTGTCGTCGCCAGGGTTGGCCTTTCATCCGCAAAGCCCAACGCCGCATCAATCTCACCGGCCTCGAGCCCTGCGTACACGTTCGACATACTGTTATAATGGCGGATCTCGCCTTCCGGGAAGCGCTTCTGAAGCTCCATTTCCCACTCATGGATGGTCAGTGTTCCGAACTTTGTGCCCGGCGCTTCCAAATCGGCGAGCGTCACCGATGTCACAGGACATCCGTTTTCATCCACATTGGCGCTCTCATCCGCGACCGTCGTCGTTCCTATCAACTGCGACAGGAGCAAAATGGCTATGATGATTGCCGCCAAAAGAATTTCATAGAAAGCATCGGGTTTTCGCTTCATTGCTTCCTCCTGCTCACGCGACAAGCTGTCTGTCTACCGAGAAAGAACTAAATCACTCATATTCTATCATAGCTGCAATTAAAAAACAATAGCCGCGCTCTACACAAATCCTTGCATGCGTGGATTTTAGCGCTTCGATCCCTCCTCACCAATGGCAGTTTGAGCAGACCAGCGGATGTCTTGGATGAGCGCTTGTTCATCGGCGTGTCATTCTCCTTCCGTGTTCAAGAGCCGTTCCAACAAGCTGCGCGCGCTGTTTATGGCGTCTGAGGCAGCTGCTTAAGCGCTATAAAATTTAACGCTTTAGCAATGCAATATGGTATTGACTTTGGAAGAAATCATGTTATAATGCGAAACAAACAAAGAGGAAAGGTGGGATTAGATATGAAGGGCGAAATCCGTTCCACGCAGTCTGTTTCCCGCCTCATTCTGCGCTGTGTCATGTCTGTAATTACTGCTGTGCGATTTTCTCTCGCGCAGCTGTTTTTTGCTGTTTTTGGCTTTTGGTTTACGCCGATGCCCATCTGAAGAATCGCGGACATGGATCAAAGATCATTGAAGCGGCTCTCCGGATGGGGAGGGCCGCTTTTATGATACATTCTTACACAGGAGGACCCCGTTATGAAGAAACTGCTTGCCATCCTCGTCACCGTCATGCTCTGCCTGGGCATGACCGCCGTTGCCGAAGAGACCTACATTGTGGGCGTATGCCAGCTGGTGCAGCATCCCGCGCTGGATGCCGCCACCCAGGGCTTCCAGGACGCCCTGACCGGGAAGCTGGGAGAAGCCGTCAGCTTTGACGTGCAGAACGCCTCCGGCGACTCCAACACCTGCTCGACCATCGTCAACGGCTTCGTCTCCGACAATGTGAACCTGATCATGGCCAACGCCACCCCGGCGCTCCAGGCCGCTGTGGCCGCCACCGGCGACATCCCGATCCTGGGCACGTCCGTCACCGACTACGCCACCGCTCTGGACATCGACGGCTGGACCGGCGCGACGGGCATCAATGTCTCCGGCACCTCGGACCTTGCCCCGCTGGATGAGCAGGCCGCGATGCTCCACGAGCTGTTCCCGGACGCCAAGACCGTGGGCCTGTTGTACTGCTCCGCCGAGCCGAACAGCAAGTACCAGGTGGATGCGATCACCGGTTACCTCGCCGAGCTGGGCTATGAGACCGTGGAATACACCTTTGCCGACTCCAACGACGTGGCCAGCGTCGCTCAGTCCGCCTGTGACGGCAGCGACGTAATCTACATCCCCACCGACAATACCGCCGCCTCCTGCACCGAGGCCATACGCAACGTGGTTGAGCCGGCCAGGAAGCCGGTCATTGCCGGCGAAGAGGGCATCTGCAAGGGCTGCGGCGTCGCGACCCTGTCCATCAGCTACTACGACCTGGGCTATGCCACCGGCGAGATGGCCTATGAGGTGCTGGTAAACGGCGCGGATGTCGCCACGCTGGACATCGCCTTCGCCCCGAAAGTAACCAAGGAATACAACGCCGAGCTTTGCGAGCTGCTGGGCGTGAGCGTACCCGAGGACTACGCGGCCATTGAGTGATCATTGAGTATTGAAACAGAGAATTGAGGATGGCGGTGCAAATCCTGACAGATTCATTAGATCGATACGCCGTAATCCCAGTTAATATGATTATTCCCGGCGCTTTTGATCAAAAAAACCGGAAGGATTTCACATGAATTCTCAATTCTCAATTTTCAATTCAACAGGCTTCAACGATCTGAAGAAGAACATCCGCTATTGCATGGAGGAATCGTCTTGAACCTGACTTCATTATTGAACGCCCTTCCCGGAGCGATAGCCCAGGGCCTCATATGGGGCATCATGGCCATCGGCGTCTACATCACCTACAAGGTGCTGGACCTGGCGGACCTGACCGTGGATGGCACGATGGCCACCGGCGGCGCGGTATGCGTGATGCTGATGCTGAACGGCGTAAATGTCTGGCTGGCGCTCGCATGCGCGGTGGTGGCGGGCATGCTGGCGGGGCTGATGACCGGCATCTTCCACACCGCCATGGGCATCCCGCCCATCCTCTCCGGCATACTGACCCAGCTCTCGCTGTATTCCGTCAACCTGGCCATCATGGACTTCAAGGCCAACCAGGGCATCAACGTCACGAAATACGCCCTGATCGTCAGCCAGCGAAACGTGCGGGAAATGAGCCTGTCCAACCCGATCTTCACGACCCTCGTCGTGCTGGCGCTGCTGATCGCCGTGCTGTACTGGTTCTTCGGAACGGAGCTGGGCAGCAGCCTGCGCGCCACTGGCGCCAACGCGGCCATGAGCCGTGCCCAGGGCATCAACACCAACGTCTGCAAGATCCTGGGGCTGATGATTTCCAACGGCATCGTGGCGCTTTCCTCGGCCATGCTCTCTCACTACCAGGGCTTCGTGGATGTGAACATGGGCCGCGGGGCCATCGTGATCGGACTGGCCGCCGTGATCATCAGCGACGTGCTGTTCGGGAAGCTGTTTCGCAACTTCGCGCTGAAGCTGACCGGCGTCGCCATTGGCGCGGTGATCTACTACATCGTCATACAGGTCGTGCTGTGGCTGGGGCTGAACACGAACCTCCTCAAGCTGCTGTCGGCGCTGATCGTAGCCGTATTCCTCGCGGTGCCATACTGGAAAGCGAACATGAAAGGGGGCGGTGACCGTGCTTGAAGTCGTGAACGTGCGAAAGACCTTTAATCCGAAGACCGTCAACGAGAAGGTGGCGCTGAACGGGCTGAGCCTGCGTCTGGAGGACGGCGATTTCGTCACTGTGATCGGCGGCAACGGCGCGGGTAAGAGCACCCTGCTGAACGCCATCGCAGGCGTCTGGCCCATCGACAGCGGTCGCATCGCCATCGACGGCTACGAGGTCACCCACCTGCCGGAGTACCGCCGCGCCGCGCTGCTGGGGCGAGTGTTCCAGGACCCCATGACCGGCACCGCCGCCACCATGCAGATCGAGGAAAACCTGGCTCTGGCCGCCCGAAGGGGACAGAAGCGCACGCTGAAGGCCGGCATCACCCGTCAGGAGCGGGAGGCTTACCGTCGGAAGCTGGCAAAGCTGGGGCTGGGCCTGGAGGATCGTATGACTGCTAAGGTGGGCCTGCTCTCCGGCGGCCAGCGGCAGGCGCTGACCCTTTTAATGGCGACGCTGAAGAAGCCGAAGCTGCTGCTGTTGGACGAACACACCGCCGCGCTCGACCCCCGCACCGCCCAGAAGGTGTTGGAGCTGTCCGAGCAGATCGTGACGGAGAACAACCTCATGACCCTGATGGTCACCCACAACATGCGAGACGCCATCCGCTACGGCAACAGGCTCATCATGATGAACGAGGGCCGCGTGATTCTGGATATCAAGGGCGAAGAAAAGAAGCATCTCACCGTGGAGATGCTGATGGACGCCTTCGCCAGGGCCAGCGGCGAAGCGTTCGCCAACGACAGGATATTGCTATCGTGACAGAGGAACGCATATGCAGATGGAATTCGTGAGAAAGATGCCGCTGCCCCAGGAATTGCTGAGAGATTATCCCATCAGCGAAGAAATGAAACGCAGGAAGGCAGCGCGGGACAAGCAGATCGAAGACATACTTACAGGCAAGGATGACCGGCTGCTGTTGATCATCGGCCCCTGCTCTGCCGACCGTGAGGACGCGGTGCTGGACTACATGCACCGGCTTTCGGAGGTGGACCGGCAGGTGTGCGGGCAGCTGCTGATCGTGCCACGGGTATACACCAACAAGCCCCGCACCAAGGGTGTGGGCTACAAGGGCATGCTGCACCAGCCCGACCCGGATAAGGGTGAAGACCTGCTGGCAGGCATCATCGCCATCCGCGAGCTGCATACCCGCATCCTCCGGGAGACTGGGTTCAGCTGCGCCGACGAGATGCTGTATCCTTCCAATTACAGCTACCTCTCCGACCTTCTGAGCTATGTGGCCGTTGGCGCTCGCTCCGTGGAGAATCAGGAGCACCGGCTGGTGGCCAGTGGCCTGGGCGTGGCGACGGGCATGAAGAATCCAAGCGCCGGGGACATCACCGTGATGATGAATTCCATTGCCGCCGCCCAGAGCCCCCAGGAATTCATCTACCGCAGCTGGGAGGTGCATACCCCCGGCAATCCCCTCGCCCACGCCATCCTTCGGGGATTCGTGGACAACTTTGGGCGCTCCCATCCCAATTACCACTATGAAAACCTATGGGAGCTGCTGGAGCTTTACGAAAAGAGCGGGCTCCAGAATCCCGCCGTGATTGTGGACGCCAACCACAACAACTCCGGCAAGCGCTTTCTGGAGCAGATCCGCATCTGCAAGGACGTGATGCACAGCCGCTCGCTTTCCGCAGACATACGCCGCCTGGTCAAGGGCCTGATGGTGGAGAGTTACCTGGAGGACGGCTGCCAGAAGCCCGGCGAGGGCATCTATGGAAAATCCATCACCGACCCCTGCCTGGGCTGGGAAAAGACGAGGGAATTGATCTTCCGGCTGGCGGAATACTAATGCTAAGCTCAAACAGGATATGGACAACCCTGCGGCATCTTTTGTGGTTCATCACGGAAACTTGGGGGATAACGAACACCTCATCCGCCCCTTCGGGGCACCTTCCCCTCAAGGGGAAGGCTT
>ODAI014470724.1_pt1 | contig 10734 bp, 9 predicted proteins | sample 1539321 | NCBI WGS metagenome assembly ODAI01 (sample SAMN02144231, study PRJEB22623) | gut metagenome | biome: sheep rumen | host: Ovis aries | place: New Zealand | reverse complement strand
TCAAGCTCGACGCCGTCGATGACGACCGACTCGGTCTCTTCCCTATTGACCATCGTGTGTCCTTACTGATTGCAGGGAAATAAAAAACGCGGGGTTCCACCCATGCAGCCACAGGTGGAACCCCGCGCTAGGCACTCTCCATGGCGCGTGCCTTCTCTGAGGCGTTGTGCCACGCCGCCTCGCAACATGCGTTTTCTGGGCTGCATGTTCGCCAATCCCCATGGCGGGACCAACACAGCACGGGTCATTAATCCGTCTGCTTCTTTATCTTAGCACGTCTGGGCACGAACACATCCTCGACGTGCCCGCAGTTGTGACACTTGGCGACGTACCACGTGCCTCCTATAACCGTCCTGTCAGAATAGGGGTCGACGCCGAACCGACCCCCGCACTTGGGGCACAGGTCTCTCTTTCTATCTCTCATGAGATGACCTGCGACCAAATGGCCCCGATGAGCGCAAGGACGAACGGGACGAACGCGAGCAGCAACATCACGCCGCCGACTCCGGTGGCCTCGTCGTGCTCGCGCTGATTGTACGGATATGACACTACTTCTGCACCCTCTCTGTGGTGCCGAGAATCACATAGCGGCGAGCGCCAGTGGTGGCACCGATGTAGGTTCCCCAGACATAGCCCTCGGCGATGAGGAGGCCGTCGATGATGACGGTCTCTCCGGGCTGGTAGGTGTAGGTGTATTCGGATTTGACCTTGGGCTGCGTGTGAACGCGGCTCTTGGACTTGAACTTTATTGTCTGGCTCACGTGATAGACCTCCGGTCCTGTTGGCGTGCTCTCGCCCGACTTGCTGCCGTTCGTGACGGCGATGTTGACGTGGTGTCCGGGCGCGAGCGAAATGTCTCCTGCAAGCAGGTAGTCACCACTGCGCAGATACTTGCTCGCCGTGAGCTTCTTGAACCCAGCCGCCACGAGCGGACCGTCCATGTAGTGCGTCGAAAGCGTGGTGTCGAAGTCATAGAGCTTCTTGTCCCCGAGAAGGGAGCCGACAGCCTCTATGATTGCTCCCGTGCATGCGGAGCAGTCCGTCTCGCAGTCGACCGTAATCTTGGTCGGCGCGTAGTTGACCTTGCGCAGAGCGTTGCGGAACGTCAGACGGCTGTTCTGGTCGTACCCGACGTGCGGGTTCTCGGCAGTCTCGCGGGCGAGCCGCGCAAGCTCTGCGCGGACCTTGGTGTTGGGATGGCGATAGACGGCAATCTGGTCGAAGTCATACCATGAAATGACCGCGACTTCGCGTCCGGTCTGGTCGCCAGCAGCGCCGCCGTATGCACCGCCGTATTCGGTGCCAGAGCAGTTGGATACCTTGGTTGCCACGGTAGACGCCTCCTTCTTCTTCGTGTAGCCGTTGAGGCCAGCAGACTTGATGATTGACGGGTAGTCCCTGTAGGCATACGACTGGTCCATGTTGGGATAGCCAGCCACGGTGGTCGGGCGCAGGAGGTTGGTCTCGCCGCCGAACTGCCACATGCCGCAGTCGCAGGGCTTGGTCCTCGTCCACGCGCAGACCCACCACTCAAGGGCCGCTACCTTGGAGCCGCACGGCTCAAGCAGCCACTTCCAGCTGTACACGCCGGGATAGTAGCCAGCCTCCCTGAGCGCGTCGGTGAAGGCGCAGATGACCTTCGTGAGGGTCCCCGGCTGGTGCACGCTCATCTGCTGGTGGTCACGCTCTTCCACATCAACGTAGATGGGATACTCGAATTGCTTGCCCTTGAGAAGCTTGAGGCAGTACGCCGCCTCCTCCTTGGCACGCGCTACGGTGGTCGCACCGAGATACCAGTAGGCACCTGTCGGCATGGAAGCGTCCTTGCACTTGGCGTAGTTGTTCTCCCATTGGGAGTCGGTGTAGATGCCGACGTCTCCACCGCCACACTTTACGATGACGGCACCGATGCCAGCCTGTTTGAGCTTAGCAATTGAAAGGCTGCTTCCCTCCCACTTGCTTACGTCGGCAACCCAAACGGGCATCCTACGACTCCTTGGCAGTCACATGACTCGCGCCGATGAGCGCACCAATGAGCAGGCCGGTGGCATTGATGGTGGTCACCACGGCCTCGACGTTCGGCATGCCCCACTTCGGGCCGACGACGCCGACGAAGGTTGCAAATGCGGGGCAGGCGATGAGGCCAGCCCACTTGAGGATGTTGTATGCATCATTGGGAAGGAAGTACTGCATTGTCGTTTCCTTTCGATAAGAGAAAAGCCCCGAGGGGCTTTAGTCATTGAATGCGAGGTGTTGATTAAATCTCTCGGTCTGGCAGCTTGGCTATACGATTCATGTATCCGTCTATAAAGCCATTTGCATTTAGTGCTGCATACTTATTATGCATGTCAATAAGTGACGCACGCTCTTCTGGCGTAATCCAGCCTCGTGTGAGATACTTCTCTATATAATGTAGCATGCTAGTACGCATAGTTGTCTGTGTGGCATCTGTCAATGCGTCCAGCTTTTTGTCTTGCTCACTCATGTAGCGCTCGATTTCCTCCATGCGGCACTCCATGCGCTCGCGCCACTCGGCCTCCGCCTTGCGCTTCTCCTCAGTCTTTGCGTTGCGCTCCTCGGCGATTTGCTCGTGCCTCTTGATGTGGGAGTTGATGCTCGCCGTGGCGGCGGTGATGATGATTGTCGAGAGTATCGGCGCAAACCAGCCGATGATTGGTCCTAGAGCCTCCATTGGGGCGTCCTTTCTGCCCCTTCGGGGCTGCTAGTTACTCGTGCATTTCCAGCACGTACGTCATGTCGTAGTCGACCGACTCAATCTCGCGCAGAAGCGACCTCGCCTCGGCAAGCTCTGCGCTCGTCTCCTTGGCGACCTTGCGCACCTTGTCCGAAAGCAGCAGGAAGCCAGCGTCGGAGAGCCTCTTGCACGAGGACGTGAGGACCGTCACGGTCCCGTCCTCCCAGTCGACCCAGTCGTGCATGGCGTCATGGATGACGGTCTTGCGCACGTCGGGCTTGAGGTCCCATGCCCTCGTCTGCTTGTAGGCGTCGAGGAGGTGGCTGCGCTCCTGTCTGCCCTCGGTGGCGAACGTGCCGAGATGGTGCACGCAGAGGTGGCGCATCTTCCGCAGGCACTCGGAGTCGTGCTCGTAGCCCTCGCGGTGGATGTCGCGGAGCCACGGGACGCCAGCCCACTCGCAGAGGTCCGCATGCTCAAGGTGGAACATGACGCCGCCAACGAGGCGGTCGCAGACCGTTCCCATGATGTCAGCGGCGGTCATGGGCTAGTCCTTGTCCACGTCGACGGCGAGGTTGTTGATGGTGCCTGCCGCGTCGATGGTGTACGTGAGCGTGGTGTTGCAGTCGCAGCCGCAGTTGCGGATTGCCGCCACGACGGAGAGGTTCAGCGGCTCGGCTGCGGTGCCCTGCTCGATTGCGAGCGCACCGGGGACGGCCACGCCGTCTTGGAAGAACTGGATGGTCACGGGGCCGGTCGCCGTGGGCGTGAAGGACAGCGACGCCTCAAGGTCGTAGTAGCCAGCACCGATGAGGTTGATTCCCGCCCCGTCGAGCTGGCAGTTGCAGCCGTAACGGCGGATGATTGCGCCGAACGGGCCGGACTGGTTCTCGGCGACGGCGACGTTGGTTGCGACGGTGTAGATGCGTGAGCGAGCCATGGTGACTCCTTTCGGGGCTGTTGCCCCTTCCTCGGCCAGATGGGCCTGAATACGAAAAAAGACGGGACGCCCGAGGGCATCCCGTCGAGGTCAGAGAGGCTGGCTAGATGTTGTAGCCGTTGCAGCCGCAGCCGCAGAAGGGCGACGGACCGGCGTTGTACACGAAGCCGTTGGGATAGCGCACGACGTTCGCGGTGGCGGCGTTGATGTCATTGCGAATCTCCTGCGTGTTCATGCGCTGGTCGAGCTGGTTGTAGCGCTGGAGCAGGTCGTCGTAGCGGTACTGCTGAATCATGGAGCGGGTCGCGGCACCCTCGGCCTGAACCAGCTGCTGGGTCTGGGCGAACTGCATCGCGGAGTCGTAGCGCTGCTGGGCCGCTGCCTCCTGAATGGCGCTCCGCACGTCGCAACAGCACTGCTGCTGGTTGTAGATGGACTGCTGGACGCCCATGCTGACACCGGCGATGTCGCGTTGAAGCTCGTTGTACTTGTCGCTGAACGCAGTCATGAGGTACTGCGTGTTCTGGTTGTTGTTCTGCATCTCCTGAAGGGCGTTCGCGTTCGAGGTCGCCAGAATCTCGCGCTGGTTGGCCATGCTGTTCTGGTTGTCGAAGCCGCGCTGGACCTCGTTGCTCGTGGCGAGGTTCTCGTAGCCGATGGCGTTGGCGAAGCCGTTGCCGCCGAAGCCGAAGCCTCCGTTGCCGAAGCCGCACAAGAGGGCGAAGATGAAGAACATGCCCATCCAGTCACTTCCCCAGTTGTTGCATCCTCCGTTGGTCGCGGCTGCGAGGTCGCTCAGGGAATAGCCGTTTGTGTTGTCCATAGCCATGCCCTTTCTCCGGTCTTCCGACCGGCTCGAAATGAAAACGCCCCCGGCCATGTGGCCGAGGGCGCAAACTGCGAGAATGTGTTGATGTGGGCTACATGCCTATAGAGGACGGGTCCATGCCCATCTCTTGGAGCACCTGCGCGGGCGTTTGCCCTTGGTGCTCGGTCATGAAGTCATTGAACTGCTTGGCAACCTCGGGGTTGCTGCGCATGAACTGGATTGCGAATGCCTGCGGGTTACCGCCCATCGCCTGACGTATCGCCTGTGCCTGTGCGAAGATGTTGCCCCGTGGGTTCTGCGGCGTCTGCGGTCGTGGGAACAGCGCCATATATGGCTCCCTTCATCTGCTCTAGCTGCTGCGAGAGGTCACGATAAGTACGGGTAAGCTCGTCGCGCGTCACATACTCAGTCTCGGGTTGGGCTTCCGGCTCGGTGAGTCTGATGACCTTGCACGGGATGAGGGTTGGGAATCCCGCACCATCGGTAGTCTTGATGTACATGCGGTCGCACTCGCCGGTGGAATCGAAGAGGGGCATCTCGGAGTTAGGCGGCATCTGGTACGCCTTGGCACCGTCGACGCCCGTGACGTACACGAAACCGTGGATTGGCTGCTGCTGTTGCTGCTGCGCGAGCATCGGAGACGTGCCAGCGGTCATGTAGCCCTGCGGCTGGTATGGCGCGTACTGAGGCTGCTGTGGGAGGTAGGGGTTCATGTATGGCATATCGTGTCCTTAACGGAAAAGAGCCGCCTTTCAAGGGGCGGCTCTCGATGTTTCCTGACAACTATTCCATGCTTTGATAGTACGTCTGTTCGGTCTTTCTGTCAAGCGAGAAAATGGGAAGTTCCGAACTTTTTTCGAGCCTGCCATGGAACCGGATTCGTATGTGCGGGTGCATGCGGAGCGGGGAGGATGGACAGAAGAGGCATGCACCCGCATGGGAAAGAAGGTACTGACTATTGTACTTGAATCCGTGGACAAATGTGTGCGGCATCCGGCTTGTACAGCTTCGTCTCCTTGTGGAGTCTGGTAAAGGTGGACATGTGGACTCCTTAGATGCAGAAGCCGAGCACTATGCCGTATGTAGAGCTGGAGCCTGAGTTGTCAAGATAGCTTCCACTGCCGGTATTGACGAAGGAAAAATTAGAAGCCGAATAAGCCGACCGCAGCCACCAAAAAGCAGTAGAACCCGACTGAGTTTTCCTAACCCGAGCAGTTCCATTTATAAAAAAATCGCTGTACATAGGGCCAGTCTGTTCGTAATGCGTTTTGATATACGTTTCTCGAGAACTGGGAATCCAGAGCTTGTCCTGCGTCTCTTGGTCGTGAACAAGGTTTGCAGTATCACTCGGCGCGTAGTAGTCGCTGTACTTGGTTACAGACTTGATGGCCGTCTGAAGCTCTGATGGAAGCAGCGGAAAGATGGTGTCACTAAGGTATGTGCGCATCTCACAGTGCTCCCAGCCACCGACTGTACCAGTGCCCTGAGTAGAGGAACTATAGGCAGGGTTCATACGATGGTTGCTTAGGAGCGTTTCTCTGGCAATGAAGGTCACCTTCGCCTTACCGCCCGACGTAAGGTCATCCAGACCGAATCCCGCAATCTGCATGTAGACCTTGCCTTCGGTGCCGAGGTCGACGAGCTTGGTGTCTCCAATTGCGTACTTTGCGGCAATCTGCTCCTGCGTCATTGCGTCTAGCTCGGTCCAGCTTTCTGTGATGCTCGAAAAGTCAGTAATCGGATACTTGTCCAGCGTGGTTATGAAGTATTTCTTCCAGTTGGTGTCGGCCTTGTACGTGGCAAGGAGGTCGGACGGGACGTAGATTGCACCATTGCCGAGGCTGATGGGCGTGCCACTGAAGGCGTTGGTTGACGCGAGCGTGGTCTTGGCCGTGCCCCGTAGAAGCAGGTGTGCAAGCTTGGTGTCACCGTTGAAGGCGTTGGAGTTAATGACGCCTCTGCCGAGCATGTCAACGACCTCAAGGTTCGTGCACTCTGCAAGGCCGTAGAGTTCGACCGACTTGCACTGGGGCAGCGTCACGTCAATCAGGGCCGTGTGGTATCGGAGGCAATTCTCGCCGACCTTGGTCACACCATCGTCCTCGAAGCTGGTGAGGGTGTTCGCCACGAGCGCGTCCAGACATGCCTGTTCGCCCATGGTCTCTCTTGTGTTTGCCATTTGGTTCTCCTTTCGAGAGGTGGCCGGGTCACGTGGACCCGGCCATTGGGTTTACAGGCAGAAGCCGAATACTATGCGTTCAGAGTTACTGGCAGTATAACCATCGCCATAAGAACCATCGGAGAAGACATAGGCGAAACTAGAGGCTGAACTAGCTGAACGCAGCCACCAACCGGAGGCGCCACCAAGCTGGGAGTATCTGATACGACTGACATCATTGGTGAACACGTCGTTGTAGACAATGCCTTGTGTCTCATAATTGGTACCCATGCCAACCTCATGTGAGCTTGGAATCCACAGCTTGTCCGTGGTTACGCAGCCGTCGATGACCTTGCTGCCGTTGTAGTTGGAGCTGTACTTCGTGATGGGCACGATGGCGCTGCTGACATAGGACGGCACGAGCGGCAGGATGGTCTCATCAAGGTATGCTCGCATCTCCGAGTACTCCCAACCGCCGTTGCCGCCAGTGCCCTGCGTGCCCGAGCTGTTGGCGGGGTTCATGCGATGGGCCGTGGCGAGCGTGCCCTTCGCCACGAACGTCACATGCGACGTGTCCTCGTCGAAGGCCGCAATCTGCATCTCGACCTTGCCCTCGGAACCGAGGTTCAGCGGCAGGATGTCACCGATGGCATACTTCTGCTTGAGGGTTCCGTTTGAGATGGCCGTCTTGAGGGCGGTCCACTTCTCCTCTTCCGTGGGATGGTGGCCGATGGTGAAGCCGAAGACTACGCCAAAAGTGCCGGAGGCGATGCTGCTGTACACGCCGCCGCTGTTGCTGACATCGCGGAAGTCAGTGGCCGAATAGGCCGACCGCAGCCACCAATAGTTGGCAGAACCTGACTGGTTGTACTTGATGCGACTGGCAGTATCCGGAAACAAGCCTCTATAGTGCTCGCCTTGCGACTCGTAAGTGGTCTCGCCAAAGACCTCCTGATGCGAGAGCAGCCAGAGCTTGTCCTGAGTCACACATCCGTCAACGATGAGGGAGCCGTTATAGTTGCTGCTGTACTTGGTAACCGTGCTGATTGCCGCCTGAAGCTCTGCCGGGAACTTTGACAGGATGGTGTCGTTGAGATACGTGCGCATCTCGGAGTGCTCCCAGCCTCCATTTGCGCCGGTACCTTGCGCAGAGCTGTTGGACGGGTTCATGCGCTTGGTCGTGACAAGCATACCCTTGGTCACGAACGTAAGACCAGTCGAGTCAACCTTCGCCACCTGCGCATAGACCTTGCCCTCGGTGCCCACGTCCAGCAGCTTGGTGTCGCCGATGGAGTACTTGTTCGCCGTGCCGTTGCTCGTGGCTGCAATGATGTCGGTCCAAGAGTCTCGGATGAAGCTGTAGTCCGTTGTTGGGTACTCGGAGAGCGGGAGGATGAGGTATTGGCCCCAGTTGGTGTTGGCCTTATAGGTGTCCACGAGCGCTTCGGGAACGAAGATTGCGCCGTTACCTCTAACGATAGCAGTGCCGCTTAGTCCCGAAGTTGCAGCGAGAATCGACATGGTCGTGGAGCGGATGATGAGCGCCTCAAGCTTGGTGCAACCGTTGAATGCGTTAGCGGCGATGGTTGCGGCGCTTGTGTTCGTGAGGTCTACCGTCGTAAGGGCGATGTCACTACTGAATGCGTATGAACCGATAGACGTTGCCGACGTGGTGGCCGTGACCAGTCTGGGGCGCATTCGGATTCCGTACTGCGCAATCGTGGTGGCCGTGTCCGAGAAGTAGTCCTTCATCGTGCCCTCGACGTACTGGATGACAGGCGAGCGCGTGTCGCGGTACTGCGCGTAGAAGTCGGTTGCAGCGCGGATGTTGGTGAGTGCCTTGTCCCAGCCAGTGAACTCCCAATAGCTCTGACCATTGGGGTTCGTGGGTGTTGAGCCGCTGTAGACCGCCGTACTCCCCTCCTGAACGCGGATGGTCTGCAACAGTGTACCGGCGCTGGATGAGGACGTGCCGCTGTAGAACCGCACCTGATACGTCGGGATGTAGATGGCCGTATAGGTCGTGTCGCCCGTGATGGGTCCGACTGCGGGGTTCCAGCCAGTAGAGGTCTCGCCCTGATACGTCGGTGTCGCGCCGTTGTACGTGGGCGTGGTGCCATAGGGCACGTTCTGGTCCGTCTCAAGAGTCGTGTTGTCCGCGTTCTTCCACGTGACAGTGTAGGTGCGCGTGGTGGCAGTGTATGCAGCGTACACCGAGCGGTCCGCTCCGACGCCCTGCGTGGCGGTCGGGTCAGCGGTTGACTGGTCGGTGTAGCGGGACCAGCCTGCGAACGTGTAGCTGTACTGGGCCGTGCTGGTGCGGGTCGGGGTGCCGTCCCACGTGCCGTTGCCGCCGTCCGTGACGGTCTCGGTGTGGAGCAGCGTCTCGCCGTCCCAGCTGTAGTAGCTGAGCGCGGAGCTGATGTGCTGGTACTGGATGGTCACATCTGGATAGCGGGAGTTCATCTGGGCGAGCCATGCGCCCGTGATGGTGTCGAGTCCCGTGATGGTGCCCTGAACGACGGGCTTGTCCGTGTTGATGCCAGCCTCGGTCATGCCAGCCATGGTGTCGAGGAAGTCGAAGAAGTCCTCCACGTCATCGGTAGTGTCGGCAAGCGCGACGAAGCCAAGGATGCGCACGCGGGAACCTGCGCTCATCTGGGACAGGATGTCCAGAACCGGGATGGCAGAGCCGCTGTTCTCCACGCGCAGCGTGGTGATGGAGCTGTAGTCGCTCCCCTCCATGCTGAAGCTGGTTATACCCGGCTGGCTCTGGACCGTGAGGTTCGTGATGGTGTCGGGCAGGGACAGCGTCTTCATGATGCCGCCGACAGGCAGAGAGACGGACGTGACCGCCGTGCCGTCGAGGTACACGTGCTCGACGTTGCTCGCGCCGCTGAAGTCCAGTGCACCGGCAAGCGCCGTGCAGTTGCGGGCGTCGATGGTGCGGAGCAGGGAGTTGTTGCCGACGTAGAGCTGGGTCAGGTTCGGGTTCGTGTATCCGGTGGCGCTGGAGCCGACGCGGATGTCCTGAAGGTTGGTGGCTGCGCGGAAGTCCGCACGACCGACCTTGAGCGGAGACAGGTCGCCGACAGACGCGAGCTGCGGGGCGCTGTAGATGTGGATTTCCGAATCGTTGAGCTGGTCAATGGGGCAGGTCAGCGTCACGGGCACGCCGTGGGTCGCACGCTCGCTCACGGAGTAGGACGCATAGCGGATGCTCGCGTAGATGTCCGTGTACGGCGTGACGGTGATGTTCGCCTTCACGTAGCCGCGAAGCTCGATGATGTTGGCGCGTGCGTCGCCAGCGGTCCACTTGGAGTCCATGTAGCGGAAGCGGTTGAACAGCCACCACTTGCGCTGCTCCTTCTTGGAGCCTTGCGCCATCTCAAGGTAGGAAGCGGTCGCCGTCTTGCCAGCGGCAGGGGCGATGAGCGGGTTGATGTACTTCTGCCATGCGTCCTCATTGAAGACGGCCTCGGGCCACTTGGCCTGATGGTCCTCGAAGCGCTGCTCGACGATGCTGTAGGACAGGACGCCCTGCGAACGCAGCGTGCGGTACATCTGGGAAATCTCGACGCTGAATGCGTCACGGACGTTGCACCAGAGCACGGAGTTCTGACCGTTGAACACGTTCGCGCCACCAGTGAGATGGTCGGTGTCTTCGAGCGAGTATCCGAAGACGAGAGCGCCCTCGTTGTTTATGCCCAGTGAAGTGTCCATGTCATACGGCTCTGCGACTGCCTTGCGGTCGATGTGCTGCAAGCCAGTGGCCTCGCCACCGGAGAAGCCGATGAAGAGGTTCTTGGCGCGGGAGTCGACCATGAGGAACAACTCGGTGAAGATGTAGTAGAAGATGAAGGAGTCAACTTCTGCGTACTTGCCGAACTCGTTCTTGAACTTCGAGAGACGGTACGCCGCGCTGTCCGTGGTGTACGTGACGTCCTCGGTGACAAGGCGCTCCTCGTAGGTGGTGTCGCCCGTCTCGGGATTGACGACCTCCACGAAGACGACGTGCGTCTCCTGATAGGTCACAGGCTCGGCGAGCGCGTCGCCGGTCGCGCCGTTGCGGTACGTCGAGTAGACGAACGACTGGAACTCCTGAAGCTTGT
>ODAI012931439.1_pt1 | contig 10734 bp, 6 predicted proteins | sample 1539321 | NCBI WGS metagenome assembly ODAI01 (sample SAMN02144231, study PRJEB22623) | gut metagenome | biome: sheep rumen | host: Ovis aries | place: New Zealand | reverse complement strand
CTCCCCTGTTCGGGGTGCTTCCCACCTTTCCCTCACGGTACTGGTCCACTATCGGTCTTCGGCAGTCTTTAGCCTTGCGGGATGGTCCCCGCTGATTCGGACAGGATTCCACGTGCCCCGCCCTACTCAGGTGCCTCTCCTGATACACGACTCTTGCCCGTAAGGGGGTTTCACCCGCTGCGCCCCGACTTTCCAGACGGTTCCGGTTCGACTCGTATATGCCTTTGAGAGGTCCTACAACCCCGCCGCGTCCGTGAACGCAACGGTTTAGGCTCTTCCCTCTTCGCTCGCCACTACTGGGGGAATCGACATTTCTTTCTTCTCCTCCGGGTACTAAGATGTTTCAGTTCCCCGGGTTCGCCCCGCATCTATGTGCGGTCCACGGCCTTCAGCCGTGGGGGTTGCCCCATTCGGATACATCCGGATCAAGTCCTGTTTGCGGATCCCCGGACATTTTCGCAGCTTACCGCGTCCTTCTTCGCCTGCCGAAGCCAAGGCATCCTCCATGCGCCCTTGCTTCTCTTTCTCTGTGAATCATTTCTGATTTTCTGTCTTCGTGAAATTGTTTCTTACCTTAATCTCTTAAGCTAATCTTTATTCACTTACCTCGTTGTAATCTCTCAGTATTGTCAATGAACTCTGCGCTTCTTTCGAAACGGGCTGCAAAGATACGCACTTTTTTGAATCCGACAAATCTTTTTTTGATTTTTTTATCATGCAGCCAAAATTCCATCTTATATAATTATATTTGTGTTCGTCTAAAAGCAAAATCTATGGAAGAAAAGAAATGTTCGCTGCCTGAGAACGCCCACAGGGAGCTCAAGCCCGGCGAAGAGTACCGGCCCCTGCTGGACCCGGGAAAGAAGTACAGGGAGGCAACCGTATATTCGGTCGCAACCGGCCTCCTGATGGTCGTCCTCTTCTCCGCCGCGGCAGCCTACCTCGGCCTCAAGGTCGGGCAGGTGTTCGAAGCGGCGATCCCCATCGCAATCATCGCCGTCGGACTCACCGGCGCCCTGGGCAAGAAGGACTCGCTCAGCCAGAACGTGATCATACAGTCCATCGGAGGAGCCTCCGGCGCCGTGGTCGCCGGCGCCATATTCACCCTCCCTGCCATCTACATCCTGGGGATCGACATAAGTTTCTGGCAGATGGTGCTGTCTTCCTTGCTGGGAGCCTTCCTCGGGATACTGTTCCTCATCCCTTTCAGGAAATATTTCGTAAAGGAGATGCATGGGAAGTACCCCTTCCCCGAGGCCACGGCCACGACCCAGGTCCTGGTGAACGGAGAAGGCGGCGGGGCCGGAGCGAAGACCTTGGTGGTCAGCGGACTTGTAGGTGGCCTGTACGACTTTGCGGCCGCGACCTTCGGGACATGGGCGGAAACCGTTTCGACCACCGTGAGCGGATGGGGGCAGGCCATCGCCGACAAGGCCAAGGTAGTGCTCAAGCTCAACACGGGCGCCGCCGTGCTCGGACTGGGTTACATAGTCGGGCTCAAATATGCACTGATAATCTGCTGCGGCTCCTTCCTCGTCTGGCTTTTCATCATCCCGCTCATCGGGTATGTGATGCCTGACGCCGGAAGCGCCGAGGTGATATTCAAAGACTTCGCACGCCCCATCGGCATAGGCGGCATCGCCATGGCCGGCATCATCGGGATCCTGAAATCCTCGAAGGTTATCGGTTCGGCCGTGAAACTGGCCGCGGGCGAGTTCAGCCGCAAGCCGGGTGACTCCCGGCAAGCCACGGAGAGGACCCAGCTGGACATCAGCATGAAAAACGTCGTGTTCGCCATTGCCCTGACGCTCCTGGCAGTGTTCGCCTTCTTCGCGTTCGGAGGCGTGGTGGACAACATCTGGCAGGCCCTGATAGGACTCGCCATAGTGACCGTGATCGCTTTCCTGTTCACGACCGTAGCCGCGAACGCCATCGCGATCGTAGGTTCCAACCCGGTCAGCGGGATGACCCTGATGACCCTGATCATCGCTGCGGTGATCCTCGTCGCAGCAGGGCTGAAGGGCAATTCCGGCATGGCGGCCTGCCTGCTTATAGGAGGAGTCGTCTGCACGGCCCTCTCGATGGCCGGCTCCTTCATCACGGACCTCAAGATAGGTTACTGGACCGGAGTCACTCCCAAGACACAGGAAAAATGGAAATTCCTCGGGGCCGCAGTGGCGGCAGCCACGGTGTGCGGTGTCATGCTGGTCCTCAACAAGACCTACGGATTTGCCGGGGACAGCCAGCTTGCAGCGCCCCAGGCCAGGGCCATGGCAGCCCTGGTCGGTCCGCTCATGAGCGGGCAGGGCGCACCCTGGATCCTCTACGGCATCGGAGCAGTACTTGCCTTGATCCTCAACTTCCTGGGAGTTCCCGCACTGGCGTTCGCCCTGGGTATGTTCATCCCCATCGACCTCAACCTTCCGCTTCTTATCGGAGGAGCGGTAGCATGGTTCGTCAGCACCCGCAGCAAGGATAAGGCAGTCAACGAGGAAAGGGCCTCGAAGGGCACCCTCATCGCTTCCGGTTTCATCGCCGGGGGCGCCCTGATGGGTGTTGTCAGCGCCATCCTCAAGTTCGCCGAAGTGGACTGGTTCATGGAAGGATGGAACGCCGGCGACGGTGCGCAATATGCAGCCCTGGCAGCCCTGGCCTGCCTGATCGCCTACATGACGATATCTTCTCTGAAGGTAAAGAAAACCAAATGATATGGAAGATCTGACAACAAGATTTCTAAGGTACGTGTCGTTCGACACGCAGAGTGACGAAGAATCCGGAAGCCAGCCGTCCACCCCGAAGCAGCTGAACCTGCTGAGGGTCCTGCGCGACGAGTTGGAAGCGATGGGGGTCGAGGCCACCCTGGATGAATATGGCTACGTGATGGGGTCTATCCCCTCCAATACAGGGAAGGATATTCCCTCGATTGGTTTCATAGCCCACGTGGACACTTCCCCCGATGCGTCCGGGAAGGACGTCAAACCCCAGCTGGTCAGGGAATATGACGGCGGGGACATCCCCCTCAAAGGAGTCAAGGGCCTTTTCCTCAAACCGTCCGAATTCCCCGAACTGCTCCACTACGTGGGACAGGACCTGATCACCACCGACGGGACCACCCTCCTCGGAGCTGACGACAAGGCCGGGGTCGCAGAGATAATGGACGCCGTCCAGTACATCATGGAGCACCCGGAATTCAAGCACGGGGAAATCCGGATCGGATTCACGCCGGACGAAGAGATAGGCCGCGGCGTGGTGAAGTTCGACGTCGGACGGTTCGGAGCCGACTTCGCCTACACGATGGACGGCGGAGAGATCGGAGAACTCGAGTACGAGAACTTCAACGCCGCTTCGGCCAGGATCGCCATCCAGGGAAGGAACGTGCATCCGGGCTATGCGAAAGGGAAGATGAAGAACGCCATCCTGATAGCGGGAGAGCTGAACGGTCTCCTTCCTGTCGAGCAAAGGCCTGAATATACTGAAGGTTACGAGGGCTTCTTCCACATAATATCCTTCAAGGGCACGGTGGAAGAGGCGGAAACCGTCTACATAATCCGCGACCACGACCGGACAAAGTTCGAAGAGAAGAAGAAGTTCCTCTCAAAGTGCGTCAAGTTCATAAATGACAAGTACGGGGCCGGCACCGCAAAGGCGACCGTGAAGGACCAGTACTACAACATGCGGGAGATGGTGGAACCGCACTTCTTCGTGGTGGAGAAAGCCAGGAAGGCCATCGAGATGGCCGGCATAACCCCGAAGGTCCAGCCCATCAGGGGCGGCACCGACGGGGCCAACCTGAGCTTCAGGAACCTGCCCTGCCCCAACATATTCGCAGGCGGGCTCAATTTCCACGGGAAGATGGAATTCGTCCCCGTGAAGTCGATGGAGAAGGCGTCCGAAGTGATCCTCAACATCATTGGTTTGTATTGTCAGGACAAATGAATATGATAAGATTTGAAAGAACGTTGAGGGCGGCCCTCCTGGTCGCTCTCCTGGCCCTCCCGGCATGCACGCAGAAACCGGCCGGCGAGTCGCTCGCGCAACTTGAAGAAGGTTTCGCAAACCCTCCCCGCGAAGCCAGGCCCTACCTCTGGTGGCACTGGATGAACGGGAACATCACGAAGGACGGCATCCGCAAGGACCTTCTTTGGATGGACAGCATCGGCATCGGTGGCTTCCACCATTTCGATGCAGCGATAGGGGTGCCCCAGATCGTTGAGAAAAGGCTCATCTACATGAAGGACGACTGGAAGGACGCCTTCAAGTACGCCATCGCCCTTGGCGACTCCCTCGGGATGGAGATGACCGTGGCCAGCTCCCCGGGCTGGAGCTGTACGGGAGGCCCTTGGGTGACTCCCGACGATGCCATGAAGAAACTGGTGTGGCGGACTTCCTACCTTAAAGGCGGAGAAACCTTCTCCGGGAAACTGCCCGAGCCTTTCGACACTCCCGGAAGATTCCAGAACCTGCCGACCGGCGGATATTCCGACCCTTACTACCGGGACATCGCCGTGCTGGCGCTCAAGGTGCCGGCAGAAGACATCCCGCTTTCCGCGATGGATGCCAAGGTGACCTCCTCGGGCGGGACCTTCACCCTCGAACAGCTTTCGAACGAAGACCTCGCGGACGGTTCCATCCTTCCCGAAGACAAGAAAGGGTTTGCATGGATCGCCTATGAATTCCCCGAGCCGGTGTCGTTCAGGGCAGTCTCGACGATGGACAGCCGCACCCGCAACTGGCCCTATCTCTTCCCTGCATCCCTGGACGTGTCACTTGAAAAGAGCGACGACGGGGTCAACTACACCGAGGTCGTAAAGGTGCCCAGCACCAGCTGCACCAGGTCCACCGTATCGTTCCCGGAGGCAAGGGCGAAGTTCTTCCGCCTCAAGGTGAACAACACCGGCAGGCCCGGTTCCGTGATCAGCGAATTCAACCTCTATCCGGTCGGAAGGGTCCACCATGCCGAAGAGAAAGCCGGCTTCTGCGCCCCCCACGACATACACGACTATCCCACCGAGACCGACGGCAGCTTCGCTTCGGAAGTCAGGGACCTCACTGCGGACGTGAAGGACGGAGTGCTGACCTGGGACGTTCCGGAAGGCAACTGGAAGGTGCTGAGGATCGGATATTCCCTCACGGGACACAAGAACGGTCCGGCTCCCGAGGAAGCGACCGGCCTCGAAGTTGACAAACTAGACCCGGGAGCATGGTCAAGGTACTTCCACAACTACCTTGACATGTACAAGGAAGCGACAGGCGGCCTCATCGGGGAGAGGGGTATCCAGTACATCCTCACCGACAGCTACGAAGCCGGTTGCCAGAACTGGACTCCTACCATGGTGGAGGAATTCAGGCAGCGCCGCGGCTACGACCTGACTCCATGGCTGCCTGTACTGACCGGTGAGATCGTGGAATCGGTCCAGAAGAGCGAAGCCTTCCTCCGCGACTGGACAGTCACCATAGCCGACCTGTATGCCGCCAACTATGACAGGATCAACGGTATAGTGAAGGAATACGGGATGAAGGGCCGCTACAGCGAAGCGCACGAATGCGGCAGGGTCTACATAGCTGACGGCATGGACGTGAAGAGGACTGCGACAGTCCCCATGGCAGCCTGCTGGATCGACGCCGGATCCGCAAGCATGGCAGCCGCCGACATCCGCGAATCCGCCTCCGTGGCGCACATCTACGGCCAGAACCTGGTAGCGGCCGAGTCGCTCACCGCGCACGGCACCTCCAACAATGCATATTCATACACCCCGAGGGTACTCAAGCACATGGCGGACTGGGAGATGGCGCACGGTGTGAACCGTTTCGTCATCCACGAGTCGGCCCACCAGCCTCTCGACAGCTTGTTCCCCGGTCTCGGACTCGGCCCGTACGGACAGTGGTTCAACCGCCACGAGACCTGGGCCGGACAGGCGAAGGCATGGACCGACTATCTCGCCAGGAGCTGCTACATGCTCCAGCGCGGGAAGGCAGTGGCCGACATCCTCGTCTACTACGGGGAGGACAGCAATGTCTGCGGGGAGGTTTCAGTCTCCGAGATGCCTGGTTTCATACCGAAGGGCTACAACTACGACTATGCCGGTCCGACTGTCGTCAAAGACCTTCTCAAGGTCAAGGACGGCCGCCTCGAGGCCGGTGGGATGGAATACTCGGTTCTGTACCTGGACAAGAACGTCGGAAGGATGTCCGAGCAGGTTCTGGCCCGGCTCGCGGAACTTGCCGAGAACGGGGCCCGCATCTGCGGACACACTCCGGGGGCGCCTGCCGGGATGATGGATGACGAAGGCAGGTGGAACTCCTTGCTGGAAAGGCTCAAGGCCGGGGCGAACGTCCATCTGGAAGAGCCCCTCGGCGAGGTCCTTGCCTCGGCCATGATCCAACCTGACGTGGAGTTCGCCAAGGAAGAGAACATCAACTTCGTCCACAGGACACTTCCGGGAACCGACATCTACTGGATCAACAGGCCGTCGGCCGAGGGCTGCAACCTGGACATGACATTCCGGATGAAGGGACGCGTCGCAAAGGTTTGGCATCCCGAGACCGGGAAGATAGAGGAAGTCTCCTACAGGACGGAGGGGGGAAGGACGGTAGTCAGCCTTGACCTTGCCCCGGACGACGCTGTGTTCGTGGTGTTCTCCGGCAAGGACGAGGACGGATCCTGCACCGTCGAGCCTTCGGCATACACTCTCGCCGCCACGCCTGCCGGCCCCTGGAAGGTGGAATTCCAGGAAGGAAGGGGCGCTCCTGCTTCGGCGGTCCTCGAAAGCCTGGGCTCGCTGACCGAATCGGCAGACCCCGGCATCAAGTACTTCTCCGGGAGGGCCGTCTACACCAACACCTTCTCCCTGGGAGCGGTTCCCGAGGGCGCGGACGTCGTCCTGGATCTCGGTGAGGTAAGGGATATCGCCGTCGTGAAGGTCAACGGGAAGGAATGCGGGACCTTGTGGAAGCTTCCTTACAGGACCGACATCTCGGAGGCCGTGAAGGAAGGCGAAAACACGCTTGAGGTAACCGTGGTGAATCCATGGCACAACCGTCTTGTCGGGGACAAGCAGCCCGACTGCGGGAAGGCTGTGGGATTCACCTCCTACACTTTCTTCGACAAGGATTCTCCGCTGATTCCTTCCGGCCTTGTAGGCCCTGTCACCATAGAAACGGCGGGACGCTGACACATTGCCTTGAAAAAGAAGGGGCCGGCTCAACAGTGAGCCGGCCTCTTTCCGTTACGGCCGCCGGGAATTGCCGCCGGGAATTGCTGCCGGGAATGTCGTAAGCGGTTTTTGTCCTTAGGACCTTCCGCTTCGCTCCATCCCCCCCGCATCGCTTCGCTCGCGGGTACCCGCTTACGGCCGCGGGTGGCCAGGGTCCTCAGGACATACACCGCTTACGACCATGCATTCCGCACCGTCAATCATGCGCGAGATAGCGCGGTGCAGAGGGCAGACAAGGGCCGGTGTGCTGGTACCAGGGAGCTTTAGAGGAGCTTTTTCTTCAGGGCGTCGATCATTTCGACGGTCATCCTGTCAAGGTCGTAGGACGGCTTCCAGTCCCACTCGCTCCGAGCGCAGGAATCATCCATCTTGTCCGGCCAGGACTCGGCGATCGCCTGGCGGACAGGATCGACTTCGTAGCGCATCCTGAAGCCGGGGATGTATTCCTTGATCTTGGCTGCGAGGATCTCCGGATCGAAGCTCATGGAGGCGATGTTGAAGGAATTCCTGTGGATGAGCCTTGAAGGATCGGCGAGCATTATGTCCACCGCGGCCTTCAAGGCGTCAGGCATGTACATCATGTCCATGAAAGTGCCTGCAGCTATGGGGCAGACGAATTCCTCTCCCCTGACTGCCGCATAGTAGATCTCGACGGCGTAATCAGTGGTGCCGCCTCCGGGAAGGGTAACATTGGATATGAGCCCGGGGAAACGGACGGAACGGGTGTCGACGCCGTACTTGTGGAAATAGTAGTCGCTCAGGAGCTCGGTGGCCACCTTCGTGCAGCCATACATCGAGCGGGGCCTCTGGATGGTATCCTGGGGCGTGTCCTTGTGAGGCGTCTCCGGTCCGAAGGATCCGATGGAAGACGGGGTGAACACCGCACAGCCGTTACCGCGGGCAATCTCGAGGATGTTCATCAGGCCGTCTATCTGGATGTGCCATGCCAGCTGGGGCTTCTTCTCGGCCACGGCGGAAAGGAGTGCGGCAAGGTTGTAGATGGTGTCGATCTTGTATTTGCGCACGATGCCAAGAAGCTGTTCGCCATTGCACACGTCAGCCTCCTCGGCGGGCCCGCTCTCCAGCAAGACACCTTTAGGCTCGGCGCCCTTGATGAATCCTGCAACGACATTCCCCTCAGGGATCATATTCCTGATCTTCATGGTCAGCTCGGAGCCTATCTGGCCGGTAGAGCCTATGACAAGTACATTTTTCATTGAAAATAGCTACTAAATTGCTAAATTAGCGGAGCAAATTTACATTTTTTTATCTTAACACGAAACTAATACACATTTTATTATCATGTACGGCAAATTTCAAGAACATTTGAAAGTAGAGCTGGCCTCGATAAAGGAAGCCGGCCTCTACAAGGCTGAAAGGAACATCGCCTCTGCCCAGAGCGCTGAAATCACCCTCCAGGACGGCAGCAAGGCCCTCAATTTCTGCGCGAACAACTATCTCGGACTGGCCGATTCCCCGAGGCTGATCAAAGCTGCGGAAAAAGCCATGGAAGAAAGAGGTTTCGGCATGTCCTCCGTACGCTTCATCTGCGGGACCCAGGACCTCCACAAGGAGCTCGAAGCTGCGGTCTCGAGATTCTTCCACACCGAAGACACGATCCTCTACGCTTCCTGCTTCGATGCCAACGGCGGAGTCTTCGAACCCCTTCTCACGGCTGAGGACGCCATCATATCCGACTCCCTCAACCACGCATCGATCATCGACGGCGTGAGACTCTGCAAGGCTGTCCGCTACCGCTACGCCAATGCTGACATGGAGGACCTGGAGCGCTGCCTGAAAGAGGCGCAGGCCCAGAGGTTCCGCATCATCTGCACCGACGGAGTGTTCTCGATGGACGGGAACGTCGCTCCCATGGACAAGATCTGCGACCTGGCCGAGAAATATGATGCGCTGGTGATGGTGGACGAGAGCCATTCGGCCGGAGTGGTAGGAAAGACCGGACGCGGAGTGGCCGAACAGTTCGACTGCTACGGAAGGATCGACATATTCACCGGAACCCTCGGGAAAGCATTCGGCGGAACCGTCGGAGGATTCACGACAGGACGCAAGGAGATAATCGACATGCTCCGCCAGAGGTCCCGTCCCTACCTCTTCTCGAACTCCCTTCCTCCCATGATCGTGGCAGCAGGGATAGAGATGTTCAAGATGCTGGGCGAAAGCAACGAACTGCACGACCGCCAGCAGGAAAACGTCAAGTACTTCCGCGACGCCATGATGGCTGCGGGCTTCGACATCAAGCCGACCCAGAGCGCAATCTGCGCAGTCATGCTCTACGACGCTCCCCTGTCCCAAAAGTTCGCGGCGAAGATGGCCGAAGAAGGAATATTCGTCACCGGTTTCTACTATCCCGTCGTCCCGAAGGGGCAGGCAAGGATCCGCGTACAACTCTCTGCCGCGCACAAGAAGGAGCATCTCGACAAGGCCATCGCCGCTTTCGTGAAGGTCGGCAAGGAACTCGGAGTCATCAAATAGCATGGCTTGACGGCCGGCATCATACGGCAGCAGGAGAAAGTAATCAACAAAAAAGCAACACGATGAAAAAGACAGTTTCAATGATTTGCCTAGCCCTTTGTGCAGGCATCGCACTCCAGGCGCAGGACAAGAAGGAATACCCCAAGCCGGAGCCTATGACACCGGGCATGACAGAGTTCTGGGTACCCCAGAGGGCTGTTGTCACCCCCGGCGACGCGGCAACTGCAGGAGCCCCTTCTGACGCAATAATCCTGTTCGACGGGAAAGACCTCTCGCAGTGGTGCTCGCCAAAGGGAGGACCGGCGAAGTGGGAGGTACATGACGGAGTGTTCACGGTTGTGAAGGGTTCCGGCATCGAGGACATCCAGACCAAGGAGGTATTCGGCAGCTTCCAGCTGCACCTCGAGTGGTGCACGCCGGTCGGGATCACAGGCTCAAGCCAGGCCAGGGGCAATTCAGGAGTGTTCCTCCAGGGCATGTACGAGGTCCAGATCCTCGACAACTACGAAAACGAGACCTACATCAATGGGATGGTGGGATCCATCTACAAGCAGAGCCCTCCCCTTGTAAATCCCATGCGCAAGCCAGGGGAATGGAACTCCTACGACATCATCTACACGGCACCCGTGTTCAATGAGGACGGGACCTACCTGTATCCTCCAAGGGTCACCGTGCTGATGAACGGTGTGCTCGTCCAGAACAACACCACGATCAGGGGCACGACCCAGTTCATCGGCCATCCGACCATCGCCCCGCATGGTGACGGTCCTGTCAGGCTCCAGGCTCACGGAGATCCCAGCGCCCCGATCAGTTTCAGGAACATCTGGATCAGGAAACTGTAGGAACGGCCGCCCGGGCTGAACCAGAAGACGCCGGAGGATGACTGACAAGTCTTTTGACTTGGAGGTCCTCCTCTTTTTTAGTTAGTTGTCGTTCGCTGGCAGGGTGCCCCGCAAACCTTCCGCTCCGCTCCATCCCCCCACGCCTACACACGGCGCTGAGCTTGTGCATCCCTCCTTTTCATGGT
>ODAI012898135.1_pt1 | contig 10734 bp, 7 predicted proteins | sample 1539321 | NCBI WGS metagenome assembly ODAI01 (sample SAMN02144231, study PRJEB22623) | gut metagenome | biome: sheep rumen | host: Ovis aries | place: New Zealand | reverse complement strand
TTCAAATTATAACTACCTACTACTGATAATATTTTATCAGTATCACAATATCTAAAATATGATTCAAAACTATCTGTTATAGAATATAAATTACCATCTGATTTTAAATATACTCCATCAACTATAGCATAATCTATATATTCACCATTTTTTAATAAAGAAAACTTTTCTTTATCATCTATCCTCTTACCAATATATTTTTCTGTATTATTATCAAACACAATAGTATATGTATAACTATAATTAATATCATTACTAATAGGTTTAGTATTACTAGTTGGTTCTGGACTATTAGTTGGTTCTACTGTATTAGTATTATTTGTATCCTTCTTAGTTTTATCATCTTCTACAGGTTTAGCTGGTGCTAGTCTTATAAATAAAACAAGAATAATAAAGAAAAACATATAAATAGCTAACATAATCCTAGCATGAATAGTTTTATCTTTATTCTTACCAAAGCCCTTTTTCAATATTTCTTTAAATTTATCCATAATCCACCTACTTAAATATTTTACCAATTAACTTACTCTTATCAATACCATTTAAGTAATCAACTACTTTAACTCTTTTCTTACCTGCAAATTGAATTTCTTCTACTATTACTTCTCCATCACTTGTAGCAATACCAATACCATCTTTATATATATTTATTATTTCTCCAGGTTTACCATTACCATTACCTATCCTAGACTTATATATCTTAACAATATTATCATCAAGTATTGTATAAGCACCAGGTACTGGAGATAAACCTCTAATTTGATTAAATACACCTCTAGTAGTTTTATTAAAATCTATCTTTTCTTCTTCTCTTTTTATATTCCAAGCATATGTTACTTCATCATTATTTTGAGGTATTGGATTAATACTACCATCTATTATTCTAGGAATAGTATCAATTAATAATTTAGCTCCCATTTCACTCAATCTATCATGAAGAGATTCTAAGTTATCAGTATCTTCTATTTTAGTTTTAACTTGACTTATTATATCACCAGCATCCATTTTCTCTACCATATACATAATAGTTATTCCTGTTTCATTATAACCATTTATTATAGCTTTATGAATTGGTGCTCCACCTCTAAGCTTTGGTAAAAGTGATGCATGTACATTAATACATCCATACTTAGGAAATTCTAATAATTCATTAGGTATTATTTGTCCATAAGCACAAGTTACAATCATATCTACATCAAGTTTTAATAAATCACCATATTCTTCTTTTATCTTTATAGGTTGAAATACAGGAATACCTTTCTCTAAAGCCAATTCCTTAATTGGTGGATATTTTAATTCCTTATGTCTTCCAACTTCTTTATCAGGTTGTGTAACAACACCTACTACTTGATAATTATCTATTAAAGCATTTAATATATTCAAAGCAAAATCAGGTGTTCCCATAAAAAGTATTTTTAATTTATCCATTATCTTATCTCCCTAAACATTTCCATATAAATTTCTTTTAGTTCATTTTTTTCACCATCAGTCATACCCTTATATGGATTATGATAACTATCAACTGTACCCAAATGATTATCAAGTATTTCACCATTTTTTATTACATATACATCAGGTACAGCAAATCTTTTATTACCATTTTCATCTTCACTTAAATAATCTTTTAACTTCTCAACCAAATTAATTTTATCTATATCAACTTTATGAATATCAACATAATTAATTGTATAAATACTACTATCTCTAGCTGCATCAATAAGTATAGGAACAACATTTCTACACCAAGGACAAGTACTATATCCAAAATATAGTATACCTGTACCATTTTTTAAAAACTCATCTAATTCTTTAGTATTTAAATAATTCATTCTATTATCAAAAGGTATTTTAACATTAACTATATTTTTTTTACTATCAAATAATCTAGAATTATACATCTCATATCCAATTTTAAATCTAAGATTATCTTGTTTATAAATGATAAATCCAATTCCAATCATAACTAATAAAACCACAACAATAGTTATTATTTTCTTCTTCATAATACCACCTCTACTCTCATAGTATATCATAAATAAAAAAAAAGGACTAGGTCCTTTCTATCTAAATATCATTGTGAAATAAAATCCTAATAGTATAACCTCTGCTATTGCAACTACTGTTAAGAATATAGGTGTAACAGCACCAGCTTCTTTGTTTTCTAACTCATTATTATTTATTGGATATTCTCCAAGTTTTTTATTTAATACTGGATTAGTTAAGCTATCAGCCATCTTAGGTTCTACATTCAATTTATTATTAACATGTTTTAAAGTAGCAGAATCAACTATTACAGTAGCAACATCATTATCTAAATTAACACCATTATTAGCTAATTCACTACGAACAGTAACACAATTAGAATCTAATACAAATCCAACTACAATATTACCATCCTTATTTTTAATAATTACTTTATAATTACCTGTATTAGCAAGATTATTTCTTACTATATTAAATGTATTAGATACATCTTCAGGTAATTTTTCAGAATAATCAACTGCAGGATCATAATGTCTAAGTGAATTTTTTAACATATTTATTGTATTAATATCTATTCCTTTTTTACTAGTAGGAAATTTTCCACATTTAACTTGAATTGTATCTATTTCATTTGTATTAGTTATACTTAAATCTAAATTACTATTATAAAGTGCAAGATTATTAGTATCAGGTGTTACTGCTAAACTCATAAGCATAGCAGCATAATTGATACTATCAGAATCATTAATGTTGGCTTTAACAATTAATGCCTTATCTTCATCAATTTTTTCTTCTACCTTATTAAGTAAAGCATAATCATTATTACTGCCATTTAGTATTTCTTTAATATCAGGTTCAGTTAATACTACATTTTCTGGCAATGGATCAATACTACCAGCTACTTTATTAGCATTAGCTGCTATAGTAAGTGCATCTTCATTAGTTTCTGGAACAACAGCTTCTTTTTTAACAATGACTCCAACTTCAGATAAGTTCTTTGTTGCACTTTCAGAAATTTCAGTTTGTATATCTTCTTTTTCTTCTTCTTTGCTATTCAATTTTTCTTTAGTTTCTTTTTCATAATTATTAAGAAAGTCAGTTATATCAGATGCTAGTTTTTTACCATCTACTTTATTTGAATCAATCATTTCATTCAATTTAGTAATTATAATTGGATCTAAACTATGCCAATTACGGCTAATAAAATCTCTTACTTTCATTCCAATGTAACCAGCACTATTAGAATACTCTATAGCATCTAATTCTCTGTCTGTATAAGCTATATCAGAAATAATTTCCTTTAAATTTTCTATATCGTCATTTAATTCATCAATATTTTTATCTACACGAATATCAGCCATATTATCACTACTTTCTATTTTATAAGATAATTTTATCATAAAAAAAGTAAATATCAAAGTATTATTTGATATTTACACCTTTATAATAGTATTTAATTATATCTTCATATTTATAACCTTGTTTAGCTAAATAATTAGCTCCATATTGACTAAGTCCTACACCATGTCCATATCCATAAGTAGTGATATCCACTTTATTATTATTAATATTTATTTCAAAATCAGTTGATTTAAGTCCTAATAATTTTCTAAATTCAACACCACTAAAAGTCTTATCTCCAACTTTTATCTCAAGAACTCTACCACTAATATCTTTTGATATTATACTATAATTACTATCTGTCACACCCAATATATTTAGATAATCATTAATATCTTTAGAAATAGTATTCTTATAATACTTATCACTTTTATCCCAACTACTATCAACACTTACTAAGTACTCTATATTATTACCCCATACATTCTTAGCATCTTCTGTATAGCCATTACTTACTGAATGATATAAAGCATCAATTAATTTATTATCATAATATATAGCCAAATTATCTGTATCATTAACTGCTTTTTCTACTCTATCATAATATTCATCATACTTATTTCCCCATTTTTTCTTTAATTCATTATCATCTTTATAACATTGTGTTCTTGTATCATTAGTTAATTTTCTATTAATATCTATACTTCTAAGAGCATAAGTACGAGCAACAATAGCCTGTGTTTTTAATGCTTCCATTTCATAATTAGCTTCTACTTCACATCCAACTACTCCAATTAAATATTTATTCATTGGAAGTATTAATTCATCATTTTCTCTATGAACTATTATATTAACATCTTTTATCTCTTTATCATCAAGCTTAGCCATAATATTAAAATGATTCTTTATTATCTTATTTTCCTTTCCATTTATTAAAAATACACAAAATAATAAGCACATACTAATTATAATTACCATATCTTTATCTATCTTTTTCATACTAAAATGTATGATTAAAAACAAAAAAAGTTTCTAACTTTTAATAGACAAAATTAGAAACTTTATATATGTATTGGATTAAAATCGACATCTATTTTAACCTTAGAATTAGATTTATAATGTTCAATCAAATCATTTATTACCTTATAAATATTATCACATTTTTTATACTTAATAATTATTTGAAATCTATAAGTATTATTAAGTTTAAATACTCCTGCAACACTTGGTCCAAGTATTTTAACATCATCTAAATTATTTCTTAAATAAATTCCTACTTTATTGCTTATATCACGGCTAACATCATAATCTTTACTTATTACTTTAATAGATACTAAATAATAATATGGTGGATAAGATAATTTTCTTCTTATATCCATTTCAGTATTATAAAACCCTATATAATCATGTGTTTTAGCATAATTAATAGCATAATGATCTTTATTAAATGTTTGAATTATTACTTTACCTTCTTTATCTCCTCTACCACTTCTACCAGCAACTTGGCATAGTAAGTCAAATGATACCTCAGCACTTCTAAAATCAGGTATATTTAAACTAGTATCTGCATTTATTACTCCTACTAGTGTTACATTAGGAAAATCTAGTCCCTTAGCAATCATTTGCGTACCAAGAAGTATATCATATTCATGATTCTCAAAACTTTTAATAATACGTTCATGGCTACCTTTTTTACTAGTAGTATCAAAATCCATTCTCACAATCTTTTTATCAGGAAATAGTTTATTTAACTCTTCTTCTATTTTTTCAGTACCTGTACCTAAATTAGACATAGCATCTTCTTTACAATTAGGACACTTTGTTTCTAATTTAGTACCATATCCACAATAATGACATCTTAATGTATTACTACTTTTATGATAAGTTAAGCTAATATCACAGTTAGGACATTTTTCAGTATATCCACAATTCTTACATGTCACAAAAGATGAATATCCTCTTCTATTAAGAAGTAATATTACCTGTTCATTTTTAGAAAGAGAACTACCAATTGCATCTATTAATGGTTTAGAAAATGAACCTTTTTTATTTCTTAATTCCTTATTCATATCAATTATTTCTATATTAGGTAAATTCTTACCATTAATTCGTGTTTTTAATTCAATAAGTTCATATAGACCTTTTTTACTTCTAGCATAACTTTCTAAAGTAGGAGTAGCACTACCAAGTATCACTGGACATTTATGATAATTACTTCTCCATTTAGCTATATCTATAGCATTATATTTAGGATTAGCAGAATCTTGTTTATAAGTATCCGAATGTTCTTCATCAATAATAATTACTCCTAGATTAGTTAGAGGAGCAAATATCGCACTTCTTGCACCTATTACTATTTTTACTTCACCTCTAGCAATGCGTCTATATTCATCATACTTTTCACCATCACTAAGTCTACTATGTAAAATAGCTATATCACTAAATCTATTTTTAAAACGATTTACCATCTGTTCTGTTAAAGATATTTCAGGTACTAATACAATACTTTCTTTATCAAGACTCAATAATCTTTCTATTACTTCCATATATACTTCTGTCTTACCTGATCCAGGTACTCCATGAAGTAAAAATACCTTATCTAAATCTTTACTTTCCATTATCTTATTAACAGCATCTAATTGATTATTAGTAAGTTCTTTCTTTTCATTAATAGTACCAGTATTATTTACTCGATACACTTCTTCCTTTTCCTCTTTTAAGATTCCCTTACTAATTAATGTATTTAAAGAACTAACTGATATTTCACTAAGTTCTTTTTTTAAAACTTTCTTCTTATCTTTAATGTAGTTTACTATTTCTTCTTGTTTAGAATTTAATTTTATATTATCTATATTACCTAATATTATATAAGTATCCATTTTTTTATTTATAACTCTACCATTTTTAGCTTTTAAAGCACTAGGTAACATTGTTTGATAACATGATATTAAAGTTGACAAAGTAATACTTTGCATGTATTTTCCTAATTCTAATAATTCTTTATTTAAAATAATATCTTCATCTATTATACTTATTATTTCTTTAAGATCAGCTTGTTCTGTTTTATTACTTATTTCTAATACAAATCCTTCTAGAGTTTGATTACCAAAGGGTACACATACCCTAATACCAACTTTTATTAAAGATTCTAATTCCTTTGGTACCAAATAATCAAAAGTCTTATCAATATTCTTATTAGAAAGTTCTACTATTACCTTAGCTATCACGTTATCACCTCCTATAAATTAATTTTAGTATAACATTTTTTGTTTATAAATCAAGAAAAAAGAAGACATTGTCTTCTTATTCTTCAGGTTCAAGATATTTTATAAGTAATTGTAGTAATTTTTCATCTTTAACAATTCTTACTCCAAGTACTCCGTCTTGCATTACTTCTTCAACTATTTTTAAATCTCCAGCTAAATCTTCTTCATCATCAGTAACTTTAGCAAGTAGGAAGAAATTTTTTCCTTGATAAATGGCTTGATTTACAACTACATATTTTTCACCATTCGCTAGTTCTAACACACTATTTATTCTATTTTCCATTTTATTCTATTTACTCCTTCCCATTTCCATATCTTTTTCTAATGGACTAAGTCTAATAAATCCTATTGGTACTTTATTTCCATTTGTATCTTCATTAGTTACCATTGCGATTATATTTTGTTCTCCATCTGCAAACATTTCAGCAGCAGGTTCTTCTTCAAGTTGATGAATTCCTCCATCATCCATAATGAAGTAAGCTGATACCTCTGCATGTTCCCAAGAAGATGTTATTAATTGTTCACTTGTGTATCCATCTTGATCATTAGTAGCTCTATCAACTGAAATATATGCCTTTTCTGGATTACTACGATCTCTTACTCTATCTAATGCAGCAACATTTGCACTTCTAAGATTATCAACTTTTTGATTTGCAGTTAATTCTTCAATTTCAGCCGCTTTCTCAATTTGATTTGTTTCTTCTACTATTTCTACAGGTTCTTGAGCTAAAATATTTTCAGATTCTTCTAGTGATGCACCATTTTTATCAAGTACATCATTTAATTCATTATCGTTAACTTCAGAATCTTGTTCAATTTTCTTTCCATCATCTTTATTATTAGCAGCAATCTTATTAGCTTGATTAATTATACCCTGAGTAGTTAAGCCTAATAATACTGATCCTACTAAAATAACTGTAGGTACTGTGTATTCTTTCATATAACTAAATGCTTTTTTAATTGCATCTTTAAATTTATTATTTTTTATTTTTTCATATAATGTTTCTTTAATCTTTTTAATTTTTCTAATTGGTACAAATTCTGCTAATTCTTCATTTTCTTCAGTTACAGGAGTTAAATCAAAATCTTCTTCTTCCTCTTTTGGCTTTTTACTAAAGAAATTTTTGATTTTAGTAAAGAAACTTGTTTTTTCTTTTTTAGGTTCTTCTATTTCAATTTCATTTTCAGTAATTGGTTCAATATAACCTCTTTCAGATAATCTATCTCTAACTGGTGTCATTTCAGCTCTTAAAGCTTCTAATAAGTTATTATTTGTTTCTCTCTTATTATTTACTTCTGCTATAGATATTTCTAGATTATTAATTAATTCATCTTTTTCTTGAGTTAATTCTTGCATAGCTAATTCTAATTTTTCTTTTCTTTCAGAATTTAACTTATCATCAAGTTCTGCTTTTTCTTTTAACTTTTCTAATCTTATGCCTTTAGTATTTACATAAGCGCTTATAGTATTTTTATCTTGTTCGTTAAAATTAGCTTTTTCATATAAACGATATGCTTTGTCCTTAGCTTCTCTTCTTAAAGCAGGTTCATGCAATCTACTAATATAATCAAATAATACCTTAGCATTTTCTACTGTAAGATCATTTTTAAATTTATCATATGCTAAATTAACATCATTTGCTTCAGTTACAAATTGTTTTGAAACTAAATTTAATTCAGCTACAGTATTTTCTTCTTCAAAATTTTCAACATACTGTTTTGTATACTCAGTATTAATTATATCAAATTTTTCATTATATTCTGCTAATATATCTTCTCTATCACTATTTAACTCTTTTAATGTTTTATTATACTTATTTATATTAGATAATAATCTTTTTTCTATTTTCTTATAATAATTTAATTTAGAAACATCTTTTATCATATCAGATGATAAATTAATATTATCTACATGACTACTTTCATAACTAGTAGCTATAAAATGATATTTTTCTAATTCTTGCATCTTTAATGCAACAAGATTATCATAAAAACTATTTTTATCAACAATCTTACTTTCTTCTACACCATAATCATAACTTCTTAATACATCTAATACATATTCATCAAGAGGTTGATCTAAATTACCATTTAAAGCATGTATATTAATATAAGGTGTAAGTTTTTTAATCCAGTTATATGCTACTATAGGTTCATCTAAATTAATTTTATCTTTATCAGCTAAAATCTTTTCTAATTTACCATTTTTATCTACTATTTGAGCATATTCTTCTTCATTATAATCATCTTCTGTATTATATAGTCTTCTATCAATACTAAATATTTCATTTGCTTGAGATATATTTTTAATAAATTCATGTACTTGTGGAGTTTGATTTTCAATAATCTTACCATTAATTATTGAATCAACAAATCCTAATTTTGCTTTATAAATATTTATTTGATTCTTATATTCAGCATTTTCTTCTAATTCTTGTTGACTATCATTAGCTATATCATTATATTTTTTAATTTCTTCGATTTGTTTTTGTTTTTCTGCTATTTCACTAAGTATCTCATCTACATTAATATCAGATTCTTTATTACCATTAACAAATCTTTCAACATCACGAGTATGAACTTTTTCACTTAAAGCAGCTATTTCAGCTTCAAGTGTACTTATTTCATCATTTTCTACTACTGATTCTTCTTCATTTATAACAGTAGATTGATCATATTTATTTTCTAAATCAGCTAATTCTTTTTGATAATCAAGTATTTGAGCATTCATTCTATCATATTCATGAATATCTCCATCACTTGGAAATTCTTTTATTTCTCTTTGAATATTATCAATTTCATTTTTTAAGTATTCAATTCTTTCATTATCAGTAATAGCATCTTGTTTTAAAATAGAATTTTCTTCAGTTACTGGTATATTTTCATTATTAACTACTTCTTCAGGAACAACTGTATTATTATCATCATTAAGTTTTTCTTCTACATCTTTTATTTGTGGTAATGTTTTCTTAATTTTATTTAAAACCTTTTCAAATTTCATACGTTCAATTCCAGTTACATTACCATTATTTATATCTTCTAATACTTTATCAATATCTTCTTCGTTATGTTCATTAACAATTCTTTCTAGTAATTCAATATCTATATTTTTTGATGAATCAATATCTTCAAGTCCAAGATCTTTAGTCTTTTCTCTTTCTAATTTTATTTCTTCTATATTATCAAGTAATTCTTGATCTAAACCGATTAAAACATTATCTAATCTTTCTTTTTTATTTTTAAGGTAATTATTAAATACTATTTCTACTCTTTCTTCACTTTCTTGTTTATTAATAGCCTTTGTCTTTCTACCTTTTAAATTAGATATTTTTTTCTTAACTTGTTCAATAATTTCATCATTTTGATCTTTATATTTTTGATATTCTTCTTCTGTTAATTCTTTATTATTATAAGCTTCTTCTAAACTTTTAATATCAGCCTCTATTTTTTCAATTTCAGCTTCCTGAATTTTAATCTGTTCATCTAACTCTTCAATATTCATAGTAACCTCCTTATTGCATAAGTACACACTTCTACTATACATAATTTATTATATCAAACAAATAATAAAATCTCAACAAAAATATACTATTTTTAAAAGAAAAAAAGGCTATTCAGCCTTTATACCTATTTCACCATTTGCTTGTAGAATATCATCTTCTAAATTTAAATCTACTTTTTCAACACCTAAAAGAATATTTTCTTCAAAAATATCTTTAATGCTATTGCCAATAGTATCTTTATATTTTCCAAATTTAAAAACATATTCAGTATCTTCAACAAAATCATATTCACTATTTATTGATATAGTAGATACCTCATCAAGTTCATTATCTTTTAAAGTAAGATAAGTCATATAATTACTTTTACTCTTACTTACATCTAATACTATATAATTTTTAGTAAACATACTTAAATAAGGAAATTCATCACACATTCCTTCTTTATATTCAATACTAGTACCAATTATATAATTAATTTTATCATCAAAAATACATTCTAAAATACCAAGTTCATCATTTTGATAATAATTAATTTTACCATCATTTAAAGTATATTTCTTACTTACTAGTTTAAGTAAATTTTCTTTATCCATTTGTCTAGCAGCCATAGCCTTATTAAGTTCTAGTGTTCTATCAGTATA
>ODAI012465978.1_pt1 | contig 10735 bp, 9 predicted proteins | sample 1539321 | NCBI WGS metagenome assembly ODAI01 (sample SAMN02144231, study PRJEB22623) | gut metagenome | biome: sheep rumen | host: Ovis aries | place: New Zealand | reverse complement strand
TCGAGAAGTATCCAGACCTTCCAAAAGCATCAGGTATGGTGATTACCGACCTGATGTTCAAACATTGGGATGAATATGTAATGACAATCCCCCATCCTTTCCTCGCCGACTTTGACGGAAAGCACATGGGAAAGGAAATCGACATCATGGCCGGCGAACCTTACGAGAGCCCGATGAAACCATTCGGTGGTATTGAACAGCTTGCTTGGAGTCCTGACTCAAAGACAATCGCCTACACTTCTCGTAAGAAGGTGGGTAAGGAATATGCGATGTCGACCGACTCAGACATATACCTATATAATATAGAGAGCAAGGAAACGACAAACCTCTGCAAACAAGCGAACGATCCTGACCAGAACATGGGTTATGATACCAATCCAAAGTTCAGTGCCGACGGAAAATATATTGCTTGGCAAAGCATGGAACGTGACGGCTATGAAAGTGATCGCAACCGCTTATGCGTGTACGACTTGAACAGCAAGCAGAAGACATACGTCACCGAAGCATTCGAAAGCAATGTCGACGACTATTGCTGGGGCAATGACTCCAAGAGTTTCTATTTCGTAGGTGTATGGCACGGTACGACGATGCTATATCAGACGAATCTGCAAGGTGAAGTGAAGAAGTTGACCGACGGCGTTTACGATTACGGATCGGTAGCCATGCTAGGCGACAAACTGATTACGAAGCGTCATTCGATGAGTGCGGCCGACGAGATCTATACCCTGTCCTTGTCGGATGGTAAGATTGACCAACTCACACATGAGAACGATCATATCTTCAGTCAGTTGGCTTTAGGCAAGGTAGAAGAACGCTGGGTAAAGACAACCGACGGTAAGGACATGCTCGTTTGGGTGATCTTCCCTTCAAACTTCGACCCGAACAAGAAATATCCGGCTCTCCTCTTCTGCGAAGGCGGTCCACAGAGCCCAGTCAGTCAGTTCTGGAGCTACCGCTGGAACTTCCAGATCATGGCAGCAAACGACTATATCATCGTTGCTCCTAACCGTCGTGGCCTTCCTGGCTTTGGCATGGAATGGTTGGAACAAATCAGCGGCGACTATGCAGGACAATGCATGAAAGATTATCTCTCGGCAATTGATGATGTCAAGAAAGAACCGTACGTTGATGAAGAGCGTCTGGGATGCGTCGGTGCAAGTTTCGGCGGCTACTCGGTTTATTGGTTAGCCGGTAATCACGACAAACGCTTCAAGGCGTTTATCTCACACGATGGTATCTTCAACGTAGAGCAACAATACCTCGAGACAGAGGAACTGTGGTTTACAAAGTGGGATCTCGGTGGCCCATACTGGGATAAGAACCCAATCGCACAGAAATCAGTTGCTACATCTCCTCATAAGTATATCGAGAAGTGGGACACTCCTATCCTCTGCATCCATGGGGAAAAGGACTATCGCATCCTCTCCTCACAAGGTCAGTCGGCTTTTGCAGCAGCTATCCTCCGGGGTATTCCGGCCGAACTCTTGCTCTACCCGGATGAGAACCACTGGGTATTGAAACCACAGAACGGTATCTTGTGGCAGCGCACATTCTTTGAATGGCTCGACAAGTGGCTGAAGAAATAATCGGCCAACCCGTCACACACCTTAATAAGAACCTAAAACAGAGTGATATGAACGAAATTGAAAATACAGAAGCTTTAGAGAAGAAAAGTCTGAACTTTATAGAACAGGCAGTAGAAAAAGATTTGCAAGAAGGTAAGAACGGCGGCAGAGTGCAGACACGCTTCCCGCCTGAGCCAAACGGCTATCTTCATATTGGTCACGCCAAAGCCATTTGCCTTGACTTCGGTATCGCAGAACAATACGGAGGCGTATGTAACCTTCGTTTTGACGATACGAATCCTACCAAGGAGGACATGGAATATGTGGATGCCATCAAGGAAGATATTCAATGGTTGGGCTTCCATTGGGAGCACGAATACTATGCTTCTGACTATTTTCAACAACTGTGGGACTTCGCTATCCGCTTGATCAAGCAAGGTAAAGCCTACATCGACGAGCAGTCATCTGAACAGATAGCTGCTCAGAAAGGTACGCCTACGCAACCGGGTACTGAGAGCCCTTATCGCAATCGTCCGATTGAAGAAAGCCTGGATCTTTTCAACAAGATGAACTCCGGAGAGATTGAGGAAGGAAAGATGGTACTTCGCGCCAAGATTGATATGGCCAGTCCGAACATGCATTTCCGTGACCCCATCATCTATCGCGTAGTAAAGACACCACATCACCGTACGGGAAACACCTGGAAAGCTTATCCGATGTATGACTTTGCACACGGACAAAGCGATTTCTTTGAAGGTGTGACACACTCTCTCTGTACGTTGGAATTCGTTCCTCACCGTCCACTCTACGATCTATTTGTCGACTGGGTGAAAGACGGGAAAGAACTGGACGACAACCGTCCGCATCAGTATGAGTTCAACAAGCTGAACCTGAACTATACCCTGATGAGCAAGCGTAACTTGCTGATACTTGTAAAGGAACATCTGGTAAACGGATGGGATGATCCCCGAATGCCGACGATCTGTGCTTTCCGCCGTCGTGGCTATTCTCCTGAGTCAATCCGCAAGTTTGTCGATAAGATCGGATACACAACTTACGACGCACTGAACGACTTTGCCCTCTTGGAGAGTGCTGTTCGTGAGGACCTCAATGCTCGGGCAACCCGTGTGTCGGCAGTCATCAACCCGGTAAAACTGGTTATCACCAACTATCCGGAAGGACAAACCGAGGAGATGGAAGCCATCAATAACCCGGAAGATCCAAGTGCAGGCTCGCACATCATCACGTTCAGCCGCGAACTGTGGATGGAACGTGAAGACTTCATGGAAGTTGCTCCCAAGAAGTATTTCCGCATGACGCCGGGACAGGAAGTACGCCTCAAGAATGCGTACATCGTGAAGTGCACAGGCTGCAAGAAAGACGAGGACGGAAACATCGTGGAGGTTTATGCTGAATATGATCCGGACACAAAGACAGGTATGCCTGGTAGCAACCGTAAGGTGAAAGGAACACTTCATTGGGTTAGCTGCGCACACTGCCTGCCTGCTGAAGTACGCCTGTACGACCGCTTGTGGAAAGTGGAGAACCCACGTGATGAACTGGCTGCTATCCGTGAGGCTCAGAACTGTGACGCCTTGACAGCGATGAAACAGATGATTAATCCTGATTCATTGAAGATACTGAATAACTGTTACGTTGAACAGTTCCTGGAAACAGCGAAGCCACTCGACTACCTGCAGTTCCAACGTATCGGTTATTTCAATGTAGATAAAGATTCTACGGCCGATCATCTGATCTTCAACCGTACTTGCTCTTTGAAAGACACTTGGAGTAAAATCAATAAATAATACATGAACTACGACACATCTTCTCGATTTGACAATAAACGATTCAAAGAGATACTGAAAACATATGAAGACAGTATCAAATCAAATTCATCGGTATATCTGGATGCCGATGAATTTATTGATATAGCTGATTTCTACAATGAGCAAGATTGTATGGAAGCAGCTGAGCAAGTCATTGACATTGCCTATAAACAACATCCGAACGATACAGATATCTTAATCTTTATCTCGAGGTCGTATGCCATGAAAGGCCAGATCGACAAGGCATACGAATACCTGCATCGCATTGCCGACCAATCGGACCGCGAGGTTTATTTCCTAAGGTTCGACTTATTCGCATACAAAAAACGGTGGAAAGAAGCCAATGAAGTGGCCAATGAGATAGCCGAACGAGAAGAATATGCGTTTGAGACCTTGATTGACCTTGTCGATGCCTATTGCGACCAGAATAAAAAGGAGTATGCTAAGAAGTGGTTGAACGAACTCAAGAACCGCTACGGTGAGGTCTGCCGTGAGGACGACCGAATGTTGGAGACCTTAAGCAACTACTACTACGTATTCAACGAGCCGGAAAAGTCGCTGGTTTTTTTCAAAAAGCTCATCGACAAACATCCTTATTCGGTGGATTATTGGGTTAGTCAGGCGCAGTGCTATGCCCATCTGGATATGCTTCCACAAGCCGAAGAGTCCATCGATTATGCCTTGGCTATCAATGATGAGAATCCCATTGTCTTGGAATTGAAAGGCGGATTCAGGATGGAGCAAGGCGACTTAGAGGCTGCATACGATTATTTCAAACGCTTCGAGCACTACACGGCCAACAAGGTTAATGCTTGGAATTATCTGAAACATGTTTCCCTGCAACTGGATCGGTTCGAGGAAACAATCGCATATAGTAACCTCATCATTCAGTCTCCCAACGCCAGCAAAGAGTTCAAGGCTGTTGCCTACTCTGACATGGCGCTTGCCCTCGCCTATGAGGAAAAGGCAGATGAGGGGATCGAATATGCGTCGAAAGCAATTAAGTTACGTCCCCTCGAACCGGATTTCCGTGCTGTCAGAGGTTTTCTCTATCTAAAGTTGAACGACAAAGACAAGGCGGAAGAGAACTTTATCAGGGCAGAAAACATGGTGAAGATCAATACCGACAAGGAACTCAACTGCCTGATGCTCATCGCCACCTATTGTTTCGATGCGCACGACTACTCTGAAGCGATTCATTACTTCACGAAGGTTCAAACAAAATATGGAGACCAGAACCCCGGATGTAATCTCTTTTTAGCTTATTGCTGGTATCAAAAGAAAGACATTCCGCGTTTTCTTCACTACCTGGCTATGATTCAGAAGTATTCGCCGGATATTTATGAGCAACTAGGCAGTGGTAACAAGCTGATGGATGACCCAGTCTTTAACGAGTCCATCGATATCATGAAAAGAGATATTGCAAATAAAAAACTGAATTTATCAGATTATCTTACTAAATATTAATATGGAATCTGTCGAGTTTATACAATGGTGTTTAAACAATTTAAACTACTGGACCATCTCTATCCTGATGGCTATTGAGAGTTCGTTCATCCCCTTTCCCTCCGAGGTGGTCATACCGCCCGCTGCCTACAAGGCTGCTTCCGGAGGCGAGTTAAATGTTTTTCTGATTGTTTTCTTTGCTACGATCGGAGCAAATATCGGGGCACTCATCAACTATGGGCTATCCTACTTTGTCGGTCGCCCCATCGTTTACAGCTTTGCCAACAGCCGTATCGGGCACATGTGCCTCATCGATGCCGAGAAAGTGCAGAAAGCCGAACGGTATTTTGACGAACATGGAGCCTTATCCACCTTTGTCGGACGATTGATTCCTGCAATTCGACAGTTAATATCTATTCCTGCCGGACTATCCAAGATGAAACTGTCGACGTTTATTCTCTACACCACTTTAGGTGCAGGTATTTGGAACTCTATCCTTGCTGCCATCGGCTATTATCTGGAATCGGTAGTACCCGAAGACCAACTGATGGGAACCGTCACCAAGTACAGTCACGAGATAGGATATGGTTTTATCGCCATCGGTGTAGCGATTGTCTTATATTTGATCTATAAAGGAAGGAAATAACCACTTAAATAAAGTATCATGTCAAAAACAACTTTTCAAGGAATGCCTGTGGATATTCAAGGTGATTTTATCCAGGCCGGAGCAAAAGCTCCTGAGTTCTCGCTGGTGAAAGGTGACTTAAGTCGCTTCACCTTAGCCGACGGTAAGGGAAAGAATCTCATTTTGAACATTTTCCCAAGTATGGATACGGCTGTATGTGCTACTTCCGTCCGTAAGTTCAACAAGGCAGCAGCCAGTCTTCCAAACACCCTGGTGCTTTGTATCTCTAAAGACCTGCCATTTGCTCAGAGTCGTTTCTGTACGACCGAAGGAATCCAGAATGTCGTACCACTCTCCGACTTCCTGTTCGATTCTGACTTTGCTGCCAAATATGGTCTTTTAATGCTTACCGGACCGCTGAAAGGTCTTTTGGCTCGTTCTGTCGTTGTCATCAATCCTGAAGGAGAGGTCGTTTATACCGAACTTGTTGACGACATTGTAAAGGAGCCGAACTACGAAGCTGCTTTGAATGCCGTAAAATAAACGGAGGATAGAGAAATAAATAAGGCGGACTTTCTGAGTCCGCCTTATTTATATGATGCGTTCCTGCCTATTCGGCCGAGAACTCTTTAATCCGCTGTTCATCGCTGATCTTACAGATCAAGAGCTGATGATCTTTCTCGACAACAATGTAATCCTCCAAACCCTGGATGATAACTTTCCGTTCGTCCAATGCATGCACGATACAGTTTTTCGACTCAAACATCTTCACGTTCTTGCCCAGGATCATATTACCCCAGATATCTGTCGATCCGACATTCTCACGCAAAGACTTCCATGTACCGAGGTCGCTCCACCCAAAGTCGGCCGGCAGGACAAAGATCTCATCGGCATTCTCCATGACAGCATAGTCGATAGAGATATTGTCGCAAGTCGGGAACAGTTCGTTCACCTTTTCCTGCTCGTTTTCTTTGAAATAGTACGGAGTCAGACTCTCAAAGACTTCGGCCATGGCTGGCTGATAGACTCGTAACGCATTAACAACGGTGTGTACATTCCAGATAAAGATGCCTGAGTTCCAGAAATAGCTCTTGTTCTTGACATAGCGCTCGGCTGTCTTGAGGTCGGGTTTTTCCTTGAACGAGAACACACGATACACTTCCTTATTCACGGGTGAAGGATACGAGAGGTCGGCTTCAATGTATCCGTAACCTGTCTCCGGACGAGTTGGTTTCATGCCCAGCGTCACAATAGAGTCGAGTCCGTTGGTAAATTTCAGGGCCGACTGGATGACGCGTTGAAATTCTTGAACATTCATGACGATGTGATCGCTCGGCGTAACAATCATGTTCGCATTCGGGTTGATCTGCTTAATCTTCCAACTTGCGTACGCGATGCAAGGTGCCGTATTCCTGCGGCAAGGTTCGCATAGGATATGGTGCTCGTCCAACCAAGGCAGCTGTTCCTTTACCACCTCTTTGTATTTGACCGAGGTCACCACCCACATATTCTCTGGAAGACAGATTTCCTTGAACCGTTCAGCTGTGAGTTGGATCAAGGTTTTACCGCAACCCAAGATATCAATGAACTGTTTTGGAAAATCAGGAGTACTCATTGGCCAGAACCGACTGCCTACTCCACCCGCCATAATCACCAAATGATTCTTACTTGAAATCATATTTAATACGTTTTTAGCGATGATACGCAAAGTTACAGAATAATTTCTCAAAAAACGCCTTATTTAGCAAACAATTTACTACCTTTACCACAATATTATAAGGTATTTATGAAAAAAATTGAAACCGCTATACCCGGCGTGTATATGATAGAGCCTCGTCTATTCAAAGATACCAGAGGCTATTTCTTCGAGAGTTACAACAAAAATGTTTACGACCGTGAAGTTGCTCCCATCTCTTTCGTTCAAGACAATGAGAGTTTCTCGACAAGGGGTGTTGTCCGCGGACTACACTTCCAGCGCCCTCCTTACAGTCAGGCCAAACTTGTCCGTGTCATCAAAGGTGTAGTACTTGATGTCGCTGTTGACATTCGCAAGGGTTCGCCTACTTACGGGAAGTATGTGAAAGCGGTGCTGAGTGAAGAGAACAAACTGCAATTCTTTATTCCCAAAGGATTTGCCCATGGTTTTGCCGTCTTGAGCGATGAAGCTTTGTTTCAGTACAAATGTGATGCATTTTACGAGCCAAGTGCCGAAGGAGGCATCCGTTGGAATGATCCCGACCTAAACATTGACTGGGGCATACCTGCCGACCAAATCATCCTTTCAGCCAAGGACGAGTTACATCCTTGGCTAAAAGACTTTGATTCACCTTTCACGTTTGAAAAAGAACCTGAATAAAGAATAAAAGAGGCCGCAGTTGCAGCCTCTTTTATTCTTTACGTGCTCTTCTTGAGCCTGATACAAATCGAAAATACCGTGCCGCCCGATGGCTCACACCTACTTGTTTCTTTTCAAGAGGTACAATGTATTCCATCTGCTGCATTTTCTTGTAGAAGTTACGTACATCGTATTCTCTGTCATAGACCATAGAGTACAACTTTCGCAACGAAGAAATGGTAAATTCCTTCGGAAGCATATCAAACAACAAGGAAGGAATTTTCTTGGAATAGGTCCGAATACATTCCACAGCATCCTTCACGATCTGTTCCTGGCCACAAACCAGTTTACCGATCTCAGATACGGGAACCCATTGGGCTTTTGTCCCTTCTATACCTTCTTTCATTTGTTTGCTTATCTCAACTGTTCTCCAATATGCAATTGTCAAAACAGAAGAGGTTTGCTCAGGGTCTATTTGATGCTTCCGCATCAAATCACGCACATCATCACAAGAGTTGACCATATTCTTAAAGCCATAAGCTCTAAACTGAAGTAACTGAATCGTACCCAGTCCGGTCTCCCCTTTCAAAATCCGCTTTGCAGCTTCGTCAAGATCATCGTCCTCACTAATCAGACTTGTGGGAAGCATCTTATAGTCGCTTTGTTTTCCCTCACCCTTAACCAACAGCACACAAAGCTGAGCTCCATCAAATCCGATCACTACACAGCTCACGGAAACATGCAAATTATCAGCTTTCATCCCTCGAGTATTAGTTTTCGCAAATATAGGAACTATTTCCAATTAAAAAAAATAAACTAAAACAATTTCGTGAAAAAAGTTATACAAACGAAAACTCTTGACTTGGGCGATTCTAGTTCTTGAACCAAAACTTTAACAAAGAAGGAATGCGAAGATAACGGAAATAATGGGATGATGCACATGCTCGCATCGCACGCATTTTGTCCATAAACGAAAGCGATGCACGACTAAAAACAGGGTTCAAAGTATGCGAAGCATATTTACGAATGTGGGGGTAAAGATAGGGAAATCGACCGGCATAGGCGAACAATTCATCAAGAACGGTCAAGTAACACTTCAAGTTATGATAGGTTTGAATCTTAGAACCGACATCTTCCTTACGTAAACGATGTTTGACAATGCTTTTCCGCACGCAACCTACACGGTCGGACTGGATGTAAAGAAGCGAGGTGAACAGTTCATCGTCGTGAACGATGCCCGGATAAAAACGGACACCCGACGCGTTCAGAATGGTACGATTTATAAACAAAAGCCAAGGCTCAGGACGATAGGTCTTATTGTCCAACATATCATCAAAAAGTGTCAAGCCTTTGTACACCACAATCTCGTTATACGGACTTGTACGGTGATAGTCATTTTCATGGCCGACTATCACATGGTCGTCACCAAAGACGTCTCCGTCGAAGAAGACAAAGTTGAGGTGCTGCTTCTTGCACATCCGATAAAGCGATCCCAAGTTGTCACCGTTCAACTCGTCCAAACTGTTCATAAAGTAAACATATTCGCCCGTCGACTTCTCCAGCCCTGCATTCCGTGCCATAGGCCGTCCTTTATGCGACTGCTCCAATAGGCAGATGCGGGAATCTTCCGCTGCCAACCGACGAAGTATCTCCACACTCCCATCGGTAGAGCCGTCGTCAACCAATACAATCTCTAGCCCGTCAAGTGTTTGCGACATGACGGAACGCACTGCCGACTCCACGTACGGGGCCACATTGTAGACTGAAATGATTACGGAAACTTTCGGACGTGACATCTTTCTTGTTTTATATAAGCAAAGATAAGTAAAAAAACGCTTTACAATAACTTTTAAGGAATTATTTTCACCTCCCGCACTGAGATATTTGTCACGACTCCGCCTCATTTAGGTTTTTCACGAAGGTGACAAAGGTTTATCACACAGGTGATAAGAGTTTATCACATAGGTGAAAAAGGTTTATCACACAAGTGAAAAACTTAATTAGCCAAAGGGAATAATGAGGAGGTTGTATTAAGGAAAGAAAAAAGAGGAGTCGATGAACAACTCCTCTTAAAGAGCGGAAAACGAGACTCGAACTCGCGACCCCGACCTTGGCAAGGTCGTGCTCTACCAACTGAGCTATTTCCGCAAAGAAAAAGATATGTGAAGGAAATGAGACTCGAACTCACACGACAATACTGTCACTACCCCCTCAAAGTAGCGCGTCTACCAATTCCGCCATTCCTCCAAGTGAGAGCGGAAAACGGGACTCGGACCCGCGACCCCAACCTTGGCAAGGTTGTGCTCTACCAACTGAGCTATTTCCGCTTGATATCCTCTTGAAGAGGAGCATCTCTCTCGATTGCGGATGCAAAGGTAATATATTTTTCTGAACTGACAAACTTTTCAGCATTTTTTTTTGCGATTTTTTTCAATCCATCCTATTTCGGTAGTCTTCATAGCCATATTCTCGAAGTATTTCGAGCGTTCCGTCAGTATGAAGCATGCCAATGGAAGGATGAGAAATACCGTTAAACATATTAGTCTTTACGGTAGTGTAATGTATCATATCTTCAAAAACAATCTCCTCACCAACCTGCAACTCGTGGTCAAAAGACCACATTCCCATAAAATCCCCACTCAGACAGCTATTGCCTCCTAAGCGATAAACAAAATTCCCTGAATCAGAAATCTGAGCTCCCTTTACCTCGGGTGTGTATGGCATTTCCAAGCAGTCGGGCATGTGGCAGGTAAAGCTGACATCAAGAATAGCTGTCCTAATACCACGATCCTCCACCACATCAACAACATGAGAAACCAATGAACCTGTTTGCCAAGCAAAGGCACTACCCGGCTCAAATATAATTTTCAGGTGTGGATAACGCTCATGGAAAGTGTTAATGAGGCGTACCAACAAATCGATGTCATAATCTTTG
>ODAI010682787.1_pt1 | contig 10735 bp, 7 predicted proteins | sample 1539321 | NCBI WGS metagenome assembly ODAI01 (sample SAMN02144231, study PRJEB22623) | gut metagenome | biome: sheep rumen | host: Ovis aries | place: New Zealand | reverse complement strand
TTATCCGCATGCTGATTAAGCATTCCATGAATACCATTGTAGAAGTTTTAATTTTTGCGATTGCAAGAGGACTTGTGGTGGGACATGAAGAACCACTGGCTGAATTGCTTCGCATTGCATGTATTGCTATACTACTTGTTTGTAGAAAATATTTATTTCACGAATTTGATTTTCAGGAGGAAGAATAGTCAAAGGATCGTATATGAAACAGATATTGGAAAAGTTATGGATGGTCATCGAAAAGATGGCGTTATGGTGTTTAAGATTATTATTTAAATTGTTAAAAAAAGAGCTGACTTCCGAAGGGGAGGAGGCTTTTTTGCAGTTTGTGAAATTTGGTATGGTGGGTGTTACAAATTCGGTGTTGTCTTATCTGATAAATATAGCCGTTTTGCTGGCGCTAAAACCTGCAAACGTTCGTTGGGACTATATCGCTGGAAATGTGATTTCTTTTTTGCTAAGCGTGCTTTGGTCTTTTTATTGGAATAATAAGTATGTGTTTACAAAAAATGAAGGTGAAACTCGAAATCTCTGGCGTGCCCTATTGCGTGCCTATGCGTCTTATGGATTTACAGGCTTAATACTAAACAATATCTTGTCGTTTATTTGGATAGATTTGTTTGGAATATCTAAATATGTGGCACCGATGATTAACCTGATTGTAAGTGTTCCCATTAATTTTATTATGAATAAGTTTTGGGCCTTTAAAGCGGAATAACTTGTTATTTTAAAGTGTATCGGCTACAATATATAGTTGGTAATTTGAAAAAGAAACAATTTGTGTTTTTTGAGGAAAATAATTGAGGAGCAGAAAAATGAAACAGTCAATGAGGAAAAAGAGAAGACATCTTGCGGGAATGCTAAAAGCCTTTGCGACAAAGGTAAAAACTACAGTAGGCGGATGGACATTCCAGCAGAAAATGATTGCGGTAGTATCTTGTGCTGCAGTAGTAATTGTTGGAACCACAGTTGGTATTTTACTTCATAATGCAAAGCCACAGCCGGAAAACCAGGTGGTAGAAGCTGAGGTAGTGGAAGAAGTAAAGGTCGCGGGAAATAAAGTCGAAGTCCCGACTTTTAATAAATACAACGTTTCTACAGAGTCCATGGTACAGGATTTGAAGATTTACTTTACGGATGAAGAAGAGAACCGTGTATCCGGTGTTCCGTTTTCCGTAATCCTTACCACACAAAAGAAGTTAAACGCAGTGGAAGGATTGGATGATGCCGCAAAGGTTGTGGATGCGGATGATCAGATTATTGAAGTATTAGAAACTTCCGGACTTGGAAATATCGAATACTCCAAAGATTTATTGGATAAAGCAAATGAAATCATTCGTATGCATGCAGATGATATTGCTTCGGCGCAGGAAGAATTAAAGGCACTTGCGGTTGCAAATGGATATGTAGCTCAGGATGTAAACATGTCAGCTTCTTCTAAGGGTCAAACCACAGAAGAGGACGAAGAAGAGAAAAAGACAGATGTCTCTGACGTGGTGGATACTGCAGTTGCAGACGCAGCGGATGAGTCCAATATGTCTGAACTTGAAAAATTGGTTGCAACCGGCGAGCCTCTTTTAAATGCAGAAAATGAACAGGCCATTACCTTAAAAGAGTATTACCTCATTCAAAAACAAAACGACGTAGCAGCTTATGGTGAGTTCTTATCCAAGGTAGAAGGTAAGACTTACAACGATGATGATTGCGATGGTTTTATCAAGATTGATAAGATTGACGGTGGCGATTATATGCTCCTTTGCACACCGCAGGCAGGTTTTGATACTGCAAAGTATGAAACCAAAGCGACAGTAAAGGCAGAACTTGAATATAAAAAAGTTAAGAATATCAAGAAAGAAGTTGTAAAAGATGCAGGGGATACCCAGCCGGCAGAAGCTGCTCCGGTAGAAGCGAAGCTTCAGGATACAGTAAGGTATGAAAAGAGTTCTTCTAAGAAGGTATACACCTATACGGCAGGAACGGCGAAAGCATTAACTCCGGGAGGAAATAAAACACCGGCTTCGGTACAGGCAAAAGACGGAGCAACCTTTTCTGTTGATAATTCCGGCGCGACCCTATACGGTGTAGGTTCCGCAAATTATAACAGCGTTACGGTAAAGGTAACAAAACCTGCCGGCGCAGGAGAGATTACCTATACTGCAAGTGACGGAATTACGGTTACAAAGATTTCGGAAGACACTTACCAGATTTCTGTTCCGGACGGAGCAGCATCTGCAAACGGAACCGTGAAGTTTACTACGGCATATACTTACCAGACCACAACAACAAAGGTGAAGGTAAAGAACGGAAGTAACGTTATTAGAACGGCAGATATCCCTGAGGGTAAAATAGAAGTTGTATTTGATTCTAATGGTGGTTCTGCAGTTGAGAAACAGGTTATTGATAAGGATACCATCCCGATCAAACCGTCTACCGACCCAACCAAAGAGGGATTTAAGTTTGATGGTTGGACAATAAATGGGGTTCCTTATAATTTTGATACACAATTATCTGCAAATACAACTCTTACCGCTCAGTGGGCGGAAGTGCAAAAGACAGACGTTACGGAAAACCTGGAAGTTACCGTAAATGTAAACGTAGTTGCTTCCAACACAGCAGTAACCGATGCAAGTGGAGCAAAGCTCTACAAAGCACAGGATACAAAGCAGGTTGCAACGGTTGCGGATGTCATCGCAGGAACAACGCTTTACACTGCAAAAGAGGACATCATCTATACCGGATGGCAGTCCATTGATAATAAGAGTTATTACTTTAACCCGGACAACAATCAGAAGGTAACCGGTGAACAGGTAATTAACGGAGTTAAGTATACTTTCAACGATGTTGGAATTTTGGTACCGAGCGGAACCGGTATCGATGTTTCTAAGTGGCAGGGTAAAATTGACTGGAATGCGGTTGCTCCAAACGTATCCTTTGCCATCATTCGATGCGGATACCGCGGATCTTCCGGTGGACTTTCCGTAGACCCGCAGTATGCAAGAAACATGCAGCAGGCGAAAGCTCATGGCGTACGTGTTGGTATTTATATTTACTCCAAGGCAACCAATGAAGCCATGGCAGTTGAGGAAGCATCCCTTGCAGTTCAGCTGGCACAGGAGCAGGGCGGCGTATCCCTTCCGATTTATATTGATATTGAAGATGGTAGTCAAAAGGGACTTTCTAAGGACCAGTTAACCAGCATTGCAAATGCCTTCTGCCAGACGGTCGCAAACTCCGGATATCGTCCGGGTGTATATGCTTCATACAACTGGTGGAACCAAAGATTGGATGCAGGATCCATCAACGCTTCTAAGTGGGTGGCAAGATATAACACCATCTGCGGAATGCCATGTGATATCTGGCAGTATTCTTCAAAGGGTACCATGCCGGGAATCGGTGGAAATGTGGATGTAAACCAGGGATATTTCTAAAACGGAGATTTTATGAAACAAAATATTATGGGCAAGCTGAAAAGCTTGCCCACATTTATCAAAAGAAATATTATTGCGATTGTGGTAGCTGTCATTATCGGAAGATTTGGCTATTGCATTATTGATGATCATTTTGATGTCACAAATAAAGTGGCAAAGTTAATGGGATACTTTTTCGTATTCCTTTTTATTGTGATGATGTCTTATGTGTACCTTCACAGAGCAGGTATCAAAGACCGATTGCATAAGCTGTATTTATTTGTGGGCGTTATTGTTGGAACCATGTTTTTAATTATGATTCCAATTTTTTGTGTTCCGGATGAGATTTTCCATTTTAAGGATGCCTACCATGTATCCAACGAGATGCTTGGAATACACGATCCGGACGAAGACACACTTACGATGCGCGAGTGCGATACCAAGATGAAAATGAACAAGACGGAGTACGGAAATCCTATTGTCTATGCGAAATATATTCGAAGTATCTTCTCCGGTATCGTATCCCATGAGACGGATTTGGTGGTAACGGATACCGGTAAAAACTATGGTCAGGATTACTTATATGTGATTCCTGCTTTAGGACTTACGTTAGCGCGATTGTTTCATTTGGGAAGCACCCAGATGTTTTTGCTTGGCCGGTTTTTTAACCTGTTATTCTTTGTGGCGTGCATGTCCTATGCCATAAAAAAGACTCCCGTTGGAAAGCTTGGATTCTTCGGAATCGGACTTCTTCCAATTGTTTTACAGCAGGCGGCGTCTTTATCTTATGACGTAATGATCAATGCCCTTGCAATTGTAACGGTAGCTGTTTCACTGGCACTTTTGGATGAAGAATCTGCTTCTAAGATGAAGATCAGAGATTATGTTGTCTATACGCTTGCCATCGGATTTTTGATTCCTACAAAGGGGCATGCCTATATGTTGTTTGCCCTTCTTCCAATCTGGATTTTACTGAAAAATTGGTGGAAGATGCGAAAGGATGGACTTGCAAAAGTATTTGCAAAAGGAAGTCTTTGCAGGAAGTTGGTATTTGTTCTTGTTGGCATTATCGCCATTAATGTCATTGTAGTGTTGGTGCAAAAGGCCATCGGATCTTCCGGGCCGGCAGCTACTATTTTTGCACCCCATATCATCGAGTGGTGTGATCAGGAAGGTTATTACGTGGATGTCCTTATGGAAAATCCGGACCTTCGCTTCCAGATTATCTATAAGACCTTTGCGATTTACTTTGATGAATACTGGGCAGAAACCTTTGGTAATGCCCTTGGCTGGATGAATATCGAAGTTCCGCCGACACTGATTTATATCTGGTTCTTGCTGATGGCGGTACTTTTTATGAAGCGTAAACAGGAAAAGATGTTAACCACCGGCTGGGATAAGGTCATTCTTTGCCTTATCTTTGTGCTCACCGTGGGATTTGTTCTTGCGGGTATGCTTTTTGGCTGGACACCGATGGTATACAACTACGTCCTTGGTGCACAGGGCAGATACTTTATCCCGGTATTGGCGCTTCCGCTTCTATTGATGCGAACCGCCAAGATAGAAATTGACGAAGAATATGATGGAGATTTGTGCTTCTGGTCATTAGCCTTGACGGCACTTATCGTCATCTTTGTATTTGTGTCACATGATGTGAAGTTGTAAGGAGAAGCATTTATGATAGGAATTATTCTCTATGTACTTGGCACCGTCTGGCTATGCATGCAGGCGTGGCAGATAAAGAAAAGTGATAAAAAGATGCAACCGGTCTTGACGGCTTATTTGCTCATCTTCTTTTTGATGGGAGAGCAGGCTCTGTTTGCGTTGTTGTATCACTTTGTACACATCCCGATTGGATTGATTTCTCTTGGAATTTCCAATGTGCTTCTTGGAGGGGTGATTTTCTACTTTAAGGGAAAAGTGGGACGTCAGGAATATGAGCGCCTTTTTGTTGGGGACATTTTTTCGGTAATCTTTTTTACCGCCATTACCCTTTGGTTTTGTACCTATATGTGGGGGTGGGATTTGATCATGTCCTTCCTTTCTTTGGATGGAAAAGATGTACACTGCATGTTGTCCGAAACCATCGCAAAAACCGGAAATTATGAAAATCCACAGTATTTTGAAGCCTTAAATTCTGCACTTTGGATGCAGATTTTCCGTGTGTTTATTGACGGAGATGAAGGCTATTACAAAGCCCATATGTTATCCCAGGTAGTGATTCAATGGTTATCTGCCTTCGGATTTTATGCGGTGGCAAAAACCTATACGGAGAATAAAAAGCATGATTATCTTGCAGGCATCTTAACTTTCTTTTATGCTGCAGGATATCCGCTCTTTATTGCCTACTTTGGATTTGCCTACTTTGGCACCATTGTAAATATGATTGCAGCCATTTTCTTAATCTATCGCATGATGCATAAAGAAGAGGTGGAGAAATGGTTTTCTTATGGCATGTTAAATTTGATGTTGTTTTCCATGTTTGCATGCTACAGCTTTTTTATTCCGTTTGTATTTCCGCCATTATTCGTAGCACTATGGTTTGATGAAGTGAAAAAAGAAGGAAAACTCTTTTCTCTTAAGATGGTACGAAAAGAGTTTCAGGTATTTTTGCTTCCTTGTGTCATCGGAATGATAAACTCATTTTCCAATCTTTCCCAGTTGGGGGAGGGTGGCGGAATCACCAATAACGGCGGATGTTACGTGGATCTTTATTCCAACTTTCTTCGCATCTTGCCACTGGCTGTAGTAGGAATGGTTGTGGTTTGGAAGAAGAATAAGCATGATATCTTAGGCCTTCAATTGGTATGGTCTTTTGTTTGCTTAATCGGAATGATTTATTTCAATCACCACGGAAAGATTAGCCTTTACTATGTAAGTAAGATTTATAACATCTTATGGTTGGTATTTTTCGTATATATCTTTGTTACCTTATGTGAACTTCGAGATAAGGTGCCGGCGGCACTTGGAGCCATTGCAGTTTTAATTGTTGCAAGCTTTTTGATTTCCAAGTCCCCCATTCCGGGCATGATTGCAGATGACAATCCGGAAATCTATGCACCCATTCATGCGGATTACCACGGCATCTATCCGGATGTGTACTGGTACAATCAAAGCATGATGGAGGTCGTTCATAACTCCACCACTGCAGAGCGAAAACAAAGACAAAATAATCAGTAAAAAATAAGGATTTGCCCATAGCGGGCAAATCCTTTTCTTATATTTAAGTGTATTTATTTTACAAATACACCCTCAATTCTTTTCCAAAGTTTTGTGCCAAAGAATGCTTTGATTAGAAGCGATAGCGCTTTTGCATAGAGGAAGATTGGGATCAAGATTAAAATCACAAATGCCATTTCCATACGCGCATTAATCTGGTAAGTTCCGTTCTGGAAAATCATATCCATGTATTTATACATCAGTGCGTGATGTACCAAAAAGATTTCATAGCTTAATCCACTGGAAAGTAAAATAAACCATTTAAACACCGGCACCATAAAGATGTACTTTGCAATAAAGTCCATAAACGGATAGGCAAACAAGGATGCCAATACCATACAGGTGGTGTAATCTATTCCGTGGGGAGCAAATAAAAGTACCAACACCGGAATCACACAAAGGGCTTCTACCCACCAATTCCTTTGGAAGAACTTCCGATATTCCATCCAAAGCATTCCAAACCAGAAGGTAAATAAGCAGGTAATCGGATTCCAAGCTTTGTTCATCAAAAACGGATTGAATGCCATAAGCCAGAAAAATGCGATGGTAAGAACCGCCGTTGTAATATAGCGAAGTATCGGCTTTTGGAATAACTTTACAACAATTGGATACAGCACATATAAAACGATAATGGCACCTAAGAACCATTCCCCTGCATAGTAATAGTTGTTATGTAAGTGATGTAAGTAGCCATCCATTCCAATAAAGGATAAAAGTAAATACTTTGGCTCTGCCGCATAGAAGAAATTCTTCTGTCCTACCACACTTAACACATAGTTGCAGGCCCATACGAGTAAGAATGCCGGGAATACACTTTTCCAGCGCTTAAAGTAAAATGTTTTAAGGCCGCCTTTTTTGATTTCCGGATAATTGTAATAAAGGCTTGCTCCCGAAAGCATAAAGAAAACGGATACCACGGTAACACTCCAATCGCCGTTATTGATAATGGCCTTTACCGGAAAACAGTTTAAAATCGGATTGGACTGGAAAATATATAAGGTGTGATAAAGCACAATTAAAAGTGCCGATACTCCTCGAATAAAGTCCAAACTTTCAATTCGTTCTTTTTTCATGATAGCCTCCTAAGTTTGTTTTTTCTTCCGTAGTAAATTTTGCAAACGGAAGATAATGAGTTCGTCTAAGATTACCGCAAATAAAATGCTAAGCAAAATATTTGCAAGAAGATTTATCACGTTGTGCACGCCGATGGCCGGTGTGAAGTGAATCAAATCGTAGAAACGATTTAAATAATTTTTTACATGATCGATGATTTCAAAGTGGGTTAAGTACACCGTAAAGGAATGTTTTGCCACAAAGGAAAGAACCGCGTTAGAATGAGGTAACTTTTCAATGGGAATCCCGTGAAGCATAAAGACAAAAAATCCAAAGATAAAAATCATATAAAACGGTTTTCCAATTAGTGCTCCCGGAACCACTTCTCCGGTACAGTGAAGTACGGTTATTACCAGCGCGATGATTCCGATGCCAAAGAAGATAAACTTATATTTATTTAACTCCTCTTGGAAGCGATATAAGTAATGGCCCAAGATAAAATAAATGGTCCAATAAGCAATCAAGTGACTTCCAAAGTAAAATGCGATGCCGTTGGCATTACAAAACCACTCGATACATTCCCATCCGATGGCAAGTCCCACAAGAAGAAGTAACTCACCTTTTCCTAAGTTATTAAATAGCTTCGATAAAAATGGAGCAAAAATAACCAGTGGAATATACACATACAAAAACCAAAGATAACTGTTGTAATCGTTGGAAAGTAAGTTTAATGCATAGGATTTCAGGTATGCCACCGGTCCGATGGAAAATACAAAGCGGTGGAACAATACATCCAACACAAAGTGGAATAACAGCACCGGAAGTAAGATACTTACAAATCGGCTATAGTAGTAGCGCATGTATTCTTCTTTCGTGGAAAATTGTTTTTGCAATAAGAAGTAGCCGCTTAAGGTAAAGAACCCTGCGTCACTGACAAATAGGGTTACAAAATAATAAGACCGAAATGTGGGAATTAAGTCCAAGGATTCCATTGGTGTATGAATTCCGATAACGAAACACATAAGAAGTACTCTTGCCAAATCTAATCGCACATTTCTTTGCTTTTTCTCGCTCATATTATCTCCTAAAAGTGTGGATTATGTGATGATTATAATTGTTTTTTATGATAAAATAAAGCCAGTGTGCAGTTTCACTTTTGCACGCAATGGAATTGACGCGGGAGGATAAGGATGAATAAGGGAGCAGTTGCAGGGAAGATACATTACGTTTATATGGATATCTTGCGTATTTTTGCCTGCTTATGTGTCATGTATAACCATACCAATGAGCGCGGATTTATGCGTTTATCTACGGACGATTTGGGAAGCGGAGCATTCTTTTTGGATGTGACCATGTCTACCATTTGTAAGGTGGGTGTGCCCCTGTTTTTTATGATGTCCGGTGCGCTTTTAATAAGAAAAGAAGAGTCGGTACAAAAGACACTTCTTCGTATGCCGCGAATGCTTCTTGACATCGTAATCTTTACCTTTGGATATTCACTTTTGGATGCCCACATTATGGGTCAGCCGTTTTCTTTTGTATCCACGGTACAGACTATGGTAGGAACCAACTATTGGCATCTTTGGTATTTATATGCATACCTTGTATTTTTGGTTTCCCTTCCGGTGCTTCGCAAGTTGGCGGTAGGATTGGATGAGACATCTTCTAAATATCTTTTCTGGTTGGCATTTTTCTTTATGGGAATTTACCCCATGCTTGAGGCATTGTCTCCGGTGGGAATCAATAACGAATTAAAGCTTACTTGGGTAGTTTCCAATATATTTATTTATCCGCTTTTAGGATATGCGTTGGAAAACAAAGTGCCAAAGGACTTCTTTACCAAGCGACGCTTGATTGGTATTTGGGTTTTGAACCTGGTATGTCTTGTGGTAAGTGAAATTGCAGAATACTTACTTGTAAAATCTCAGATTGGTCAGGACTTGGGCGGTTACTTTGATGAGCGCTTCTTAATCAGCTTTTGCGTTTTAAATGCTGTAGCAGTCTTTGCAACCGTTCGCTACTTTACCGACCATGTGGCATTTAGTGAGAAAGTAAATGCGGTTCTTGCTGAAGTCGGAAAAGATACTTTTGGAATCTACTTACTCCACATTTTATTCTTGTGGAAGATTCCGGCGCTCTATCAGATTTATAACAAAGTGGAGCATGCAGGTGTCTTTGGATATCACTTTGGAATCTTAGTATCTGTAGTTATCGCATTTATTTGTGCCGGTATTGCAACTGCACTTCTTCGCAGAATTCCGGTTGTAAAAAAACTTTTCTAAACGAGACTTGAATGATTATAAGGGGATATAACTGATATATGTCAAAGAGGGTTAAAATCATTGTTGGGGTTTTGGTTGCGACTCTTGTTGCAACTACTGTTGGTTTGTGTGCAAATGCCTATAATACCAACAAAAAACAGAGCAAACGAATCGAAGCATTGGAACAACAAAATGCGGTGCTGTTGCAAGAGATGGATGATGTCCAAATGCAGTTGGATAAGCTTTCCGGAAAAGTGGAATATCCGGAAGACTCTTACAATTATCTTGCCATCGGAAACAGCATTACAAAGCACGGCATTGGCAAGTATTGGTACAACGAATGCGGTATGGCAGCTTCCAAACCGGAAAAGGATTATTTCCATTTGGTTACCGCATACTTGGAAGATAACAATAAAAGCGTTTGCAGCTATGCGGTAAGCTTTAAGACTTGGGAGTTGCAGGCCCACGATCGTGCGGAGACCTATTCCATTATCGAACCGTATCTGGATGAGGAGCTTGATTTAATTACCATTCAGCTTTCTGAAAACATCGATGAGACGGATACGTTAGAAGAGGACTTTGAAGAACTTTTAGGCTACATCAAAGGCAAGGCCCCTCACGCAAAGATTTTGGTCCTGGCAGATTTTTGGGATACCACAGGCGGCAAGGATGATATCAAAAAAGAAGTGGCCGAAGCCATGGACTGCGAATTCTTGGCCATGGATGAAATCAAAAACGACAAGAGCTATCGCTTAGGGAAAAAGGGTGTTGTCTATGATGCGGACGGTCAGCCTC